>Ga0114900_1001946_pt1 | contig 11995 bp, 11 predicted proteins | sample MalvireepMed_231_FD_89685 | JGI IMG/M metagenome (GOLD analysis project Ga0114900, IMG submission 89685) | Marine viral communities from the Global Malaspina Expedition - Malaspina viral metaG DeepMed_231 | ecosystem: Environmental > Aquatic > Marine > Oceanic | place: Mediterranean Sea...
ATATAGCTAAGCTAGATTCAGCTAAGCTTGATATAGCTAAGCTAGATTCAGCTAAGCTTGATATAGCTAAGCTAGATTCAGCTAAGCTAGATTCAGCTAAGCTAGATTCAGCTAAGCTAGATTCAGCTAAGCTTGATATAGCTAAGCTAGATTCAGCTAAGCTTGATATAGCTAAGCTAGATTCAGCTAGGCATATTTCCGCAAAAGCAACAGACCGGCGCAACTTCAGCGCGCCTTACCAGGCAGTTGTTGCAGGCAAAAAAGCACGCCGCGATCCTGTGCAGCGTTTTATTGCCAAGCAAAACCCTCACCACAGAGCCGCGCTGTGGCGCAATTTTGAAAGCCTAGATGCCGAAGCCCGGGATAGTGTCACTCGCCGTGCTGCACGATTTACTCGTTGAAGCTTGCGAAACAGAGCGGCGCAGCCTGAAAGGCATTCGCCGGGGTCCGCTGACCTACTGGCCCGACACCTTGCCTGAATGGCTCAGCTATCCAGATCCAGCAACACGCACCTCGCTTGCCCTGGCGACAGCCGAGCAGCTTAGTCGGTACGACGAGCTGGTTGGCCTGGTTGCGCGACTGGAGGAGTCTCAGCGCAGGCTGGTCTGGGCCACTGCGCACAGCGCTGCGTTTCGATCTCGTCCTCGATGGGCAAAGCTAGGCCGGATGTTTCACTGCGACCGGCGGAAGGTTAAGCGACTTTATCTGAAGGCATTGCTGGAAGCGGTACGGTTGTGGAACGGTTGAGAAAGAAGCCCGCCAACCGGCGTCCTGCAGTGACGCATCGGCTGGTCACGGAAACCGGCAAGTACCACGTTACGTTGGGGTACGACTTGGAGAGTCTAAAGATTTGCGAAGTATTTATTGCCGGGCCGAAGGCAGGCTCCGAGATGCAGAGCTTGCTCGACGATGCCGCGGTGCTGCTAAGCCTGGCGCTGCAGTATGGGTTGCCGCACGCGCAGCTGCTGCACTCGCTGTGTAGCGGCAGGGCGGAGGGTGCTGCGTCGCTGCTGGGCCAGGTGGTGGAGCTGCTGCACGAGTAACGTCGTACCGACGGTCCTACTACGTCGTACCGTCCTACGGCAAATGCCATAGGTGTGGAGCCTTCTGTTTCTCCTGCAGGCAAGGGTAGGACTAGGTTTCGGGTTGGCGTGGGTACGCTGCGCTTCTGGCGCTGGAAAAAGACGTGTTGCCGCAAGGCTCCGGTTTTGGCAGTGTTCCTAGATAGTGTGGGTTGACCTCCCTTTCCTGCACTAGATTTGGTACGGGAAATTCCCTGCGAGCCGTGGTTCAGCGTGAACTGCGGCTCTTTCTTTGAAGAGCTGATATGAAAAAGCGCAAGCCGAATGTAAAGAAAAGCCCGGAAGTGATGACGCGCATCTGTGCGCAGATTTCAGCTGGCAAGAGTCTGAAGGCTGCCTGTCAGCGAGCCGACCTGCCGGACAATCTGACGGTGCTGCGATGGATCAGCGCCGATGAAAGCTTCAGCGCCATGTATGACCAGGCACGTATCAATCGCGGGAACTACTTCGGGGAGCGTGTGGCGGACCTGGCGCAGCAGGCAATTGACGGCAAACTGGACCCGAATGTCGCACGGGTGGCAGGAGATTTGCTGAAGTGGTCGGCTGCAAGAATGGCTCCGAAGGTCTATGGCGACCGGATCGAGCAGAATATAGCGGTGACAGATACCAGCGAGCAGCACCTGAAGGCAGTGAAGGAGCTGGCGGAGAGTGGCGTGGGTGGCAAGGTTGTGCCGTTGCGTGCGGTGAAGGAGAGCTAGGGAGAGCGGGGGAGAGGAAGCGAGAGACTGCGCCACACACGCGGTCGCCAGCCCTACGCGCACGCGAGGATTTCGAGTTCTACATTTATACCAGAACCAGCCGCCTTCAGGGTTTTACCCTGAAGGGAGCCCTTTGTTTTCAATAGCTTAGGCTCTGGAAGTCACGGATCAGTCACATCGAGTCTGGCCTGGGGCCGGAGATAGCCCGGTCTGGTGGGTTTAAGTGCCTGCTCCTGCCGCAGCCCGCTGCAGCCCCCCCTTCAGCTGACGGGCGGGGGCGGTGTGTACATGTACCCCCCACGCACTCGATTTTCGCAACCTGCAGGTCTTATGGCAAAAAAAATATCGAAAAAATCTGCCTGGGGCGACTTTCTAGCCCGCTACCACGATGACCCAGCTGGCTTTTCGGAGCGGGTTGTAGGCATGAAGCCTTTGCCCTGGCAGGCCGACGTGATGCAGGCCATAGCGGATGGCGAACGGCGTCTGTCGATCCGCTCCGGGCATGGCGTAGGCAAGTCTAGTTGCGCAGCGGTGCTGCTGCTCTGGTATGTGCTCACGCGCTACCCGGTCAAGGTGGTGGTTACGGCTCCCACGGCTTCGCAGTTGTATGACGCGCTGCTGGCGGAAGCCAAACGCAGGCTCAAGGAGATGCCATCCGCATTGAGTGGTTTGCTCGAAGTGACGACCGACCGGGTGGTGTTGAAGGCGAGCCCGACAGAAGCGTTTGTGTCGGCCCGTACCAGCTCCAAGGAAAAGCCCGAAGCGCTGGCGGGCGTGCATAGCGAGCATGTTTTGATTATCGTGGACGAGGCCAGCGGTGTGCCGGAGGAGGTATTTGAATCCGCCGCCGGATCGATGTCCGGTTACAGCGCAACCACACTGCTATTGGGCAACCCGGTACGCGGCTCTGGGTTCTTTTACCGCACCCATCACGAGTTACAGCCGGACTGGTGGACCCGCAAGGTGAGCTGCGTCGACAATCCGCTGGTTACGCCGGACTTCTTGACCGACATGGCGAGCAGGTACGGCCCGGAATCGAATGCCTATCGGGTCCGTGTTTTGGGCGAGTTCCCGCAAGCTGACGAAGATACACTCATACCTTTACATTTGATCGAAGCGGCTATCACGCGGGATATTAAGGAGTCGCCCTCTGCAGCGGTGGTGTGGGGGGTTGACTGCGCACGCTACGGCTCTGACAGGTCGGCGCTGATTAAGCGCAGGGGTGCAACCCTGGTCGAGAAGGGCAAGACCTGGCGGGATAAGAGCACGATGGAGCTGTCGGGCATTATTCTGAATGAATTTGAATCGACGCCCATTATCGACCGCCCTACGGAGATATGCGTTGACTCGATAGGCATTGGCGCCGGCGTCGTTGACCGACTGATTGAGCTGGATCTGCCCGCACGCGGTGTAAACGTCGCGGAGAGTTCCAGTATGAATCTAAAATATTTACGGCTCAGGGATGAGTTATGGGGTCGCGCTCGCGAATGGTTTGAGAGCCGGGAGTGCGTAATACCGGACGATGAATCGATGGTTGCGGAACTGTCCGCGCCACGGTTCAGTTTTACTTCGACCGGCAAGATCCGCATCGAAAGCAAGGACGAGATGCGCAAGCGCGGCATTGTATCGCCGGATATCGCGGACGCCTTTTGTCTGACCTTTGCCAGCACTGCAATTATCGGTGTGCACGGCAATAAGTACGGGTGGAAGCAGCCTATTGCGCCTGACACCAGTTATATCGTTTGAAAGGATAGAGAATGGCTTATCTACCGTGGCAAATGGGATTGCTGCAGGGTTCTGCGCCACTACCCGGTTATGGGTCACTGCCTTTTAGGCAAGCTACGGGCGCTGCCATGCACCCAGCAGAACTAAGGTATTCGAGCGGCGCTGCTGTTAGCCCGGTCGAGCAGGCACTCGCCAACTATGGCTTGCTAAGCAATATTGAACTTCAACCGGCAACACAATTCGCGGTGCTGACGCCAGCTCAAGCTATGGGCGGTGGCGGAGGTGGCGGTGTCGGTGTCGGTGTCGGTGTCGAGAGCATGATGGGTGGCGGTGGCTATACAGGTCAGCCGCTGTTATGGGGTGAGAACGCGATGTTCCCTCAGACGGGTAATTTTCTAAATCCGTTTGGCGGGAACTTCCTTAATTACAACAGTGCTTATCACCCATTTACACCATCCTTCTATGCTGGCGGACCATCCGCCTTCGGCGGCGGCGCTGGCTATAGTGGCGGCGGGCTGGGCTACTTTTAGCCATGCCAAAGCTGAACGGCAAACATTACGCCTACACTGCCGCAGGGATGGCGCAGTACAAGGCGGACAAGAAAAAGAAACGCAAGGCACGCAAACGCCGCAAGAAACGACCGGGATCAAAGAGATGAGCCGACCACCGGAAGGCAGTTACGCAGCATTCTGCAGGCAGACCGACAATGGTTACCAGCTGCTGCTGGTGGTTGACGGTTTCACTTCATCGTTTGAGGCCAATAACTGGTTGTGTGAAATGATGACGCCTTTCTGTGATGATCTGAATATGGAACTGGAACCCGGCGGCTGGGTGCACTGATGCAAGGCAAAGACGGGTCTGAGGTCGACTTCCATAATACCGCCTGCCCAAAATGCGGTTGCAAAAAGCCGAAGGTGTGGGTGCACGGACATTTTCAGTGCGTCGACTGCAAGTGCATTGCGGACGGCGACTGCTGCCAGGGAACGGAAGCGTAGACATGGCGAACAATCTTCTGTCTGGAGCAGCAAACTGGGGTGGCTTGTTGGGTGCGCCAAGTGTTTCCGATATAGGCGGCCTGTTTGGCAACCAGCCACAACCGAATTATCCGCCTGCAGTGCTGATGAACCAGATACCGGGATCCCCACGGCAAGATTTGGGTTTTGTCGTAGAGCGGGAGGTGCCTCAGCGTCCAGCCACGACGTATGAGTCTCTAGAGCGTTTTATACCGCCCGAATTGCGTGGCTTTATTCCAAGCTGGCCCAGGGCGTTCCGAAGCCCAGAGCAGACCGCGCTGCTAGGGGCGCAAACGTTTGGGCCGCAAGCTGATTTGGCTGCTGGCCTGACAAGTTGGAATAACGCTTGGCGGGGCCTGTTAGATTCAGAGCAGCCGCTATCAAAAAGATTACAGGATTTTGGGGTAGGTAGCGCATACACCGCTGCGGCACTACCGATGATGTTCCTACCCGGCACGATTGCATGGCATGGTACGCCGCATAGATGGGCACCGGAGCCCGGATACCCACATGGCCGTCCACGGCTGGATAAAATAGGTACGGGCGAAGGTCCGCAAATGTACGGCAGAGGGCATTATTCTGGCGGAGCGAAAGGCACAGGGGAACAGTACCGGGCAGACTTGGCATACAAACACGGCAAGCGTGATATGGCTGAGGGGCTTTTTAGCCAAAAGCAGGGTGACGTGGATGCGGCTATAGAATCACTAAAGCGAGAGATGGCTCAGTATGACGCAAAAGGGTGGCCGCGTGAGGGGTACCGCGCACCGTATGACGAGGCGTTAAAAAAATTGGAGGGATGGAAAACGAATCCCCCGAAACATCCGGGCCATCTCTACAAATACGACATACCTGACGCGGATACGGCTAAGTTTCTTGATTACGATGCGCCGCTGGACGCCCAGCCACAGGCTGTTAAGGATGCAATCAAGAAAGCGGGTTTTTGGCCCAACGAATTTGTAGACCCCAATCGCACAACGAAGGTGCGTATGGACCGCGTGGCTGGTGGCGATATATTTCATAATATGCAGGAGGAATTAGGCAAAGAGGGCGCAGCCGCAGCTATGCGCGATGCTGGTGTTCCCGGCTTGCGTTTCAAGGATCAGTTAAGTCGTCGCCTTGGTGGGCCGGCTGGGAGTATGGGCGACATCCGCATAGGATCAAAAACAGGCACAGATTATGGGGTGAATTACTGGGAGGAATTGCACGACCTTGTAAGCAGAAGCAGGAACTCCCTGGAAGAATCTCAGGGGCCTATCTTAAAAGTAATTCGAGAACGGCGCAAAAGATGGGATGATTTGAGCATAGATCCAGCCTACCAGCACCGTGATTATGCAAGAGATCAGGCTGAAAAATGGCTTGCGATGGAAATGGATGCCAAAAATAAAGGGGTGGCGTTTGGCGATCCAGATATAACCCACAACTATGTAACGTGGGATCAGGATGTACTGAACCGCACCAAGATATTAGAAATCGATGACCTGCCTGTTAGCGGCGCTAAGATTGAAACGTCCAGGCGTGGAAATGTTCTTGAAATTAGTAAAATAGAAGTACCGAAAGATTTGCGTGGTCAGGGTCTGGCGGGGCGGGAACTGCAAAACTTGATTAACAAGGCCGACAGTGAGGGGCTGGTTTTAGCGTTGACACCCTCTGATGCTTTCGGGGCGAGTAAATCGCGTTTAGAAAAATGGTACAGACGACACGGGTTTGTTCGTAACACTGGCCGAAACAAAAATTTTGCTACCCGCGAGTCGTATATACGACAGCCAAAAACCATAGAATTGAATGACCAACCCGTTGGATTGCTAGGTAACTAGAATGGCAAAAATGGACGACACAGAGTTCCAACAGGTCGTGCGCGGCGAGATCCAGCAGGCTATCGGCTACCATGATACGGAGCTGCAGAAGGATCGCATCGATGCGATGAACTACTATCTGGGCGAGCCCCTTGGCAATGAGATCGAGGGCCGGTCGAGTGTAGTCGCAACAGAAACATCCGACGTGATCGAAATGATCATGCCGTCGCTTATGCGCGTGTTTACCGCGACCGACGATTTTGTTCGATTCAAGCCACGCGGGCCGGAAGATGTTGCAGCTGCAGAGCAGGCATCCGACTACGTCAACTTTATTTTGAACAACGACAACGACGGTTTCGTGATCCTGCACAACTGGTTCAAGGACGCGCTGCTGCTGAAAATGGGAGTCATCAAACATTACTACGATGAATCCGAAAAAATTATCGAGGATAGTTATGAAGGTTTGACCGAAGCGGAGCTTACTGCTCTGGCAGGCGATGACGATGTCGAGATACTGGAGCAGGATATCCGTATCGAGGGCGACCCGATTGTGGACCCGATGGGCAACGAGATTGCACCGGCACCGGAAGTGTACGACGTGAAGATCCGCAAGACGACACGCGATGGTCGTGTGCGGATCGAGAACATACCGCCCGAAGAGTTTTTGTTTAATCAGCACGCAAAGTCGCTGGATGACTGCCGGTTTGTTGCCCATCGCACTTCGATGTCGATCAGTGACCTGGTCGAGTTGGGTTACGATCGTGAAGAGATGGAGGAACACGCAGGCCACAACGAGTTGGATCTCAACAATGAGCGGCAGGCGCGTTTTGAGGAGATCGAAAGTGCAGCTGGTGGAGTAAGCCCTCTCGATGAAACGCAACGTGAGGTGCTGGTAACGGAGGTTTATATCCGTTCCGATTATGACGGCGATGGCAAAGCGGAGCTGCGCCGTGTGGTTTGTATCGGTGATGGGCATGAGATTGTCGAGAACGAGCCGTTCTACATGATGCCGTTTTCGGTTCTCTCTCCGATATTGATGCCGCACCGGCTGGTTGGCCGTTCGTTTGCCGACCTGTTAAAAGATTTGCAGCAGATCAAGACAGCGTTGACCAGACAATTGCTTGACAATGTTTATCAGACTAACAATGCCCGTGTGGCGGCAGTCGAGGGTCAGGTTAATCTGGACGACCTCATTAACTCACGACCGGGTGGCATCGTGCGTGTGCGTGCGCCCAACATGGTGCAGCCTATCGTGCCACCAAGTGTGGCAGACTCAGCAATTCCATTGTTAGCTTACATGGATGAAGTGCGCGAACAGCGTACTGGTTTAAGCAAGGCATCGATGGGGCTTGACCCTGACGCCCTGCAATCATCCACAGCAACGGCGGTCGCCGCGACGGTGAGTGCGGCACAGGCAAAACTTGAAATGGTAGCTCGTGTCTTCGCTGAGACCGGGGTCCGCCGCTTGATGAAATGTATTCTGCAGATCGTGCAGAAGCACCAGCAGAAGGAGCGCATTGTTCGTTTGCGAAATACCTTTGTGCCGGTTGACCCGCAGATGTGGGAGAACGAGTTCGATGTCGAGATCGAGGTAGGTCTTGGCACCGGACAGATTGACCAGCGCATTGCTACGCTGATGACAATTGCCTCCAAGCAGGAGCAGATCCTGCTGGAACTGGGGCCGCACAATCCTCTGGTTACGGTGGCGCAGTACCGGCGCACACTGGCAAAGACAATCGAGTTGACCGGGTTCAAGGATGCAAACGCATTCTTTCTTGATCCTGACAATCTGCCGCCGGAAGTGCAGCAGCAGATGCAACAGCAGGCAGAGAACCCGAAAGAAGATCCGCTTGTCGAGGCTGAACGCATTAAGGCGGAGGGTGAGATCGCCATCGACAAGATGAAGGCAGAACAGGATATCGCGTTGAAGCGTGAGAAGATGCAGGCGGAATTGGCGTTGAAGCGTGAAGAGATGCAGATGAAAATGCAGATGCGCCAGCAGGAGCTGCAGATGGAAGCGCAGCTGCGGGGCATCGAAGCGCAGATGGGTGCAAACATTTCACCTAACCTGCCACGCGCACAGTGACAGACAACGAAGGTCGCCTGCGCGGCGAAGTAGGGCGCGGTGATAAAGCTGCGAGCATTTTGCGCAACGACATCTATGAGGAGAGTTTTCGCGTGTTGCGTACACGCTACATCGAGGAATTAGTATCGTCTTCGGCGGGTGAAGCGGAAAAGCGTGACCGTTTGTACCACGCAATTCGCGTGCTGGAGAACGTCAAACAGCATATCGAGTCGGTTGCAAAGACCGGCGAGATGGCGCAGGTGCAGCTCAACGAGTTGTTCAAGCGTCGGTAGCCACTCGGGGTCTTTTATTGTTTAGAATCAATAAGATAGAACCGTTCGACCAAGCCTGAGTAGGCAGTCATTGCAACCAACTGGAGAGTGAAATTATGCCGGAAGCAAGCCCGCAAGGGCCTTCCCTGTTATCGCAGAATGAAGCGGTAGAAGAACTTCTACGTCGAAGCGCACCCCCAGAGGATACTGCGTCAAGCGAGGAGCCAACTGTCGAAGAACCGGAAGCGGAGTCGACAGTGTTAGAAGCCGAAGCCGAAGAAGAGGTGGAAGCGACCGAAACGGACGACACAGATGCGGAAGACATCGTCGATGACGATGAGCCGGAAGTTGAAGTGGAAGCTGTTGAGGAAGAACCCGAAGCACCGACCTATCGTGTCCAGACAACGGATGGCGAAGTCGATGTGCCGCTAGATGAGCTGAAGAACGGCTACATGCGGCAATCGGATTACACACGCAAAACCCAACAGGTTGCCGAGGACCGCAAGACGGTCGAAGGCGAACTTGGGCATTTGCAGGCAGAGCGACAACGCTATGCCGAACAGCTTACTTCGATGGAGCAGGCACTTAGTCAAGAGGAGCCAACTCAGGAACAGTGGGATGCTCTCTACAAAGAGAACCCGCTGGAGTACACGCGGCAACGTGATGTAATGCGTGACCGAAAGGAAGCGTTAACGAAAGTTGGTGAAGAAAAGCAGCGGTTGCAGCAGCAACATATCGCGGAACTGCAAGGTCAGGCGCAGCAGCGCATGGCGCACGAACGTGAACAACTGCCGCAGCTCATCCCCGAATGGCGTGATGAGAAAGTTGCTAAGGAAGAGAAGGCTGCGCTCATTACTTTTGCGCAAGGGTACGGTTACTCAGAGCAGGAACTATCAGGAATATCTGACTCCCGCGCTGTTGCCGTTCTCAGGAAGGCATACTTGTACGATAAATTAATGAGCAAGAAGCCGGTTGCACAAAAGAAAGCGACGACCGCCCCTAAAATGACTAAGGCAGGCCAACCAAAGACGAAAGCACAAACCTCAACTAGGCGGAAGCGTGATGCTCTCGCAAACATCAGCAAGCGAAGCCGTATCAGTGCGGTCGATGCTGCTGTTGAGTATATGACACAGAAGTAAGGAGGTGCCGTTATGGCTACCTGGAACACAGCGGCGGCTGTAGGAGAACGCGAAGACCTGGTCGATGTGATTACTCGCATCGATCCGGACGAGACACCTATTTTTAGTAACGCCAAAAAGGAAGTTACGAAGGGTGTTTTCCACGAATGGCAGGTTCAGCCGCTCGCCAGTGCCGTGGATACCAACTACGTGAACGAGGGGGCGGATTACAGTTATACAAACCCTCAAGCCACTACCCGGCATGGGAACTACCATCAGATCAGCGTACAAGCTGCCCAAGTTTCCGGCACTTTGGATGTTGTCGACAAGGCTGGGCGGGATAAGGAAACGGCGTATGTCAAGATCCTAAAAGGTCTGGAGCAGCGCCGCGATATCGAGAACTCCCTTATCAAGTCCGAAGCGCGGTCAAGTTCTGATCCACGCAAGGCCGGTAAACTACCGTCTTGGATTACGAACCAGAGTGTTGTCTCTGCGTCCACCACGGCGACAGGTGACGGTACGGACGTTAGTGATTTGGCTGGTACCAATGCAGCCTTGTCATTAGCAAAGATCGATACGTCGATGAAAGCGGCCTACACCGATGGTGGACAGCCGGACATCATGGTTGTCTCGCCAACCAACAAGGTCGTGTTTTCTGATTTGAACAGCGGTTCAGCCGTCACAAACCAGCTACATATGAGTAGCCCAAAAGAAGCAACGATCATCGGCTCCGTGTCGATGTATCTTACGGATCAACTACACTAGCCAAGGTCCGTATAAAATCGCGTGAATTGTCGGGAAGCCTACATCGAAAGACAAGGTAATCCGCAGCCAAGGCCGTTAGGAATAATGGCAAGGTTCAGAGACTAGAGCATGGAGTCCAGAACGGACGGTAAAGCTCCACGAGTGCGCGACACCGCAAGGTGATGAGATAGTCCGATACCCATACGAAAGTTGGGAGTGAGGATAAAGAGCCTCGCAAAGAACAAAAAGTTTGGCATGTTGTCGGTTACGATTGATCGGTTTAACGACGACGACAGGATCTTCCTGTTGGACTCGTCTTACTACTCAATCGGTCATCTACCGGGCAGGATGTTCAACGTGCAAGACGTTGCGCCTGTCGGCGATGCGACACGCTTTGCGATCGTGTCGGAGTGGACTCTGATAGTCAAAGCGCCGAAAAGTCACGCTTGGGTTGCTGACTTATCAGGAGCATAGCTCCCTGATTTGCAATTGTTGTTCTGTCAATGGAAGGGGTGGCTTCGGCCACCCTTTCTCTTTGGAAAGCACATGAAAAAACTTCTAACGAACGACCCGGTGCGCCAGAAGAAAACCTACCTTACGTCGGACGCGGATGGTCTGGGCATTGTCAGCGAGCAGGATGTAGATCCAACTCTGAATCAGGCGAAGCGTGAGGAAACTTTGTGGCGACCAGGCCAGCTGATCGGCAACACACAAAAACACTACCAGAAGGTCGCCGAGATTCCGACCGGGGTTTATTTCGATTTGGTGAAAAAGTACGGACAGCCGAAGAACAACCCGAAGCCGTGGAAGCAATGGCTTAACGATCCTGATAACAAATACTTGAGAACAACCGGCGGGAAAGTCTGATGGCGATTTCGACGTATGGTGAATTAAAAACGGCGATGGACAACTGGTTGGCGCGAACGGATCTACAAGATCGCACACCTGAGTTTATCGCACTGGCTGAAGCGCGGATTTCTCGCGAAGTTGAAAGTTTGAACCAGGAAAAACGGGTAACCGCTACCTTGGTTGCAGACGACGAGTATGTCAGTCTGCCAACAGATGTGCGTAAAATAATAAGCGTCCGTTTGAATACAAACCCGATTACGACTTTGCGTTATCTAGTGCCGGGCGCTATCGACCGTGAGTACGCATCGACCGGAACTGGTAAGCCAAGATCGTACACGGTGGTCGGCTCAGAGATTTATTTTCGGCCCCCACCGGACAGCGGGTACATCGCAGAGATTGCCTATGTGGGTGGGATCGATGCGCTGACAAGTGACTCGCAGACAAACACGTTTCTGCTACGGCATCCAGATTTATACTTGCATGGTTCTCTTGCAGAGGCATACGGGTTTTTGATGGATGAGCAAAGACAAGTCCACCACGAGCAGATATTTGCGCGAGTTCTCAGCGCGGTGCAGACCGATGAGGTCCGTGTGAAATACGGTGGTTCGCCACTAACTACACAGACCGATTATGGGG
>Ga0114900_1001956_pt1 | contig 11956 bp, 6 predicted proteins | sample MalvireepMed_231_FD_89685 | JGI IMG/M metagenome (GOLD analysis project Ga0114900, IMG submission 89685) | Marine viral communities from the Global Malaspina Expedition - Malaspina viral metaG DeepMed_231 | ecosystem: Environmental > Aquatic > Marine > Oceanic | place: Mediterranean Sea...
ACCAAGGAAGGCTCCACCGCCGCCGCCACCTGGGGCAGTGCCAGCTAAGGACCAGCCAGTCATGCGATATTTACCTGTATCGTATTCTACAAATTCTACCTCGTCACCGGCTTCAGTAGTAAAGTTGGTTGCGCCAGCGAGGACTAAGTTAGTTGAGTGGTGAGTTAGCGTAACGGCACCGTCGAAGTGCAGTTTAATCAAAGTCCCCGCACCGCCAGTGGTGTTGATGCTCGTCACTGTTGTCGTTCCCGTGACATCGAAATAATTTCCATCGGTCAATACAGGAAGTGCTGAATTAGATGCTACATCGGCACCCTTCGACCATTGGATTTGTGCGCCGTTGCAATCCAAATCTCCACCCAATTGCGGGGTGGAATCGTCCGCCAAATCAGACATGTCACCAGCGCCCGCATTGCCGGTACGCACAAAGTTAACCCGGACGGAATTGCCATCCGTCATGGAGCCGGAAGTTAGGACATGTGTAACGGCGATTTTGGAATAGGTGCTGGCGGATGTGACCGCGCCTGTAATATTAAAGATCAAATAATTTGTTGGTTCCACCTCTTCGACAACGGTGAGGGTGCCCCTTAATGCCGTAGTGGTACTGTCATCAAAAGAATCCACCAAGCTGTTGATGGATACGGAATTCCTTTCGACATCATCCATATAAAGCACGTTCGCTGAAGATGGCGTGGCGTTGTTTAACCAAACTTTACCCGCGCCCTGATCAGTATCCGTGGTGGTGCTTTCCCAATCCATCGGAATCCCCGCCATTGTGCCGTCGTTTCCCGTCCGGGAAAAGTCAACGGAAACCTTATCGTCACCGGAGAATGAACCAGCCCCGGTTATATAAGTTACAGCTACTTTGGAATAGGTGCTGGCGGATGTGACCGCCCCGCTGACATCAAAGATGGCAAAAACCTCTGGATCAGCTCTCTTTGTCAGCTTCAAGGTGCCGCGTAAAGATAAATGGGTGGAGTCGTCAAAGGAATCCACCCAGCTATTGATGCTGGAGCCGCCAGCATCTTCAACATCATCAAGATAAACAATAGTAGCGGAAGAAACCGTTCCATTGTTCAGCCAAATCGTACCGGCCCCTTGATCCGAATCAGTCGTGTCCGTATCGAATTTCATCCGGACACCCGAACCAGCACCAATGTCACCCGTCCGGGTAAATGTCATAATCACCTGATCACCGTCAGCCCATGTCCCGGCGCTGGTAACGTGGGTCACGGCAATCTTGGAGTACGTTGAGGCCGACGTAACGACGCCCGTGACATTGAAGGTGGCGAAAATGGCTGGGTCAGAAGACTTCACGAAGTTAATGGTGCCGCGAAGATCAACATTCGTGCTGTCGTCCCAGGAATCGACTTGACTGTTTATGGAAGTACCGGCGGCATTGTCAACGTCATCCACATAGAGGACCGTGGCAGAAGAAACCGTGCTATTATTCAACCAAATCTTGCCCACGCCCTGATCGCTGTCCGTCGTCGCCGTGTCAAATAGCATTTGAATGCCGGTTTTTGGCCGGTCGCCGGTACGGGAGTTTTCGAGGAACAGAGTATCGCCCGACGCGGGCGTTCCGCTACTGGCAACATGGGTTACTGGGATTTGAAGCCAGCTTGTGTTGTCGGTGATGGCCCCGGTAATAGAGAACACCGCGAATTCATCAAGGTCGGTATTGTTCCTGATCACAAGGGTCGAGCGGATATCAATGTTGGTACTGTCGTCCCATGTCACAACGAAAGCCGAAGCATCGAAGGCAGAGCCGCTGGTTGTATTCGATATGGCAATTTGAGTCACCGAACTGACAGTCGCGTTGTTGAATCGGATGTCGCCAGAGCCGGGGTCCGCCATTGAAGTCGAAGTATCGAAATCGAATTGAATCCCGGCGGTGTTGGTATTGCCAGTTCTGACAAAGCTGAAAACATATTTAGTCGAGGCCGTGAACGAACCGGACCCGGCGACGTATGTAATTGGTACGTCAAGGTAGGTGGTTCCATCGGTTATGGCACCACTAACTGAGAAGATGGCGAAGATATTTGGTTTGCCAACTTCCGAAATTGTGATCGTGCCGCGAAGGCTGGACTGGTTGCTGTCATCCCAAGTGATAATCCAAGGGGATATATCCGGGTTGCCGTCATCAACGGAATTGTCGGATAGAGTCAGGACCGTGGCAGATGCAATGGTCGCGTGGTTAAGACGGAAGTCGCCATCGCCGGGGTCTTGCGACGTGGTGGTCGAGGAATCGAACGCATAACTAACCCTTCCGGAAATGTCGATTAGAAATTCCGCAAGAACGAAGGTCGGTTCAACTGTGCCAATAACATAGGGATCATCCGTTGCGCTGGCCCGCCAAAGTGTATTTCCGTATGCAGTCCCGCCGGTTTTAACGATTACAATTGTCCCGTTAACGGCGTCCCTATTCCCATTCCAGTCCCGCGCTCTCTGCCACGTTGAAGCTTTCACGATATAAATACCGTCTTCTTCGGCGGCGGTTTGATTCTTGACTAACACCCGATCCTCGGCCACGACCGCAACAGAATCGATGGTTTGCGTACCAGATAAAGTGATGTTAGCTGTGGTGGCGGCGACACATGGGGCCTTAATGGCTTGGTCAGAACCCCATCCGTCTAAACGATCTGCTGTGGTTGATGCCATTTTACGGTCCTAACGGTTGTTCTTCCTGTTGAGTGATGTCGCCACCGATATCAAACAGCACAGCCGCCAACCAGGCATTGATCCTCTGACTGACGAATTTTACATCTTCTACGCTTTCGGTGCCGCGCAACAATGCTTGCATCAGTTCATCGTCTTCCGAAGTGACGGCGGCAATGATCAACTTTTGAGCCGGGTCTTTAACTCCGGATATCAATAATTTATTCATTGCGCTTGCGGCAATTCCAGGGGTCTGCACCGTGCCGCCGCCAAACTTTGCGGCAAACTTGCGGGCTACCTGTGCGCCGGACACCCGGCCAAGAATGGAAATCAGCGCATTGGGAACATCGGCGATAATTCCTTCTTTTGCCGGTGTCGCGGCTAAAATATTATCTAGCTTTTCGGCTGTTTTAACAATCAGCTCTAACCGCTCAAATTTTTCCGGTCCAAGAATTTTTCTTGCCATTAAATTGGTGTTCGGGTCCGCCAGAACATGCCGCATCTTATTCCCAGAAACGAATGCCTCATGGGCAAAGTCATGGGCGGCGACAGTGGACCGTTGAAGAATCCATTGGCTGAACGCGCCACGAAGCCCATCGGTGGCCTCGCCTGTGAAGTCCCGATTTGTCATGTTGATTATATTTTGCACTTCTGTTTTCACATTCCTTGATTCCGCGATTGCCTGGAATGCTTTTACCGGGTCGCGCTGAATAAACATGGTTGCTTTGGAGATTCTTGAATCTGCCATCCGTGAACCGACTGTCCGCAGACGGCGGTCAGCAAGCAGACGGGCATCCCCCGCGACGATTGCCTTTTCAATGTCGTTTCTGATCGCCGGGAACTGGTCTAGCAAGGCTTTATTTTGGCGAAGGAAATCTTCGGCTTTGGTTTCATTGATTACCCCGCCCCTGATCGCAAAGCCATTGAATCGAGACTTTACAAAATCCTCTAAAGCCCCTTGCATGACTTCATCATCGACATCCTTTACGGACGCTATCAGGGCTTTGGCATTTACCGCCGCCCTTGGCCCCCTCAGACCAAGTGTGGTTTCAAGGGTCAGTTCCGGCGGCACCTGTTCGCCTCCACCCTTCGCTGTGCGAAGCAATTTCCCGACTGGCCCCCTAGTGAATCTTTCATTGAACAGGTTGGAATAATCGAATGCCTGCCTCAAGGCTTGGCCGACTTCACCCTGTACGTTATCTCGCTCCGCGCCCATGTCGGATAGTAAAGCCTCTTCCAGATTTCGCATTATACGGCGGCTGTTCTGGCTGAGTTTGACTCCCTTTTCACCCCTTAGATCAGCCAGTATGCGGCTTCTCAGGGTGCGGACTTCTTTGATCGTTGGAACGCCCTTCATGCCGGGCGTCATTTGCCCTTTATTGTTTAAACGACCGAGAAACTTATGAACATAATCAGGAATATCCGCAGGGTCGGCGGTGCGGCCTCGGGTTTTTAATTCTTTTTTCAGGACGCCCCGGGAAGTTTGAAAACTTGCCGTGATTTTATCTGAAACAAGATTCCACAGTTCACTTTCCTGATCCCGCCCGGCAGTATGAGCCCCAAGGATTTCCTCTCGGGCAATAAGATTGGCCTCTTCCGGGGAAGCCCCCTCTTTCAGCGCCGCCACTCTTTTGTCGGCCCTGACTGCGGCGACACGCAACCGGCCATCCAACAGAGAGAGAAGATATTTCTGCGCTGTCTCAAATGTGACCCGAGCGGCTTCTGGATCGCCGCCCAAGTCTTGCATGGAACGATAGATCAAGGCATTCAATTCGGCGATCTGTTTGTCTGAGTCCAATTGAAGGGTGTCGCTGGATTCGATGATTGATCTTTCCAGGGCCAGCAACAATGGTTCGCCAGTTTTTTGCGCGGGGGTCAATCTTGCATCGGGGAGGACGCCTGGTTCTTCCAGATTTTTCAATGCACCTGTCGGGTCAGGCTTACCTTTAAGATCAACTGGGAGCGCATGTTCAATTCTTCGGATCGCCCGCCTTGTGCCGCCCCTGACTGTTATGGTTTCACGCACCCGCCTTATGCCGTTTACAGTCAATTCTTGGGCTTTGCTTACAATTGGTCCCGTAAGAGGCATTAATTTAGCAAACCCCAGTGCGCCCTTTGCCGCCAATTCAACAGATTTTACAGCGGCCACAGGGGCAAGCCCGCCAAGGATATATCCGATGCTTTCGGCGGCGGGCGAGTCGGGGAATGCTTTGTGGGCCGTATGCCCGCCGATGCCTGCCGCCGTCGCCGAAGTGATTTCCAAGGCGGTTGAGGTCACGGGACTCTTGACGATGGTTTCGCCAACCCTCTTGGCTACTTCGCGCCCACCTGTCTGAAACGCCGTGAGCCCTGGTGCGGCCCTTGCCATTCCAGCCCCTAATGGACCGGCCAAATAAAGGGGAAGGGAATTGCCGAACAGATGCCCTCCGGAATATGCCGCTGTGTTTGGTTCCTGTCCGGGAGTGGACGAAAAACCCAGGTCAACGAAGAGGTTGCGAAAATTCCCGGGCGTGACAGGTAGACCAGTTACGGCATCGGGGATTGCACCGGGCGCGTCTAGTAGACCAGCAATAGCATCGTTGGCTCCAATAACCCAGTCCATCACCGGCCCGCCTGTAGGTGGTCCAGTTACGTCTAAGATTTCAGCCCCGGTTGGTGGTGCCATTGGAGAAGCCGCCATCGCCAGTATGTCGGCACCGGAAGGGGGAGGATTTTGCTGATCTCCTTCCTCAAGGTCGTCGGGATCACCGAGCAGACTCAAGGCTTTATCAATAAAGTTTTGCCCTGCCATAATTTATGGACTCCTCAGTATTCTCATAACCTCACTACGGAAATCGTCATCGAGGTCGTCCAAACCTTGGGCACCTAACCCCTGCGCCCACGCCGTTACCGCCGCCTTGGATGCGCCTTGCAAATCTTCGATTGTTTCTATGACGGTGCCTTCTATGCGAATGTCGAAGGCCCTGATGCGGGAGCGGAATTGGGCTAGTGTGCCGATATCTGCAAGCAGTTGTTGTTTGTCCTTAAATTCAATCGGCTTTCCGATGACCTGTAATTTTTGATCAATATGTTCCGTGAGCATGTCGTCGATATTTTTCAGTTCTCCCTTGACCGCTTCCGGAGCTTTAAACGCCGCCGGGCCTTCGAAGATTCGGGTCAGCCTGATCTGTTCCCAAACCGGGAGTCGCGGTGCGCGGTTAAACGCATTGATGAAATCGCCTTCTAGGAGGGCGAGTCTCTGCCTCCCCTTGACGACATCCTGATCAACCCAGGACGCATTTAACTGGCCCAAGGTATTATTGAAAAGATGGATTGCCGTCGATTGCAGACCCGTCGCGTCACCGACATTAATAATCTTGACCTTGGCCCGATTACGATAGGATTCCGAATCAGCAAGCTGGGCCGGGCTTGGTTCACTGAGGGGGTCAGCCAAAGTGATAATTGTTTTGGCAATTTCGACGAAATCTGCCTCTTCCGGGAGTTCAACGGTTTGAGCGGCATAGCCAAGCGCCTCGGCAATACCCATAGCCTCTTGGGAGCGCAATAAAGTTTCCATCGAAGCGGATAATTCCTGGGATGCCTTGGCTTCCTCTCGTGACATTCCTGTGAATGCGCCGGAAGCCACATCGTACCCCCCGCCGACAAACTGGGCCGTCTGCCTGCGGATTTCCGCTGAAACCTTCGGCCTTATCTGGCCGCGCTCATTGACGAAGGCACTCTCTAGGGGTTCTGCCTCTTTGGGGATGATGAAAATCGGCTCTCCGCTGACTGGGTGCAAGAACTGATCGCCCGGCCTGCCCTTTAAAGCTGGCGGCTGTTTGCCAAGTCCAAGGTCTGCCAACTCTGTCCCGTCATCCTTGTCTATCAGAACATTGTGCATTCCGTCGGGCATCTGCTTTTGGATAATTTCTGTGTTTGGACTTGGAGTCGGCCCTGTGCCGAGATGCTGAATTGTTTCCCCAGTTCTTTTTGAAATCAGGCGTGAGCTTTTTGAGCCGTCAGCGTTGATGACTTCCACTACCACATTTTCAATTTCTTCGTCGGGTATTGGGCCTGTCCCGAAGTCGTGAATGGTTGTTCCGTCCTTTTTATTTACGAACAGATTTGTGGTTGATCCATCCTCGTTTAATTTTTGGACCATCATGCCTTCTACTTCAGGGGTGCCCTTGAAGAGAACCTTGCCGGTAGGTGATATTAAACTGCCGTTGACGACGAATGGCCGTCCCGGCTTCAAAGCGGCATTGATCTTATTCATCACCCGGCGGTGGCGTTCCTCGCCCATTGCACCCGCGACTTGTTTATGATTTACAATGTCCATTGCATCATTCATAAGGCCCCAAACATCGCGGACGGCTCCGGAAAGAATCATGGAATCAATCGCCGTTTCGGCAAGGACGGCAAGACCAGCCTGTTTGGTGATTATTTTCTTTTCCTCCGACAATGCCATATCATCAACTTGAATAGAGAAAGCCTGGTAATTAGGAATAAGATTACCGAAATTTTCGGCAGTGTCCGTCCGGTGTCGGCCCAATTCCTCGCCGAGTTCATTTTCGATCATCTTTTGTTGGGCCGTGTACCCGGCACTGGCTACCTTCTGTACTAATCCAAACTTCATCGAATCTATTGTTTCGGCCAGTTGTACCTGGCTATCAGCCCGACCGGAATGGCGCGTCAAAATCTCTTTCTCAAGGGCACTAAGGAAATCTCTATGTTGTTTTCCTACCGCCGGGTCGCTCAAGGTTCCTTCCGCCAGGACTCTCAAGGTTTCCTCACCACCCCTGGTGCGGAAATCCCGTTTGTCCCGTAGCCTGCTTATTGACTCATTGCGAAGTGTTATTCTCTCCCCTGCATTTTTGAGCCTTTCGACATTAGTAATCAGTTCAGGGTCGCCAGCCATTTCCGCCAATTCCGCCTCACCCGCACCGCGCTGGACAAGAGTGGGCCGCTGGCCTCGCGGGGCCTGTCTGCCTCCTAACTGTTCTGGTGTTGGTAAAGTTGCCATATCTGACTTCCTATTCAGGCCAAGTTTAATGTGATTTCATCTTCGTCTTCGCCGAACTTATCGAAAAATGATTGATCGACAACTTCCGATAGAATGGTTGTAACAGCGGCAAATTGCTTGGCGGTACGTCGTCTTCGTCCAGTCTCAGCGGCAAGTTCTCCCTCAAATTTTCTTAGTCTCCCCAAGTCCTCAAGGCCCCGGGCCAAGTCCTCGCCCTCAAATAAGGCCGAGAGTTCCCTGTATTTTCCCTCGGCGGCGATCTTGCCTTGAAGTGTTTCGATGCCGGGGCCTCCAGTTCCGGAAGCCGCCGCAACAGCTTGAGCCCGTGATATTAGAAGTTCGGTATTGAGGCGTTCATCCGCCGCTACTCTTTGAGAAAATGCCCTTTCTGATCCGGCTCTCCGAAACAGCGATCCAGCCTCGACTTCCTTGGCCGTTTGAATAGCACCGCCCGCCGCCCGTAGAGCATCAGCCTCACGGAACCCAATGGCACCCTTCAGTATGGTTCCACCGGCCTTGAACAGGCCCGCATCGTTATCTTTTAAGAAGTCCATCGGTAAAAATCACCTTCCAAATGTTCCCAGCCGAGTTTACCTAACACTTCCGCAGACTCCGGTTTTGAATCAACTTTTGCCATACAAGAACGCTTGCCTATTATTCTCATTATTTCTTTGGCTCCCCTTGCTCGGGCCAGTGGATATTTAGCCAGTTCATCATCATACTTGGCGAACGCCACAGCCATTTCGTCTTTGTAATAAAGGCCCCCTATTCCAAGAACTCTTCCATCCACTTCGACGACGCTGGCCCGAAATGACGGTGAAAAACCTTCTCCGTAGAATTGAACAACGTCCTCTCTGGTGGCGGGCCGGAATTTAGGGATTCCGGTCATAAGTGCCTAGACCCAAAATAGCCGCCAATAATGTCACGGGGCGCGGAGCATTGGCTTCCAAATAGAGCCGCGTTTCAGGGTCGGCATCGCCGGGGAACGTTATCGCCGGAATCGTTATGTCCAGATGAACATCATCGGCATCGACAATAGCGCCTTTAATGTTCTTCGGCAGATTGTCCATATTATCGAAAGAGCGCCCGAACTTGAGTCCCTGGTTATGTGTGTTTTCGATCATCAGCGCGATATTGCTAATGCGCTCCCTTTGGGTTAACGGGGTGGAAAGACTAGCGGCGGCGGGCAAAACTCCGGACTTCCAGCGGCCCTTGTAGGGTAGCCCGACAATGCCTTGACTGGCGGAATAAGAGGAGCCGCTGTTGGTCAGGGTGATAGAGCCGGAAGATACGGTAAAGGTGGCTATTTCATCATTTGTGTCACGGAGGCACATTCCGTCCGCCCACACGACCACGGACTCGCCTTCAAGATGTTCGATGGCATCGACGGTAGAGGACGCCGGATTATTGATGAACATCATAAACGAGTCGGCTTGACAATTATAAGTCTCGCCAATGCACTCCGACTCCAGGGCCCATTTCTCAAGGTAGCGTTTATCAACCCCGTTTATTACCCGCTTAACCACATAGTAGACGACATCCTCTTCAAAGCCGGGAAGAACAATTACATCCTCAATGACGCCGTTCACCCAGTCAGCATCCCCAGTCTCAATATTAACAAAAGCCTTTACGTCTTCGGTTGGGTTAAAGATCAGGACCGCCACGGTGCCATCGGCTCTGAGGAAATGAACCCGCGTGTCAGGTTGCCTTTGAACCGCAATCCTCACAATTCCAGGGTCGCCAATATCAGGGACCAAAATAGTCAAATCAAGGGACGTATAATCGAAGGCTTCAAGGTTGTCGAATTCAATAAGATAAACCCTAAAGCCCCCTCTTTGGACAAAAATGCCACGGTGGTCAACGACCACGGCACCGATGGCCGAAGACCCTTGGCTGGACGCAACTTTCAAATTGAAATTGGTGGGCGTCAGCGGTTCGTCTTGGGTGCTGGAACGGGCCGAAAGTTCGAGGCTTTCCGTTCCAATTATAAGGCGTTGCAACCCAATAAGGAAATTAAATGAATCAACAGGGCCGACACCGACCGACCGGATGATTGGGCCGGAATCTCCCTCGACTTCATCATCAAAGGAAGCGAAGGCATCGGACACTGATGCCAAGATAAAGTCCTTTCCAACCCACCATAAGCGGCCCTCGTAGATAACAACGGCACTCGGAAAGCCACGAACGTCGTTCCAAATCCCCTCATTCCAAGCGACGGTTGATGTGGTTCTACCCATGCGATTCAGTATGGCGATATTGACGACGGTGGCAGATGTGTATTTGGTCACGCGGCAAGTTCCGGTGATGCCGCCACCGCTGAATTCCAGGGTGCATGTCGCCGTGCCTGAAGTGAAATCCCCCCCCTGGACGCCAATTCGATAGAAGACGATTTCGTTGTCTAATCCGTCATCAAGTGTGGTGTTCTGGTTCGCCGTGTAGGTGGCTACATCGGTGAACGAAGCTTCGTCGTCAACTGATCGCTCTAGCGTGACCGTGGCAGTCCAAGTGCCGGTAATGTCAATGTCGAATACCCGGCTGTCGCCAACCCCGGTGACGCGAATGACATCTGAAACTTGGTTTTCGTCATCAACGGCTATCGAAACCTTCTGCCCGACTGACCGCAACCGGAACAGACTCCCAACATGTTCGGGTTTAAAATAGTCTTGAGAGGCGGTCAACGTAGTGTCGCCGGACAAAGCCGCCGCCGTCATAGTAAGAGTGGTAAGATTGAGACTTCGGAACGGGCCGTCTTCCGTTTCGTATTTTACCAGTGACCAAGATTCGCCCCCGCGCCGTTCAATCCTTCTTTGCTGGAACCCGTTGCAGGCGACAAAGATAACATCGCCTGACTGATACCAGCGTAAATTATCAAGGTCTGCCACTCTCCACGGTGCCGCCAAGGTCATCATGCCAGCGGACTCAATGGCAATTGAATCGACAAGAACGCTGTATTGAGTCCTTGAAGAGAAACGAATATGGAAATTGCTTGAAGGGGTGAAGACTAGGGAATGCTGTCCAGTGCCCAAAGTCTGTTCGTTAATGAAATCTTCCGCACCAGAGGACGAACCACACCGGAAAAGTACCGGGCCTCTCTCAATGATGATTTTCAAACCGTGTTTAACGCCAATATCCGCCGTCGCCACGGTGACTTGCTGATCGCGGATGGCTCGGTTGAACCGTGTGCCCGCAAGATCAAGATAGCCGCCGGTAGCAAATTGCGAAGTCGCCCCGGCTTCATCATTATCGGTCCAGCCGGTTAAATTAGAGGTGAACAGGCCGTTTGAGATAGTGGTTGAAAGACCTACTCTGGTGACAATCTGTTCGTCAACGCGAACCCGCATGGTCGAATCCGTGATCTCGACGATGGCGGTGTCATCTGCTGAAAATACGAAATCCAAGTGCTTGGCTTCGGCATTCCCGTTGGTGGAATCAATGAATTCCAAGCCCGGCCTTAAAGTCATGGACCCAAGTGTTCTTGGCATCCAGTTCACGGAAGACTCAGCCGCCAGCGCAACCCGCTTCACATCAACACGGGCCACGGCTCTTTTGTCGATTATGCCACGATTGAATATGGCGAGAGGGGCATTATCCTTTGCCATTTGGTTACCCTGTCAAGTTGCTTCGGGAACCTCTATCGCGGTGCCCCCCGCCACGGCCACGTCTTGCGCTGGCCCACCCGCCGGGGGCGTGAAACTTGGCCCCCTCATTCCAGGCATCGTTTGATTTAGCAATCTGCAAAGCGTTCTGCGCGAGTGCGAAGACTTTTTTTACATCAGCTTCGCTCTGGAAAACGCGGTGGACTATTTGGGATGCAAGATACGCCTCGAAATAATTCACGAACGCTTGGGGCCAAACAGAAAGGTCTGAGCCGTAGGATGAATCATCGGAAACATATTGGACATAAATGGTGTCGATGTCTGCCCACCAATATTGCTGTTCGTCATTGAATTCCCGGTGAGTCATTGAATTGGAAAAATATTCATCGCTTGCAAGACGAACGGTTTTTTTCCAGTCGGACGGTTTTGAAAAGGCACGGGAAAAACTAAATCCAGGGTCAGAAACCGAAGTGTCGTAATTAATCTCGATTGTCCGAATGGCGAAGTTCCAATTGCCTTGCTCAAGGGTGAATCCAATCGCGTTTTCATCATAGGCTTCATCCAGAAGCCGCCTGTTTTCGACGGCATCCGTGAGCGCGGCAATGGACGCCTGACCTAGTACCCGGAGAGCGCCTTTATACAGGGTCAGTTTCGAGGTTGCCATGATTTAGCCGTGGGCTTTGATGTGGCCGGACATCCA
>Ga0114900_1001958_pt1 | contig 11937 bp, 9 predicted proteins | sample MalvireepMed_231_FD_89685 | JGI IMG/M metagenome (GOLD analysis project Ga0114900, IMG submission 89685) | Marine viral communities from the Global Malaspina Expedition - Malaspina viral metaG DeepMed_231 | ecosystem: Environmental > Aquatic > Marine > Oceanic | place: Mediterranean Sea...
GTGTTAGAATGTCTACCACCTGCTGATGCCAGAGATTAAAGTTTTGAATAAAATCCTCTGGAATACCAGCGCGTCTTGCGTCTGCGATATAGTTCGTTACGGTGGCATTTAGATTTCTTGTTACAACTTGACTTAGTTGAGCGTCTGACATGGTATCAAAATCATTGTTCTTTACAAGGTCTTCTAAAGCCTCTTGAAATGCAACAAACTTAATTGTTAAGAACTCTCGTGCAGTTTCAGATACCTGCAACCCTGGAATAATTAAATCTACCCAGGTATCCGCATGGGTAAACAAAGAATGATTTAGGAGCACTGATGTGTCAATAATTCCGGCTTCCATCTTTCTCTGTTCCATCATATTTTGAGTGAAGATCACTCCCATTGGAGATAGCCCAGTTATAAACGCAACTACAATTGCAGCTACACTTTTATTTATAGCCATATTATATTACATCCCCCCTTTTTTAGTTGCAGCCATTAATCGCCTTTACGCATTTGCATAACATCTGTGAATTTCTTCACACCGTATGCACTTGCTACCATCACTCCAAGAGCAGACTGGTACCATAGTGGTGTGTTGTCCAGAACTACAAAGCCAGCAGCCACGAAGGGCTGTAGGCCAGGAATAAATGACATAACCAGCGGAACGGAAAAGATGATAAGTAGAAACTCATCCTTCCATCCTGAATTTGTTATAGAAAGATTCTCCCAAGCAATGTCAGCAGTCTGAGCCGACCTTACCTTTTCAATCTTAGCTTCTGTAACTGCTTCTGAAACCCGTAGCTCAGAATTAAGCTTAGCGGACTTACGCTCTTGCCACTCTGTTACGACAGGTCCGGCAATAGCTGTAATTGGTGTAATTATTTTGCTTAGAAATCCAAACATTTTATTATCCTAACTTTATATAGCCTTTCTAATAGCCATTGCACCAGCACCCATAAATAGGTAGTTGATCATTGAGGCCATGTCCATGTTGCCTGTAAGCCAAGCACCTAGCGCATAAGCTACGGCACCTACGGCAACGATATATGTTTTCTTACCCGGTAGCATGTCTAACATAATAATTTATCTCCCTTAATTGTGTTAATCTAAATCGTATTGTGGTTAATGGTATCCTGCCCCACTATAATATTTACGTTTAACTAGGCCACCCTTTGCTAAATTTGATTGAATACCCGGAATAGGTGGTATATCCCTTGGTTTTGATTGGATACCCGGAATAGGTGGTTTATCTCTCTGTATGGCATCCGCCATAACAGAAGGAGGAACTAGATTAAAAGGAGCAGGAGCAGGAGCAGATAGCATCTCCTTAACCCATGGTGTATTTGCATCCTGGTCTATAATTTCGTGGAATGCCTGGGCAGCGGCATTTGCTTCTTCACCTGTTGCATATGCTGGATAGTTTTCCCAACCTATTTTTTCCACCTGGGCTTTAATTTCATCTTCATTCTCGTGAAGCTGGCCGTTAAAATATCCAGGTACGTTGTAGATTCTTCCATCAGGCCCTGTAACACCAGATACGTATACAGTAGAGACACGTCCATCTTCGCCTATCAAATAGGTTTCGTTGCGGAGATTGTCCCTATGGTATTCCAACAAGTACTTCTCCCCAGCTGACATCCCTTCAGGGGCTGGCTCAAACTGCCTGACAGCCTGCATTGCATCATTTAATCGCTGTTGCACCAGCGGCGTAAGGCCAGCCCGCGTAGATGCCTCAGTAGGACGTACCAGAGATGGAGCAGGGGTAAGCTCAGGTTTTGGGGGTGGTCTGAAGGTGGCTAATATGGCTTCTGTAGTAACACCCTCTAATAGTTTCATATTTGCATTCATACGTGCAGTATTTTCTATTGCATATGGCGTCGCAACTGGTACAGTAGCGGCATCGTCATCAATTGCCGGATCGATATTTCGCCACTTTAAATTGAGTGCGGCATTAGTGAAGTTACCAGTGAGTAATCCATCATATACTCCTGTAAACCCTTTCTTTTCTCCGACATCTTTATGCCAACTCGTGCCCACGTTGAAATTGAGATCAACTAGAGCCTCTAATATATTAACCATACGCTTGTTCGTTATTTGTGGCGGCACACCAACAAAATTGTCTGACTTCCATGCTGCCATAATTTCTTCAGCTTGTTCCTTGGCACTAGCTGTCTTTTCTTCAAAGTCTGTTGCCCACCACGATGCAATATCATCTGTGAGATTGGGATAGATAGTTTCTCCGGCAGCGTTACGTGTGCCCACTGGCGTAGAGTTAATACGATATTCACCATGGACAGTACCACCATCCTCTACATCAATGACTGCAATCTGCCCAATAGCTTTCAGAGAGGGTAATGTAACTTCTACCCCGTCAACTGTAATAGTTTTACTCTCTGTTTTATGAAATTGGTCGCGGCTAACCTCCTCACCAGTAGGCAGCGTTATCGTAACATCGTACTTATCCCAATCCTCTGACAGCACTAGATGGCCAGTACCAGCGGTCCAGTTACCCTTGTCATCTAAGTAAAACCCGTTGATCGTACCTTCTTTCAATTGTATGTTATCAGATATATCTGCCCAGTTCTCGGCTGTAAGACGATATTCATCCTGCTCTATACGGGCTGCTGCACCAGGAAGTAACGTGCCAAACACTGAATGATCTGTAGCTGGACCACCATGGGCCATACCCTGCACAGACCGCTCTACTAAACCACCGTCTTTCATACCTTGCTGTATCATGTCATTTTTGCCAATATATTTTTTTATAGCGGGATGCATAGTAGGTCCATCAATTGTACTAAATTCATCAGGGTTACGCTCTACTAGGCCACCTTCTGCCATACCCTGCTGCTCCCTTGAAAACCTATTCCTTTGAATATAATATACTTTCATAAACTGGCGGGATATTACTTGTTTCATCTGCGTCAGGGCATCACGGGCAGCTAAATCTCCAGGGTCAAGCGTAGCTAAGTTTTTTATCTGTTTGTTTATATCAGCTAAATTAGATAAAGCCTCTTCAAGCATTGGATATTGAATAAGGAAGAACATAGTCTCTGGGTCTTTAATCATCTCTTGAAAGTGCTTTTGTGTAAATCCATCAAGATTATTTTTCACAGAGTCGAAGTCAATCTTAAAGCTTTTAGCCTTATTAAATGCATCATACAATTCATTCACAGAACGAGTAGTGGATAAAGCATCGGACCTAATTTGTACGGGTAATACCTTACCCACCTTACCTAGTCCTAGTGCACCTTCTTCCCAAGGCCAACGCCTACCCTCTGGCTCAATAGGCTTATCTGGAAGCTCTAGCATTCCTCTGAAAACAGGATCAGTAATATAGTCCATTACAAATCCTCCCACCGTACCAAAGTAAGAGTTCAATATATGTTCTACAGCTAAGGGGGATTTAGTCCACTCTGGCTTGAAATTCAAACTACCAGCTACATCTGCAAAGAATGTAGCAGTAGGACTAGTCCAGAACCTACGTTGTGCAATAGTACCGCCCTGTAAATTACGGGGTACAATAGGTGCACCAGTAAACTTCTTATTAATTTTTAGTTCTATTAAAGGACGAATAAACTGTGGGGCTAACGAAGCGTCACCTAAGCGGGTAGAATTAAGAAAGGCTGTACGCAAGTATTCCCTGACAACCATTGCATCAGACTCAATGAATTCCTCATCAAGAAACTTCTCAGCAATAGTGGGGATGATACCAAAGTCGAAAGGCTTGGGCAGTAATATAATCTGGTTTACCCCATCAATTTTTGGGGTAACCCATACAAAGTTTGTATCCTTTAAGTACTTAGGAATTTCGTCGTATGTAGTACGGATGCTTTCATCTGAACTTGTATAATGTGCCATAGGTAGTAGAACGCCACCTACTGTCGTTACGGCCATCATGTTTGTCCATGCACGTCCTACTTCCTCTACTTCTTCGGCAGTTAACTTTTTACCAGTAAGTTTCTTACCTCCAAGCGCACGTAGGGTACGACTTAAACCTTGAATACTTGCATTCAAAAATGGAACGGTAGAAGTAGCAAGTCTAAAGTTTGCGCTACTACCACTCTGTGCAAAGTCCACAGCAATCTCTCTAGCCTTGAACGCAGCTACGTTATCTGAGTATCCCTGCTTGGTGAACAAGCGAAACGCTTCTGTACGAGAAGCCATTTCAAATTTAGATGTCCATTTATCAATGAACCCAACAACTTTCGTAAGACCTTTAGGCCCATCAATGGTGTGGATACGAGAAGCATTTCTACCTTGAAACTCTTTACTAGTACCGAAATCAGTATATGCTCTGTTGCCAAATGTTCCGCCAGAAACCTCTAACCGTTTAGCAATATCAGTATTGCGTAACTGGTGGTATAGACCCCTGTAGGAACTAATAAAAGGTATAAATCCTTTCATAAGTATGCCAACGGATAGGGTATCCCGTGCAAAGTTTGAACCAAAAAAGAATGTGGGAGAAGACGTGACCATACGTGTCAGAAAATTCTTAAACTTACCACCCCACCGCATATAAAAACGGGTAAAATCCTTAGTAAGCTGTGGCCCCATGGCCTGAAGAGAATCCATAAGAAGTGGGTCTTTAATATCCCACACTTCTGCCTTACCATCTCGGTAAATAATATCAGTTTTATTTGTGATATCGTACTTAGAGCTAAACATCTTAAAGATATCACTGTCATTAAGAGTATCTTTAAGTGCGCCACCTTGCTTACCTAATAACTCCTTTATACCTCTACCAGAAATATCCTTCCTGGTAACGACTTTAGTAGATTTCACAGCCCATTTTGTTCCCTGTTCTCCAAGCTCAATAATAGTGTCGTACATAGCTCTCTTAGCACGGTTCTCAGCAACTGACTTAATAATGTGATCATAGCCCAACTCAAGGTTATTGTACGCCTGATTTAATGGGTTCTCTATGTTATATTCTCTTAACTCTGCTTGAGATAATTTAGATAGATCAGCCCTACTGATGGACACCTTACTACCTTTGGGAATCGTGGGTGCCCAAGAAGCCAGAGCTAATTCAATAGCTCTATCATCACCTTGTCTAAGCATAGGAATCCACAGTCTATCTTCTAGTTTCCTACCAACCTTAACTTTACCAATATTATCAAAGGTAGCCTTATCAATAATACCCTCATCAAGAAGCAGTCTTAATGCGGCATTATTATAATCTTTAAGATCCTTAACACTTGTTTCAAAAGCAGTTTTAATATTAGATGGTAATGCCTCTACACGGGCAAGAGTATTTTTAATTTTTTCATCATCAAGACCAGACAACTTCTTAGTTGCTTTGTGTTGTTTTGCTTGGACAGCATACAAATAGTCTTGATGAAGATCTATAGTCTCTTGTCTGGTAGTAGGAGAAAGCTCAGCCACCTTAACAATATTTTGCTCAATTTCCTTCATACTTTTATGGTTACTATACCTAACAGGTACGCCGTCAATACCAGTTCTATAGAATCCGTCATTATATGCTCTTATCTGTTGCTCCTCTATAGAAACAAGCATACGCCGTTCTTTCCATGCATTAAGGCCATTCCTTAATGCATGAGGTTTGTTAGGGTTAAACTTCTCATACGCTTCATCAATAAGACGCACAGCGTGGCTTTTATCAACAAAGTTCTGTATAGTTTTATCCAGAGCACCTACTAGTTTATCTCTACGATACTCAATTATGTTAATTTGACGTTTCTCATACTGAGGCGGCTTCTGTTTAAAGCGTAAGTCTGGGGTGCCATCCTTCTTCTTTCTAGGTTCCGTTTTGACAAGAACATCTTGCTTATACACAGGTCTGCCACGAGCATCTTTAGCATACGGTGTAACCTTGTCAATAGCTTGTCCAGACAAAGACAGGCCCTTGCCCAATCCTTTAAAGACCATAGGAACAGCAGCACCTAGTCCAAGACCTTCCATCACATGACGGAAACGGTTAAGGGCATCTGAGTCGTCCTCATCTGTGGCCAGAAGATCACTGATTGCATTGATAACAGGGATCTTATCACCACCTAACCCCTGTATGAAATTACCAAGAGTTGGGTCATTAGGAGAGAAAGCAATAAAATCTGCGGCAGCACCGGCACCAGCATACTTAACTAGTTTTTGTCTCTTAGTTAAAGGTATAGGTACTACTGCATCATCAAGTAACGTAGCCTTACGAGCTACTTCCGCAGCTTGTCCAACCTTTGGGGCTGTAGTAATAGCTTCTGCAGTACGAGCGGAACTCGCAACCTGAGCAGCACGGGCAGCTTCAGCAGCAGTACGAGCAGCACGACCTGCTCCAAATAGTCTAGAACCTAGTGATATACCTTTAAGAACCACACCATATGGCACGGCAAACTGCACCATTGCAGCTGCAATGTCTCCACCAACGGTCTGAGGACGCTCAGTAAACTCAGGAACGGTTACTTCATAGTCTATACCAGGAATAATTTTAGGTAGTTCCGCAATACTTTGGGCAGTAGCCCGCGCTCCTGTACCAACGGCACGAACAAATTCACCAGGCAAGCTCCAGGGCTTGTCCTCTTCGTCTTGTCTACGCCTAAATCCAAGAGTATTATTCTCTGGGAGTAAATGCGCCATAGACTTAAACTCCATTTATCGTGTCTCCATGCTTCTACGCCATTGCTCTTCTAATTGAGCAATAGCATTAGTTCTCTTCTCATTAGCTTTTGCTCTTTGGCGATAATTACCCACATAAGTTTTTCTAAGTCCAAATTCCTTTGCAATAAACCACTGTAAGTTCCGTTGAGATCCTATAGCCTGCCTAATAGTTTTACCTTTTTGTTCTTCTATATGTGCTGTAAATGCCTCAACTGCAGCATTCATTTTCTTTTGTCCTTCTTCATTATCATAGGAATAAAGGACTTTTCCGTCTGTGTTTATAGTGGTGCTAATTCCATTAGTAATACTATATAGCTTATCGGGGTCAACAAAAGCAGCAGCAGGTTCAGCAGGGCCAGGCCCACCAGCAACAGGAGGAGCAGGAGCAGGAACAACAGGAGTAATAGTAGAAGTAAGTTCCGCAAGTGCTGCTCTCTGCTCATCACTACCATATTCAGTAATAAACCCAGGATTAGCCTCTATGTTACGCAGAATATCATTTAATACAAAAGTGCCGCGTTGCTCAGTAAGATCCACATTCGGAACATTAAGTGTCACCTTGTTCCTGACACGTATGTTTTCATATATTTTTAGTAACTCAGCTGCAGGTAAATTAGACAAAGATGTGGGGTCAGCAACATAGGCCGCTATAGCATTAGCACCAATTGCTAAATGCGCGTCATCAAGTTGTCGTAGATCCTCATGTTTCTTTCCAAACATAGCTTTAAATGTAGTGTCAAATGAAAGGCTTGGATTAGTTCCTGCAATACGCTGGGTTTGTGCATTACTGTACGCTGCAGCAGCTAGTCCGGTTACTCCCTCTACAACAGATGTATATACTCCTGGTGTGAGGGGCACGTTATTTTCGTCTAGAGTAAGTTTCATAATGCTATTGAAACTATTATACGCTTGTCTCTTTAGCGTGATAAAGTCCTCATTATCAGCAGCAGTTAGTCTATACTGTTCTGGACCCTCTGCAGCTGGACGTACAATACGTGCACCAGTCCTGACACCATCCTCACCGATAGTATCTTCAAAACGCATCCGAGCATCATTAAAGGCAACACGCCCAGACCTACCACCTTCTTTCCTTACCATTTCCCCAAACTCTTTAGCTGCTTCTGTCAACATCCACGCATCCTCATTACCTCTCCAAGATATTGGAGCATTGGCTCTAACAAATGCTTCTGTGTCTCTGTCGAGGATGTCCTCGCTTGAAATCAAATAACCATCTGGGTCATATCTAGACCCTCTATGGGTAAACATGGCGAGTCCATCTTCACCATATGTAAGTGCCCTAGCAAGAGCCTCTGGATTGTCAGCATATGTTGGATTTAGTGCTAGAAGTGTCTCAGTTAATTGTTCTGTAGCTTGTTCGTCAGCTATTCTTTGATCTTCTTGTGCATGCGTCCTAGCCAGTGCAGTAGCATCAGTCTGTGTCTCAGCTAGCGTAGCAGCAGTTCTTTCTCTAAACTCCCGTTCAGTTCTTTGATCTTCTAGAGCCCTAGCTCTCGCTTCCTCATCACGTTCTTTCCACGTAAAATCCGCACGGTCTTGGATAGACTGTTCATGTTCAGCCATACGCTTTTCATAACGACTCTGATTAGCCGCATCAACAAACCCAGTTAGAAACGCTGTTCCTGCACCCATTACATTGTTCTCCTAGCTACTAGATTATTTTTGGTTTCAGGTAATTTAGGTGGAGTTGTATCCTCACGCTTTTTCTTAAATGCCTTTTCAAAGGGACGGGCATCTAAGCCTATTTCTTGTTTATCTTCCTGAAACACTACATTAATTCCTGCAGCATCTCCCATGCCATAAATCATTGTCGCTAATGGTTGAAGCGACATAACAGCAAGATCCATACTAATTTTACCTTCACTTACAGCTTGCATAATAATTGGCTCAATAAGTATTTTCACAGGTACACCAGCATCTAGCATACGCAATAAATCCCTACGAACATTTTTTCTATTCATGGATTTAAACATATAATCCATGAAATCAGTTAACTCAGTGTACTGTGGGGGCTGCTCATATTTAGCATTCCCAGGTGTCTCAGTTAAGGACTGACCAGGGATGGGAGTATCAAACTGTTTAAAGTTAGTATTCTGATCCATTTCAGTAGGAGGTATAGCAGGTTCTTGCATAGGTGGCATTGCTGCTTCCATATCTCCTAGAATATCAAAAGGATTTTCAGCCATTATCCAATCTCCGATTTTCGTTTGGCATCAGCAAATATTGCTGACCAGTACCGTGTTTCTCTTTCAGATGGACTTATGCTGCGTAAAGCAGCAACGGCACCAGCAATCGGAGCATCTTTACGGTCCCCTGCAAAGGATCTAGGACTAAAGTCCTTTATCTCACGGCTTTTAAATGCCTTGGGAGGTTCAGGTTTTGCCACTAATCTGGGCTTGCCATCACTGCTTTTTTTATCTTCCCCATCAAGACCAAATATACCACCAACTACATTTGTAACAAGTGGGCCAGCAAGAGCGCCTATAATATTTGTAAATATTCCCATTATTTACTCTCCAAATTCTCTGTAAATGTATATAATATTATTCTCCAAACCAATTCGTATCTTCTAAGACATCTTCAAAGAGACTATATGCAAAATTTCCAACACCTGACCAAAGATTATTTTTATCTTGGGTAGACATATCCGCCATATAGTCTGCTCTCTGCATAGAATACATAGCCATTTGGAAAGCCCTATCTTTTGAATTGTCTGCTGATTGATTAGCCCAGTTGAATACGTCCCTAGAACGCTGCCACAGATCAGCCATAGCTTGCTGCGACATATTAAATGCATTCTGAGCATTGACCATATTAGATGTATTGACGGCAGCAGTATTTGCTGTATTAATAGTTCTGCGCCACTCAGCATTACTCTTAGAAATTGCAAGCGTATTGGTTGCATTAAATTTCTCAGCAGCATCATCCATTTGGGCGTAAAATTGATTAGCAACATTATTCGCGGCAGCGTTAAATTTAGAAACTTCAGTGCCTTGAACAGCATTAAATTTAGACATTGCATCATGCTGTGTAGAATTAAACTTGAGTACGCCATCTCTCATAGTATTCATAAACATCTGAACTTCATTAGCAGTCTTAGCATTCATATTTTTAGCTACATTAGAAGCAGCAGTATTGCTAAGCATGGTTTCCTGACGATTACGAAGGTTCTGGATATTCATATTTCCATAGACACTTGCATCGTACTGAGCAATAGGCATAGCAGCTTCTAGGACTGACTGAGTAATTGCTGCAGCTGCTATAGAGGAATTACCCATACCACGAGCCGACATTGCCTGATTAGCACGCCTCACAGCCTCGTCAGCCCACGGAGCGTCATCAGACTCTACATCACCCATCAACTGCTCTAGTTGTCCTCTGACGGTGCTTAGAGGCGTTACATTACCCTCTTGAGCAACTCCCTGATCTGCCTGTACACGCTCTATTTCAATATTTTCTTGCTGAGCTACTGCTTGAGTTGCCCCAGTTGTAGGAGTTGCTGCAGCTACAGGAGCACGTTCCGCCTCTGGTGTTATTGGTATTTGCCCAGTAGTCTGCTGTAGTAATTCTTTCTCCTCATCTATGGTTTGTTGGACAGGTGCCTGTACTGCCATACCCGGCATAACAGGACTAACAACCTGTTGAGCTAACCATTCATCAGACGGAACATTAGCAGGAATCTGAATACCCGTAGTAGGATCAGCATTAGGATTAATTACAGGTGTTGTTTCTTGCTCAGGCATATATAATTACTTTCTTTTTTTGTCGGCATCTATCTTCTGATGCAGAGATATAACATCCATACGACGAGTCTGTACTTCTGATTTTACATCATCACTGATAGACTTTATATCACTCTTAAGTTCACGGCAGGTGACATCTAGGTCATCTCTCAAACTCTCACTAATTTGCCTACCTTCTTTTGCATTTTCATCAATAACAGTGCGTAAGTGTTTGTCGCCGGTACTGATTGCTTGCATTATAGAATTTGTCTTATCAGCAGAGACACTACTTTTATCATTTGTCTTTGGCTGTTGGAGTAGCCGCTTCCAAATCACATATCCCATGCCCGCTACCATCGCTAATAAAAGGGTAGTCGCCATCCCGTATTCGGCAACGGCTGTCTGAAAGAATGATTCGTCGATCATGGAATCTCATCACGTTTTTGAAATATCATCAATATTCATGGGATTAGCCCTTACACTTCACGCTTACAATCAGTCCTTACCCCCCCTCTTTGGCTATGTTTGCAGCTTCAACCTCTTTGCTTTTAGCAATGACTTCTGGCGTCCACACCGCTGCGGTGATTGCTTTTATATTGTCCGATTGCGTGTCCGTGGCGGCACCAGGGTTTAATGAAACGGCATGGGGTGGTGATTTTCCAATGGGCACTCCATCCTTAAATGTGATTGTGAATGTGTCCACAGTCACATTTCCGTTAGGCGCGATGGCAATGTGTTCTTCGATTTCTTCTGTATAAACTGGCATGTATTGCTCCTATGTATTTACTGCTGTCATGTAAACTAGAACACCCGAGAGGCGAGTGTCGTTGGCCGCATCTGCATCGGTGATTGAGGCGGTGGCCCCAATGCCGTTTTCATAAAGTCGGAATTGGGAATCAGACGGCCCTGCGACCATCACAAGATGATCTTTGTTAGTGTTAGCTGTGATGTTGTCGTAGTAACCCAAAAAACCGGACCAACCCATATCCGTATGAGCCAACACAGCCCTGGGAATATCACTGATTCCCATGATGCCAGAGCATGTGTCCAGGTTGGTTAAGACAACCTGGAAAGACGCGACGACTAACTGGCCGATTTGCACGAAATAGCCAGATTGTGCGCCGTAAGTGTGACTGCCCGCTGTCGTGTGAAAGTGGAGCGTCGGTGTCCATGAACCTTCTGTGTAATTATCTAGGACTGACCCAGAGGTAATTTCGACTCCGCCAGACATTCGAGATTTCGCCGCTGCAAAAATTGCGTAGGGACCGTTCGTGAACGCGACGTTTGTGCTGGCGACAGGAGCGTGGACCTGCAATCCCGCTGGGTTTGTTATTGTCAGCGTAGCATTGTCGTTAGTCCAAGTCTGAACGCCAATGCGCATACCATAACCACCGCCGATTGTTGAACTTCCAGTATCAAAATTCGTTGTCTGGTTTGGCATGTGGGCTTGGAACCCCACGTTCGTTATCGCTGTACGTTTAGTGAGGTTGTTGAACGTGAGCGCGGTACCGTCGACGTTGGCACCGCCGAAGGAGATAGCGTCCTGGCTACCGTCCACAAAAATGGCGTTGGCAGCGTCGCTTTTAACGATAAAATCAACGGA
>Ga0114900_1001968_pt1 | contig 11906 bp, 12 predicted proteins | sample MalvireepMed_231_FD_89685 | JGI IMG/M metagenome (GOLD analysis project Ga0114900, IMG submission 89685) | Marine viral communities from the Global Malaspina Expedition - Malaspina viral metaG DeepMed_231 | ecosystem: Environmental > Aquatic > Marine > Oceanic | place: Mediterranean Sea...
AACGGAGTTGGATGCTATGAAAAAAAGAGATGATCTGACCAAGGACACGCCGGAGGTTTCCGAAGGTGGTCTGAGCCGTCGTCGCTTTATGGGTGCGGCTGCGCTGGCCGGTGTCGCTGGTGCAACCGGTCTGGGCACCTCGGTCATGTCCCGTGAGACCTGGGCTGCAGCTGCTGAAGAAGCCCGCAACAAGGCTCACGTCGCCCCGGGCGAGCTGGATGAGTACTACGGTTTCTGGAGTGGTGGCCACCAGGGCGAAGTGCGCGTGCTTGGCGTGCCCTCCATGCGTGAACTGATGCGTATTCCGGTATTTAACGTGGATTCCGCAACGGGTTGGGGTATTACCAATGAAAGTAAGGAAATCCTGGGCGGTGATCAGCAGTACCTGAACGGCGACTGCCACCACCCGCACATTTCCATGACTGACGGTCGTTACGATGGTAAGTACCTGTTTATCAACGACAAGGCCAACACTCGGGTTGCCCGTATCCGTCTGGACATCATGAAGACGGACAAGATTACCCACATCCCGAACGTTCAGGCCATCCACGGTCTGCGCCTGCAGAAAGTACCCAAGACCAACTACGTGTTCTGTAACGCCGAGTTCGTCATCCCGCAGCCCAACGACGGCACGGATTTCAGCCTGGACAACAGCTACACCATGTTCACCGCCATCGACGCAGAAACCATGGATGTGGCCTGGCAGGTCATCGTTGACGGTAACCTGGATAACACCGATGCCGACTACACCGGCAAGTACGCTGCTTCTACCTGCTACAACTCAGAGCGTGCAGTAGACCTTGCAGGCACCATGCGTAACGACCGCGACTGGGTGGTTGTGTTCAACGTGGAACGCATTGCTGCAGCGGTAAAAGCTGGCAACTTCAAGACCATCGGCGATTCCAAGGTGCCGGTTGTAGACGGCCGCGGCAAATCCGAGTTCACCCGCTATATTCCGGTGCCGAAGAACCCGCACGGTCTGAACACCTCTCCGGATGGCAAGTACTTCATTGCCAACGGCAAGCTGTCACCAACGGTATCCGTGATTGCCATTGATAAACTGGACGACCTGTTCGAAGACAAGATCGAACTGCGGGACACCATCGTGGCCGAGCCGGAGCTGGGTCTCGGACCCCTGCACACTACCTTCGACGGCCGTGGCAATGCCTACACCACGCTGTTTATCGACAGCCAGGTGTGCAAGTGGAATATTGCCGATGCCATCAAGCACTACAACGGTGACAAGGTTAATTATATCCGTCAGAAGCTGGACGTGCAGTATCAGCCGGGCCACAACCACGCATCGCTGACGGAATCCCGTGATGCTGATGGCAAATGGCTGGTTGTTCTGTCCAAGTTCTCGAAAGACCGCTTCCTGCCGGTTGGCCCGCTCCATCCGGAGAACGATCAGCTGATCGATATTTCCGGTGAGGAAATGAAACTGGTCCACGATGGCCCGACCTATGCCGAGCCGCATGACTGTATCCTGGTACGTCGTGATCAGATCAAGACCAAGAAGATCTACGAGCGCAACGACCCCTACTTCGCCAGCTGTCGTGCCCAGGCGGAGAAGGACGGTGTGACTCTGGAATCCGACAACAAGGTCATCCGTGATGGCAACAAGGTACGTGTTTACATGACCTCCGTTGCGCCTCAGTACGGTATGACCGAGTTCAAGGTGAAGGAGGGTGATGAAGTCACTGTGTATATTACCAACCTCGATATGGTTGAGGACGTGACTCACGGCTTCTGTATGGTGAACCATGGTGTGAGTATGGAGATCAGCCCGCAGCAGACCGCTTCCGTGACCTTTACGGCAGGTAAGCCAGGGGTTTACTGGTACTACTGCAACTGGTTCTGTCATGCTCTCCACATGGAGATGGGCGGGCGGATGCTCGTCGAAAAGGCCTGATAGAGAGTTGCCTGACTTGGGGTCCCGTTTTCGGGGCCCTAGTGTCCCTTCTGGCTAATTCCTTAACCTACTGAGCTTCTGAAAAACCGAAGAGCTAGGCGTGCTGGTGAAGGTTTGGTGGTTCCAAATCGAGCCAGCAGAACGACGTTCTTCGGTTTTTCAGAAGCTCCCGGAGGGCTTGTCTCTGAGGACTCTGAGCCCTGTGTTGCCAGTCCTTGATGTGGAACCACCACATCTGCAGACTGGCGCCTTGGTCAGAGTCCTCAGAGGCAAGCAGTAGATTAAGGAATTAGCCAGACGGGACACTAGTTGCTTATCACTATCTCGAGATCTATTGATGTATCAACTATTGCGTTATGGAGTGGCCCTGTCAGTCGCTCTGTTTGCGCTCTCCGCCAACGCGGACCTGCAGCAAGAGCTGGATAACCTGGCCCCGGGCTCGTCGTTTCAACTTCCTCCGGAAACTCTGTCTCCACTGGCTATCAGGGTGCCCGGGGTATCTGTGTCCTGCGCTCCGGAAACGGTGATTGACGGTGGCGGGCATGGCAATGCGGTTGAGATTCTGGCAGAGGCGATCACCTTTTCCGGTTGCCAGGTTCGCAATTGGGGCAAAGACCTGAACGAACTGGATGCGGGAATTTTCGTGGCCCGCGAAGCGCAGGGTTCGGTGGTGGAAAACAACCGTCTTCAGGGCCCGGCATTCGGCGTGTGGCTGGATGCAACACCGGATGTGACCGTGCGGGAGAATCACATTCGCGGTGATACCAGCTTGCGGTCCCAGGATCGTGGCAATGGCATTCACCTGTTCAACACCACGGGTGCGCTGATTGAAGGTAACGATATCAGTGAGACCCGGGATGCCATTTATATCGAGACCGCGAACCGAAATACCATTCGCGGCAATGTGATGAGTGACCTCCGGTACGGCATTCATTACATGTATTCGATGCATAACCTGTTGGAAAACAACGTCACGCGGGGTACGCGTACCGGGTATGCGTTGATGCAGAGCAAGTACCTGAAGGTATTCAATAACCGTTCCGAGAATGACGAGAACTACGGCATTCTGATGAACTTCATCACCAACTCCGAGTTGCGCAATAACGTGGTCACCGGAGTGTCCCAGGGCCAGAGTGCCGGAGTGGTCATTTCCGGTGCCGAGGGTAAAGCGGTGTTTATCTACAACTCGCTGTACAACACCTTCGAAGGCAATTATTTCGGCCACAGCAATATCGGTATTCATCTCACTGCGGGTTCCGAGGAAAACCAGGTGTTCAACAACGCCTTTGTGGAAAACCAGCGCCAAGTGAAGTACGTGGCCACTCGCACCCAGTTCTGGGCCGAGGATGGCAAAGGCAACTACTGGAGTGACTACCTGGGCTGGGATCGAAACCAGGACGGCCTCGGCGATGTGCCTTATGAACCGAACGACAACGTGGATCGGCTGCTGTGGAAGTATCCGGAGGCCAAAGTACTGATGTTCAGCCCGGCGGTGGATACCCTGCGTTGGGTCCAGGATGCCTTCCCAGTAGTGAGGTCTGCCGGGGTGAGTGACCCCCACCCCTTGATGCGAATTCCCGACCACCTGCAATCGGAGATCCGATGAACTGTTTTCGACTGGAGAACGTCAGCCACCGTTACGACAAGGCCACGGTGCTGCACGGGGTAGATCTTCGGCTGGAGCCGGGGGAAATTCTGGGCCTGTTCGGCCACAACGGCGCGGGTAAAACCACCTCGATCAAGCTTATCCTGGGCCTGATGCAGCCCACCGAGGGCAAGGTTTCCGTGCTGGAAGGCTCGGCTGGAGATCCGCAGGTAACCCAGCACATCGGCTACCTGCCGGAGAACGTGATGTTCTATCCGCAGCTGACCGGCGGGGAAATTCTCAGCCACTTTGCCCGCCTCAAAGGCGCGCCGCTGAAGCAGGTGCCTGAACTGTTGGAGCAGGTGGGCCTGGGGGATGCCATGGACGCCCGGACCAAAACCTATTCCAAAGGCATGCGCCAGCGCCTTGGCCTGGCCCAGGCTCTGCTCGGCAAGCCCAAATTGCTGATGCTGGACGAACCCACCGTCGGCCTGGACCCGGTTGCAACGGCGGATCTGTACCGCCTGCTGCGCCAGCTTCGGGATGAGGGGGCCGGAATCGTACTCTGTTCGCATGTGCTGCCGGGGGTCGAACCTTACATCGATCGCGCTGCGATTCTGACCGAAGGCGCCCTGAAAGCGTCTGGAGACCTGCCATCGCTGCGGCGGCAGGCAAACATGCCGGTCACCCTGACCATACAGCCCGCCACCAGCCTGTCGGCGCTGGAAAAAGCCATTGACCAGGCCGACCAGCGAGCCGGCTTGATGATGAAAAGTGAAAACGGACGGTTGCAGGTAGACGTGAGACCCCAGGAAAAAATGGAACTGATCAAGACCTTGATGGCCTCTGGCGAAGTGGCAGACCTGGGCATCCATCAGCCCAGCCTCGAAGACATCTACGTGCACTTTATCGGCTCGGGTGGCCTGGCTCACCGGGGAGGAAGCCAATGAACGCCATCTGGACCATCGCCCGCAAGGAGCTCAGCGACAGCTTCCGAAACCGCTGGCTGGTTGCCATTTCCCTGGTGTTCGCCACTTTGGCCCTGGGCATTGCCTGGTTCGGCGCCGCCGCTTCCGGGCAGGTGGGCTACGCCTCCACACCTGCGACCATTGCCAGCCTGGCCAGCCTGGGCATCTTCCTGATTCCGCTCATAGCGTTGCTGTTGGCATACGACGCCATCGTGGGGGAAGAAGAGGGCGGCACCCTGTTGCTGCTGATGACCTACCCCCTCAGTAAAAGCCAGTTACTGTTGGGCAAATTCCTCGGCCACGGCCTGACCCTGGCGCTGGCCACCATCATCGGCTTCGGTGTGGCTGGTATTGCCATTGCCGTGTTGGTGGAAGATGTTGCCATTGCCGCCCTGGCAGTGGCCATGGGGCGTTTTGTGGGCTCCACGGTTTTGCTGGGCTGGGGCTTTATCGCACTGGCCTACCTGGTGAGTGTCCGGGTCAGCGAGAAACCGGTCGCTGCCGGACTGGCCCTGGCCATCTGGTTCTTCTTTGTACTGATCTTCGACCTGATGCTGCTGGGCACCCTGGTGGCCAGCGAAGGCAAACTGAATCCCGAACTGCTGCCCTGGCTGCTGATGCTCAACCCCACTGACATCTACCGCTTGCTCAACATCGTTGCCTTCGGCGACAGCGGTCAACTCAGCGGCGTACTCAGCCTGGGTACAGACCTGCCCATCGGCGCGGCGGGCCTCTGGCTGGGCCTGATCCTGTGGTGTGCCATACCCCTGGCCGGCGCACTGTTACTGTTCAAAAACCGACGAATCTGACCCTGACCGGAGACATACAAACATGGCAAACCCAGCAACCAAATGGCTCATCGCTGCTTTCACAGCCACTCTCCTGGCCGGCTGCTCCGGAGATGAACCCGAGATCGTTGAAAAACCCGACCCGGTACACTTTGAATCCGGCGACGAATGCCATGTCTGCGGCATGGTCATCACCAACTTCCCGGGCCCAAAAGGCCAGGCCTTTACCGAGCGAGAACAGAACATCCGGAAATTCTGCTCCACCAAAGACATGTTCGCCTGGTTCCTGCAGCCGGAAAACGAAAACCGGGATCACACCCTCTACGTCCACAACATGGCCGAAACCCACTGGGACAGCCCGGATGACACCCACCTGATCGACGCCCGCGAGGCCTTCTACGTGGTCGGCTCAAACCTCAACGGCGCCATGGGCCCAACCCTGGCCTCGTTCGCCAACAAAACCGACGCCACAGACTTTGCGGCCAAGCACGGCGGCAACGTACTGGCGTTTGCCGACGTCACGCTGGAGCATCTGAATAGTGGTATGACGATGCACGATATGAGCGGGATGGATGATATGGCTGGTATGCACGATGCAGATGAAGTTGGTATGGCTGATGATCACAGTAGCCATGGCGCGGGCCATTGAAGTGGCTACCCTAAAACAAAGGTCGCAAGGTCTTATGCTCGAATTACAGGTCTTCAGAGACTATATCTCCAAAGATTGAGAGAGTGGGTGAGGGTAGGTTTTCCAAAAATTTGCGGAGCCAGGGATGGCGGAGCAGAAGCGACACAGGGAAGTGCCGTAAGGAGCGTTTTTTGGAAAACCTACCCTCACCCGCTCCAACTCCAAAGCTGGCAGGCCAGGTCAGCCGCCAGTCATATTCATAAACCGAAGAATCTGCACATCCCCATTGCTGGAAAAATGATGCCGCTCCGGCTTCAGATCCATGGCCTTGATGATCGCCTCCTGCAGCTTGTCATCCGTTACCGGATGCCCCCGCAACACCCGGCGAAGATCCACAGAATGCTCATTACCCAGGCACAGCAGCAGCCGCCCCTCCACCGTCACCCGAACCCGATTGCAGGTCGAACAGAAATTGTGGGAATGCGGCGAAATGAACCCGACGCGAACCTCGCTGTCCGGCATCCGGAAATAACGCGCTGGGCCGCCGGAATCCTCAGTTGCCGGAATCAGCTCATGGTGCCTGCGGATAATGTCGCGCACCTCCTCACTGGTGCACAGCGCCAAACCACGGTCATGCTCTGAAATCTCCCCGAGCGGCATCTCCTCGATAAAGCTGATGTCCACCTGCTTTTGACGGGCAAACTCAATCAGCTCCGGAATCTCCTCGTCGTTGCGGCCTTTCATCACCACCGTATTCAACTTGATACCACGGAAACCGGCGTCCCGGGCAGCATCAATGCCATCCAGAACCTGGCTGAGATTACCGGTGCGGGTAATGGCGCGGAATTTGTCAGCGTCCAGAGAATCCAGACTGATATTGAGACGCTGCAAACCGGCCTTGCGCAATGATTCCGCCATGGTGGGCAACTGACTGCCGTTGGTGGTCATGGCGAAGTCACGGAGGCCATAAGTGCCGACTTCGCGTACCAGCTCCAGGATATCGCGGCGCACCAGAGGCTCTCCGCCGGTCAGCCGGATCTTCTCCGTGCCCAGAGCAACAAAGTTCCGTGCCAGCCGGGCGATCTCTTCAAGCGTCAATACCTGTTGGCGCGGCAGAAAGGTCATGTCTTCCGCCATGCAATACACGCAGCGGAAGTCACAGCGGTCGGTCACCGACAGGCGAACATAGTTTACTGTGCGGCCAAAGCGGTCTGTCAGTCGGGTCTGGGGCATTGAAGCCAGGTCCTGTTGCAATATCACCATGAGTTTAGGCCAAGTATGGCAAAGCGCGCGGCGGATTCCGATACCCCTCGGGGAGTATCTCCCGCGACCTTGCAAAGCCATCGGTCTTCCTCTATAACATTTAAATAAAATATATGTTAAAAAGTGGAGCGACACCAATCGCAATGGTGTTGCCAGTTTAAAACTCATCGAAAGCCTGGGAGATCGCTATGTGGTTCTACGAGAAATGGCTCGCTCGTGCTAATGCGGGTGTTCTGGTCAGTGTGCTCGGATTACTGTTAACCGTTGCTTTGGCATATCCTCTAGCGGCCAGATTGCCAATCGCGGTTCAGATACTCGCCCACATGGGAACGTTAATCTTCGCAGTCGGGGTGAAAATCGCGTATGTCGCCCGCTTGGCGTTCCTCAGTAAACTGGGAAGACCTGTGCACTGAATCACGGTAGAATAGATGCAGTTATGAACGGTCAAGAGGCCCACGCCATGGGCGCACAGCCAGGTAAAACCGGTTTCCGGATTCTTGCGTATATGAGTGTGGGGTTGGCGGCAGCGGGTGTGGTTTTGCCGCTTTTGCCAACAACCCCTTTTGTAATTCTCGCGGCCTTTTTCGCCAGCAAGAGCTCCCCGGCCTTTGCCCGGTGGTTGGAAGAGCACCCGACGTTCGGCCCGGCGATTGGAGAATGGCGCGCCCGGCGTGCCATTCCACGCAAAGCCAAGTTGCTGGCCTTTGCCATGATGGGGCTGAGCTGGAGCATGCTGGTCTGGCTTGGATCGCCGGTTCTGGTACTGGCTGTCTCGGGGCTGTTTTTACTGGGTGTTGCCGGCTATATGCTGAGCCGGCCATCCTACTGATGTTTTTCTGTCATTTTGGAGTCATGAATGCACATCACCCGTTATACCGATTACTCACTCAGAGTGCTGATCTATCTGGCTGCAGAGGGTGATCGTCTGGCGACCATTCAGGAAATTGCCGACAGCTACGACATCTCCAAGAATCATCTGATGAAAGTGGTTCACCAACTGAACAAGAAAGGGTACATCGAGACTATCCGTGGCAAGAAGGGCGGGATGAGGCTGCATATGGCGCCGCAGGATATCAATATCGGAATCCTGGTGCGCGAAACCGAGCAGGACCTCAGCATCGTGGAATGTTTTTCCTCCAAAAATGCCTGCAAGATCACTCCGGTATGCGGACTTAAATCCATGTTTGGTGAAGCCCTGAAAGCCTTCCTTGAGGTGCTTGATCGATACACGCTCGCCGACGTGATTCAGGACCACCACCGACCACAGCTGTTGCGACTGCTCCAGATTGCTTGATTGCTGAACTGACGCACTGCTGTATTTGCAGTGCGTCAGACCTCCCAGGCTTCAAACGAGTATCCAGAGTTATACGTTTACGGGGTTGGCGGATCTCCGTTCCGGCAGTGAATATCGCAGGACTCTCTGCAACACAGTTTTATACTGGCTCATAAATGAGCCCGTGTTGTAGTGAATGCCGTGTTTGCGACAGATTTCCTGCACCCGCTCGGAAATCTCAGGATAGCGGTGCGCTGGGAGATCCGGAAACACGTGATGCTCGATCTGATAGCTCAGGTGTCCACTCAGAATGTGCAGCCAGCGGCCACCCGTGAAGTTGGAAGAGCCGGTAAGCTGGCGCAGATACCAGTGGCCCTTGCTCTCACCTTCGCATTCCCGCTCTGTAAAGGTTTCTGCGTCCTGAGTGAAGTGACCGCAGAAAATCACCGTTGAGGCCCAGAGGTTCCGGATCAGGTTAGCCCCGACGTTGCCGGCCAGCACGATAGGGGCCACTGGTAGAGTCAGCAATGGAAAGAAGACATAATCCTTGAATGCCTGGCGGCCGCCTTTACGGAAAAAGTCTTTCAGGAACGGCAGTTTCTCGCGCCAGGAAATCTCCCGGCGACGTAGCTTCTCGGTTTCCAGTTCATGTAAACCTACACCCCACTGAAAGAACACGCTCAGCAAGATGTAGTTGATGAACTGCAACGTGTGCCAGGGTTTCCAGGGCTCTTCGTCGCTCAGGCGTAGCACCGCATAACCGTAGTCCCGGTCTTTGCCGATGATGTTGGTGTAGGTGTGGTGCTCGTAATTGTGAGTCCGGCGCCAGGATTCACTGGTGCACACCGTATCCCACTCGTAGGTCTGTGAGTTGAGGGTGGGATCGTTCATCCAGTCGTACTGGCCATGCATCACGTTGTGGCCAATTTCCATATTCTCCAGAATCTTGGCCACGCCGAGGGTGGCCGTTGCCGCCACAAACACCGGCGGAATAAAGCCGAAGGGCATCATCACCCGGCCGCCGACTTCAAGGGCGCGGTGCAGGCGAACGATCTTGCGAATGTAGCGGGCATCCCGCTCGCCAAGATCGGCCAATACTTCGTCGCGTACTGTATCCAGATCTTTCTGAAGCTCGTTGAGCTGTTGTTCATCAAGTTTGATCATAAGGTCTCCTTGCGGCTGTATGAGGCCGCGCTCGAATTCTGTGTGTCAGGCTTCCAGATTCACCGGGCCACGGGGTACGGAAATGCAGAGTTGAACGCTTTCCTCTCCGGGACCGGAAGCTTTACCCGTCAGCCGGTTAATCACGGTGCCGCTGGTTTTTCGGCAACTGCATTGGTGGCAAATGCCCATGCGGCAGCCGTATTGAGGTTTGAGGCCCGCGGCTTCTGCGATCTCCAGCAGTGTGGCATCGCCGGAAGAGTCCACATTGAGGTCCGCGCGGGCAAAACTCACTTCGCCGCCGAGTGTTTCATCACCCAGAGGGGAGGAGATCGGAGGGGCGAAAAACGTACAGTGAATCTGCTCTTCGCCGAGACCGCGCTGGTAAAGCAGGTCATTGGCGAGATCCATCAGCCCGCCCGGTCCGCACAGATAGACCTCGCGGGCCTTCAGACCGGGCACGGAATCCAGGTCGGCGTCGTTGAGGTAGCGCGGCTCGTCGGTTTCGTGGGTGCATATAATACGTACCGAGAGTGCCGAGTATCTTGCCGCCAGTGCTTCCAGTTTTTCACTGGCGATCACGTCCTCCTGAGTGCGAACAAAGTAGAGCAGCGTGACCGGTGCCCGGAAGTGCTCTGCCGCCATGGTCTCCAGCAGGCTTAGAATCGGCGTAATGCCGCTGCCCCCGGCAATAAACAGCACCGGTTTGGGCATGGCTGGCATCAGAAAGTCGCCAAAGGCTTCGGTCAGGCCCAGCACCGCGCCTTCTTCCAACTGATCATGCAGCCAGTTGGTCACCAGCCCTCCTGGCAGGCGTTTGATGGTCAGTGTGACCACGCCGTCGTTCTGCCAGAGCAGGGGGGAGCTGGACAGACTGAAGGTGCGCTGGCGTCGCACACCATCAATATCTACACAGATGTTCACGTGCTGGCCGGCACGAAAGCCACTCCATCGGCTGGCAGGCCGGAGCACAAAGGTCTTGGTGTCGTGAGTCTCGACCAGAATACGCTCTACCCGTGCAGGTGTGTACGCTTGTATCCACATGGGATTGATGGCCTCCGCCAGTGGATCAAAATAACTGGCAGGGTTGCTTCGGTTCAGTAGCTGTCGGCCAAGCCAGTGCATGGCGCGGGTCTGGTTCATTTTTGCCAACATAGGTTTTCTCCAAGGTTTGTACCTGATCGTTGATAACGATGTGTACACTTGTTCACTTATGTGTACGACTGTACACAGTGAGGGTTGTCGTAACAATCAGGGGCGCTTCGTTGGCTCGAAATGACAAATTTTGCGGACTTTTCTGCCGTCAGATGTGTACACTTGTTACCGCAACTATCGTGATAGGAAGACCATGGCAGACAGAACGAAACGCAGGCCCGGCGAAACCCGAGAGAAGCTGATGAACGCAGCGCTGACTCTGGTGGGCAAGGGGCGACACTTTGCCAGCCTCGGTATTCGGGAAGTGACCCGGCAGGCCGGCGTGGTGCCAACGTCGTTCTATCGCCACTTTCGCAGCATGGACGACCTGGGTTTGCAGCTGGTGGACGAGCTCGGGCTGGTCCTCAGGCGGATGATGAGGGAGGCCCGGGCCAACGTTTTGCAGGCCGACAAGCTGATTGAGGAATCGGTGGGTATCTTTGTGGCCCATGCCCAGGCCAACCGCAGTTTTTTTCTGTTTATGGCGCAGGGGCTGGCAGGCGAGAGCCGGGCTGTTCAGGAAGGGATTCGCAGCGAGATGCGGTTTTTTGCCAGCGAACTGGCCAATGACTTACGCCGGCTCCGGCTCATGGAGCACCTGAGCGATGCCGATCTGGAGTTGACCTGTGATCTGGTGGTGCGCACCGTCGCCTTCAGTCTGACCGATCTGCTCAGCATTTCCGAAGACGACGATTATCAGATCGGCCAGGTGCGAAAACGCACCACCCGATTCCTGCAGATGATTTTTGTCGGGGCTGGTCACTGGCAAAGCGACTGACCCCGTCCTGGGTTACTTGCGGGTTCGGGCGCGCTTCTTCGGCGGCAGTATCAGCGATTCCAGCTCATCCAGAGCCTCACCGGTATAAACCGCCAGTTTCTGCATGCTCGGCAGCGTATCCCGACAGCCGGTAAAACCGAAATTCAGCGATCCGGCATAGCTCAGGCAGGTGATATTCAGGGCGCCGCCGTGAGCGATCAGCGATACCGGATACATGGCCTCAAGCCGGGCACCTTCATAATACAGCGTGTCTTCCGGGCCGGGCACGTTGGAAATAGTCACGTTGAAGACTGGTCGCATCCGCCCCCCGAGACCCGACATCAACTGCAGAATGTAGGGTGACATCAGCAGCATGG
>Ga0114900_1001973_pt1 | contig 11889 bp, 9 predicted proteins | sample MalvireepMed_231_FD_89685 | JGI IMG/M metagenome (GOLD analysis project Ga0114900, IMG submission 89685) | Marine viral communities from the Global Malaspina Expedition - Malaspina viral metaG DeepMed_231 | ecosystem: Environmental > Aquatic > Marine > Oceanic | place: Mediterranean Sea...
GCCGCTGTCGGTCTGAACCTGAACATCAATACCCGCAATGTCTGCGACATCCCGCCGGATATCGGTGCCGATGGCTTCTGCCGCGCGCCGCCTGTCCCATTCGGTGAGCTCAAGCTGTATCGTACCGATGGTTTCTTCGCTGCCTTGCCCTGCGCTCATCGTGGATCGGGCATAGACGGTGGCTACTTCGTCATAGCCCATCAATCGCTGCTCGACCCTGCGCACCAACGCGTCACGTTCGTAGATAGAGAAGTTGTCACGGGCAAGCACCTGCACCTGCATGAACTCAGGCTCTACCGAGGGGAAGAACGACAGGCCGGTGCCGAACTGCCCGTATAGACCAAAGCTGCCAAGCAGCATGGCAAGCGCCAGCAACGCCGTCGCGCCGGGTCTGAGGATTGCCCATTCCAACAGACGCACATAAGCTCCGGTCAGCCCGCCAATGCGCCGTGGGTCACCTTTTTCAGCTTCGCTTAGCGCACGTTTGGCCGCCGCATTTTGCGGCTGGCGTTTGCCGATGAGGCCACCCAGTACCGGGATGAAGATGAGCGCCATGAAAAGGGACGCGAAAAGGGTCAGGATCACGGTAATGGGCAGGAACTTCATGAACTCGCCGACCATGCCGGTCCAGAACAGCAGCGGAAAGAACACGCTTAATGTCGTGGCGGTTGAGGCGATGATCGGCCAGGCCATGCGCTTTGCGGCATAGGCATAGGCCGTTTGCGCATCATCCCCCTCTTGCAGACGACGGTCCGCCAGCTCGACCGTTACGATGGCCCCATCGACCAGCATCCCGACGACCAAAATCAGCGAAAAGAGAACCACGATATTCATCGTGAACCCCATCGCCCAAAGGGCCGTTACCCCCACCAGAAACGCCCCCGGAATGGCAAGACCGACAAGGATAGCCGACCGAAGACCAAGGGCAGCCACGATGACGATCATCACAAGCAAAACCGCTGCAATGACGTTTGCCTCCAGGTCGCTCAGCAACGTCTCTACCTGCTCGGATTGATCTTGCAGGTAGGTTACCTCGATGCTTTCGGGCCAATCCTTGCGCAGCTCTTCCAGCGCAGCACGCGTGGCCGCGACTGTTTCGATGATATTCGCCCCGGACCGCTTTTTCACCTCCAGCGCAAGTGCCGGTTGCCCGTCAATGCGTGCGTAGCCCGTCGGATCTTGGAAGGTGCGGCGGACGGTTGCGACGTCCTCGAATGTCACCACCGTATTTCCGCGCACCTTTACCGGAATTTCCATGACGTCTTGCAGGTCCTCGATCAGGCCCGGCACCTTGAGCACGATGCGCCCGCCCCCCGTCTCGATGGCCCCCGCCGCAATCAAACGGTTGTTCCGTTGAAGCTGGCCGATCAGCTCATCAAAGCTCAGGTTGTAGGTTTGGAAAACCGTCGGGTCGATCAGTACCTCAAGGAATTCGTCCCGCGCGCCGCCAATCTCGACCTCCAGAACGCCGGACAGCCCTTCGATGGCTTCTTGCGCGTCATCGGCGATAGCGTTCAGCGTTCGCTCTGGCACCGGCCCCGAAATGAGCGCGGTGATAATCGGGAAGAGCGCGGTGTTGATCTCTGTCACCGTGAGGTCATAGGCGTCTTCGGGCAAATCTCCCTCGACCCTGTCTGCGGCTTCCCGGACTTTGCGCAGCGCTTCGTCGATGTCTCCGCCGGGGGTGAATTCAAGCTGGACGTTTGCATAGCCTTCGGATGCGTTGCTTTGGATCTTCTCAAGCCCGGCAATCGCGGCGAATTCGGATTCCATCGGCTCGATCAGCAGGCGTTCGGCATCCGACGGGCTGATCCCTTCAAGGCCCGTGGAGACGTAAACAAGCGGTAAAGGCACCTCGGGGTTGGCTTCTTTGGGGATGGCGACATAGGCGACCGCGCCTACGCCCAAGAGCATCAGAAGCACCATCAGAACGACCCGGCCACGCGAGAATGCGGCGTCAATAATCGTATTCATTCCCGCTGCCCTTCGTCGCTTGCCGCGTCACTATCGGGAATGGGAAGCGCGGGCTGCCCATCTTGAGGGGTGCTGTTTTCCTCACCGTCATCCGCCTTGGTCTGTAACGACGGTGCCACCTCTTCGCCTTCGTTCACGAACCCCTGACCAACAGTGATGATCCGCACCGCGTCCGACAGGCCGCTTACATACAGGCCATCGATCTCTGCCCGCACGATGCGAATAGGGGTGAACACGACCATATCATTCTCATTAACGGTTTTGACGCCCAAGCGCCCCTCTGGGCTCAGCGATATCGTCGAGGGCTGCACGAAATGCGCGCTTGTCGAACCGGTCGGGATCAGAATTTCGGCGGAAATACCGGCGGGAATGGCACCGTCTTCGTTCGGCACTGTGATCTTGGTGAGGAACGTGCGGGTTTCGGCATTTGCAGCCGTGCTGACAAAGCTCACCGTGCCTTCACGCTCTTCTCCGGTGATGAAATTCACCGTCGCCGTCTGGCCGCTTTTGATCTGACCAAGCGCCTGTTGTGGCACTTGCAACGCAACTGTCAGCGGCCGATTATCAACGATGCGCCCGACTTCGGCACCCGCCTGAATAAACTCACCCGCATCAAGTGACAGCTCTTCGACACGTCCGGTAAACGGGGCCGTGATAACAAGTGCCTCTATCGCCTCTTGCGCTGCGGTCACGGATGCCTCGGCGGCGGCAAGCGTGGCGCGTGCTTGGCTGACCCGATCGGCAGTCGCCACCCCTCTGTTCAATAGCTCGGTTGCGTTCTTGAACTCTCGGTCCGCACGGGCGAATTCTTCGCGCGCCCGCGTAAGATCCGCCTGCGCTCCCGTCGCAGAAAGCCGAGCAATCACCGCGCCGCCCTCGACCTCTTCCCCCTCCATCACCAAGACATCCACGACGTCGCCTGACGCCTCGGCGCGGATCGACGTATCGCGGTCAGGTTGCGCCTGCCCTTCCGCCTGAAAGGATATCGTGACCTGTTGAGGCGTCGACTTTTCAACCGCTACGGCAACCGGCTTGGCGGGGGCAGTTTCAGCTTGCCCTGCGTCTTCGTCACCCGAGGGCAGGATATACCCGCTGCCCATCCAGCAGACGATGGCGACAACCAAAGCCGCGGCAATCCACGCCGACCGCGACGCGCCTTTATCGTCCTCGAAAGACAATTGCTCTTTGTTTTCGCTGTCGCTCATTTCCAGTTGGCCTTCACTCTCACACGCAGGGTTCCTTTTCAGACATGCATACCATGTAGGCCGCCGTTCAAAGAGGTCGCATCATATGACGCTTTTTAGAAACAGACCAGCAGTCTGTAAGCGAGAAATAGACGGTGCGCATGAAACGTCAACGTGACGTCTAGGCATCCAGTGATCCTACCGCTGAAACGAAGCGCAATCGCGATGGATCAAACGCGCTTTGCTGAACACGTACAACCTCATTCAGCATTTAGATGCTCATGGGTCTTGAACAGTGAATGACACGGGCCTAGGTATTTACCGACCAACGATCTGTATGGTTAACGATCTGTATGGCTATGGAGACGTCGCATTGGCAAAGACCGATACAAAAAGAGACAGCCGTGTGCGTATGGCACCAGCGGTAAGGCGAGACCTTATCCTTGAAGCGGCCCAAGCGCTGTTTATGGAACGGGGCTGGGATGCCGTGACAATCGCGGATGTTCAGGAAGTGGCGGGCATTTCACGCGGCGGCTTTTACCACCACTTTGCCGCAAAAGAAGACCTGTTGAGCGGGCTCATCGCGCGCATGACTGAACAAGCGATGCAGACCACTGAAGCCGCGATGAGCCAGAACAACGGCGATGCATTGGTCCAGTTGAACGGTTTGCTGGATGGCGCGGCGCAATGGACGGCCGACAACGTCAACGAACTGCGCGGTTTGGTGCAAATCTTCTCACGGCCCGGCAACGAGATCCCCTACCGCCGGATCTGTGACGCCGAGGCGGCGGTCGTGATGCCGGTCCTTAAAGCCATCATTGAATCCGGTATTGCTGAGGGAACATTCAACCCCGTTGACGCAGGGTTGACCGCCGAGCTGATGCTAAGCCTTTCGCAGGGCCGTCGGGAGGTTCTCATCAAGGCATTTGACCTGGCGAGCGCGAACGATCTTGACGCGGCAGTTGACGCACTTGACAGGCGTCTTCGATCTGAAGGTGAAATCTGCGACCGATTGCTCGGACTACCCGTGGGTAGCGTCGCCCTGTCAAACCGCACCGAATACCGCCGAATGCTGGCCGGCTTGGTCCAGTAGCGGCGGATGATATGCGCGAGTTTGCAACTGGCGCTCCGACTACATCCCAGGCAGCCACAGCGCCAGTTGCGGGAACAGGATTAACAAGAACACCAGCAGCACCGAGCATCCCATATAGGGGAATGCAGATCCGTAGATCTCGCGCATGGTTGTGCCCTTGGGGGCGACGCCCTTCATCACGAAAAGCAGCAGCCCGAAGGGCGGTGTGGTAAAGCTGATCTCGAGCGCCAGCAGGATTACCAGACCGAACCACACCGGATCAAATCCCAGCGTTGTGGCGAGCGGGAAAAAGATCGGTACGGTCAGCAACATCATTGAGATCTGCTCCATGAACATACCCAGCAGCAGCAGTACCCCGAACATCACCAGCAGCATCGCCACAGGGGCCAGATCAAACGACGTCGCCCACCGGATCAACCCGCTGGAAGCACCGGAAAACGCCAGCAACTGGCTGAAGGTGGCCGACCCAAAAACGATGAGATAGGCCATCAGGGTCACCCGCATCGCGCCGATCACCGATTTCTTCATCGCTTCCCATGTGAGGCAACGGAAGGCCACGGCCAAGATCAACACGCCAAGCGCCCCGAATGCCGCGGCCTCGGACGGGGTGATCAGCCCGCCCACCATGCCAATCACGATCACGACCATGACTGACAACATGGGCACCACATCGCCGAAGAACAGGCGCATCTTCTGGCCAAAGCGCAGGTCTTCAACCTCGTAAGCGGGGGCGGCGTCAGGATCGATCCGGGTCTGAATATAGATTGTCGCGATATAGAGGCTGGCAAGGATGAGCCCCGGGATGATGCCCGCGATCAACAACGCGCCCACATCGATCCGCGCCAAGGTTGCCAACAACACGGCCAGCGCCGAGGGCGGGATGATAATTGCCAGACCACCCGTGCCGAGGATCGGACCGATGGACATATGCTTTTTATACCCGCGTTCCGTCATCTCTGGCACCATCAGGCTGCCCAGCAACGCGGTGGAGCCCATGGACGACCCAGACAGCGTTGAAAATGCCGTGCCGCCCAGAACCGTGACATAGGACAGCCGCCCCGGCAGCTTGCCGAGCAAACGGTCGATGGCATTGAACATGCGCTTGCCCAAACCGGTGTAGAAAAAGATTTCGCCCATCAGCAAGAACAACGGGATCGGCACCAGCGCATAGTTGGTCAGCCCGCCGAAACCATTGTTCAGCAGCAGCGTGACCCCTTTGGCTCCGCCCATAAAGAACCACGCCCCAACGATATTGGCTGCGAGAAAAGCCAGGGCAACCGGCATCCCGATGGCCATCAGCACCAGAATAGAGCCCAGCAAAAGGGCCAGCGATTCAAACCATTCCATTATTCATGTACCCCTGCTTCGCCGGAGTGCATCAGGTCATCGCCAAAAACAAATCGGGAAAATTCAATCGCCATCAGGCCAAAGCTGACCGGAAAGGCCAGCGTCAGTATCCATTTCGGAAAGTAATACGCACGCACATCCAGATCATTGCGCGCGATGTTGTTCAGGCACAGCTCTGCCCCTTTCCACGCCAGTATCAAGGACACGACAACACAAAGCACCGCGACCAGCCGGCTGACAAAGCGCCGTGCCGCTTCGGGCAGCGCCGCGGTCACCAGTTCGATATGCACATGCCCCTTCTCGCGTACCAGCCAAGGTGCGCCAAGCATGGTCATATACAGGATCGCGTATTCAGAAGAGGTAAAGAGCCACGCAAAAGGCTGCATCCCGCTGTTGCGCATCACCACTGACAGAATGACCGAAATCATCAGCCACACCAGCATGGCCCCGGCAATTCCCGCCATCGCGTAAAGGAAACCTCTGTAAATTTGTCCGACACGCGCCATGGCTGCCCCTTTTGAACGAAAGCAGGCGCGCCCCATCAGAGCGCGCCAGATGTGGCTTACTGATTTTTCTGCGCGTCGTAGAACAGCTCTATCAGTTTGTCGTAGTTCCCGTCGCCTTGGGGGCTTTCGGCCATCAGGCCCTTCATCCGGTTCCACGTATTCTCTGTCGCCGCTGCCAGATAGTTTTGCGCCGCTTCGCCTTCCAGCGTGACAACGGTCATGCCTGCCTCTTCAAGCTTGGCAAAGTCCTCATCACGCACCGCGCCCAGCTTCTCGGCCGAGGCTTTCTCGTGCTCGATCGCCACGTCTTGCAGGATTTTGCGCGCCTCGTCCGAGAGAGAGTTCCACTTGTCGAGGTTCACAATCGTACCAAGATCGGTCGAGAAGAAGCAGGGTTCGATCCGGTAGTTCAGGAACTCGTTCCATTTAAGGTCAATCAGGCCGATCTGTGTCCAGCCTGTTGCATCGACCACGCCACGTTCCAGCGCAGAATAAACCTCGGTTGTGGGCAGATCGATCACCTGCGCGCCCAGATAGTCGGTGAAGAAGGCGTTATAAACCGCGTTGCCGCGCAGCTTGAGCCCCGACACATCCAGGTTCCCCTCTGCGTCAAGGCTGGGCTCGTTACGGGTCCACAGGTTGTAGCATACGCCGGAATCGAACCACCCGAGGTATTTGACGCCCATCTTCTCTTGGTGGATCTCGTCGATCAGGTCCAACCCGCCATTGGCGCGGGTTTCGACCGCGGTCAGGTTGGATGTGACCAGCGCGTCTTTTTCAGGCAAAGCCCCTGCGTAAAAGCTCCCCGGCGTATAGACCATATCGACCACACCCGACCGGACGGCGTCGGGCTGCTGGAACATGCCGATGGCTTCGGGGCCACCGCGCACTTCGATCTGCACAACGCCTTCACCGGCGGTGTTCACCTTGTCGACGAATTCAAGGAACGACTTGGTATAGATCAGGGATTCAGGAAAGGCGTGCACTGCGGTCAGCGTCTCTTTCGCAAAAGCAGCCGTGGTCAGCGCCGTCGAGGCGAGGATACCGCCAAGGATTGTCTGTTTCATCGTATATACTCCCGGTTGGTGGGGCTGTTGGACCCCGTTATGTTGCCGTCCTGTCCCTCTTGCGGGGATCAGCACGTCTTAAGGTGCGGGCACTGCCCACGGGTGCGCGGCAAACCGTGCCGTGCGAAAATCTTTGATGCGGTCGTTATGCTGGGCGGTCAGGTCGATATCATCCCAACCGTTCACCAGTTTCTCTTGCCAGACGGGATCCAGTTCGAACGTCAGGGTATGCCCCGCGATCACCGCTGCACATTTTTCCAAATCCACTGTCGCGCTGACAGCATCGGTGCCGATCGCGTCCAGCAGGGCGTCAATCTCTGCATCCCTCAGACGGGCGGGCAGCAGGCCATTGTTGACGGCATTGCTTTGAAAGATGTCGCCAAAGCTTGGCGCAAAGATGGCCCTGATCCCGAAATCAACCAGCGCATAGACCGCCGCCTCGCGGCTTGAGCCGCTGCCGAAGTTGCGCCGCGTGATCAACACATCTGCCCCCACATGGCGATCAAGCACATGATCCGCCGCATCCTGACGCAAGTCATGCAACAGGAACTTGCCATAGCCGTCAGCCCGCGGCGCCGACATAAAGCGCGCCGGTATAAGCTGATCGGTATCGACGTTTTCCTGCGGTAACGCGACGGCGGTGCCATTGATCTGTGTCCAGCCGGTCATGCGCGTCCCTCCAGCAGCGGGCGCACATCGGCGAGATGTCCGGTCACTGCTGCGGCGGCGACCATCGCGGGGCTCATCAGATGGGTCCGCGCCCCGCGTCCCTGACGGCCCTTGAAGTTACGATTAGTCGAGGACGCGCAGCGTTTGCCCGCCTCGACCCGATCGCCATTCATGCCGACACACATCGAGCAGCCCGATGCGGCCCATTCAAGCCCCGCTTGGGCAAACACGTCGGCCAGCCCTTCGGCTTCGGCCTGCTTCTTGACCTGCGCGGACCCCGGAGACACCAACCCCGGCACGACGGCCTTGCGCCCCGCCAATACTTTGGCGGCAAGGCGCAGGTCTTCGATCCGGCCATTGGTGCACGATCCGATAAACACCTGATCCACTGTAATCTGGTCCAGCGCCATTCCAGGTTCCAGCGCCATATACTCCAGCGCCGCGCGCGCCTGCGCCTGTTTGCTGCCCGACAGACGCGCCGGATCAGGGACATGTCCGGTGATGGGCAGCGCCTCTTCGGGGGAGGTGCCCCAGGTCACGGTTGGCGCGATATCGCTGGCGTTGAGTGCAACCTCGCGGTCGAAACGGGCGTCTGTGTCAGTCGCAAGCTGCGACCAGTCGCGCAGGGCCGCCTCCCAATCCGCGCCTTTCGGGGCAAAGTTGCGCCCTTTGATATAATCGAATGTCACCTGATCCGGGGCCACCAGCCCCAACCGCGCTCCCCCTTCGATGCTGAGATTGCACAGCGTCAGGCGCCCCTCCATGCTTAACGCGCGGACAGCGGGGCCGGCATATTCAATCGCGTGGCCGCGTGCCCCATCGGCCCCCAGCTCTGCGATCCAGTGCAGCGCCAGATCTTTGGCCGTGACACCGGCCCCCAGTTCGCCGTCCACGGTGATCCGCATCGTTTTGGGGCGTTGTTGCCAGATTGTCTGCGTCGCCAGAATATGCGCCACCTCTGTCGCACCGACGCCAAAGGCCAGCGCACCAAAGGCCCCATGCGTTGAAGTATGGCTATCGCCGCAATTGATCAGCAGCCCCGGCAAGGTCAGCCCCTGTTCGGGGCCGATCACATGCACAATGCCCTGCCCCGGATCGCGCAGATCGAAGAGCCGGATGCCCTGCGCCTTGGCGTTGCGCCCCAATGTGTCGATCATCCGCCGGATATCCGCCGCCATCTCGCCGGCGCGGGTGGGGGCATAGTGATCGACGACTCCGAAGGTCAGATCAGGGGCGGCGACCTTCATGCCGCGGCTCTCCAGTTTCACAAATGCGTGGTGCGATCCTTCATGCACCAGATGTCGATCAACCCATAGCAGTGACGTGCCATCATCGCGTCGCATCACCTCATGTGCGGCCCAAAGCTTGCCAAAGAGGGTCTGCGGCGCGGTCATTCTGCGGCCCCCTTGCGGCCCGGTTTCACCACCGGTTCCCAATGGCGCGCCTCGCCTGCGCCGACACGGCTCAGCGCCATTTCAAGGCGGAACATATCGGGGCGGTAGAGCGCAGACAGGTATTCAACCCCGCGTCCACCCTCATCCTTCACCACACGGTCCAGCGACAGCAGCGGCGCGCCGACACTGACCCCGAGGGCATCCGCCACATCGGGCGACGCGAGGGTCGCGCTTACCGTTTGATGGGCTGAAGCAACCTTGACGCCAGACCTCTCTAGCAAGCGGAAAAGTGGCGTCGTCGCCAGCTCTGCCTCTGTATAGTTATGTGCGATATCTTCGGGCACCCAGGTGGTCAGGTGGGAAAACGGCTCCCCTTCCACCAACCTCAGACGCACCGCAACCTGTACACGCGCTTGCGCATCCAGCCCCATCGCGGTGGCCACACTGCCCGGCGCGGCACCATAGCTAAAGGACAAAAGCCGCGCGGTGGTGTTCTGCCCCATCTCGACCAACTGCGGCATCAATGTATTGAAATCCGCGGCAAGTGCCGGCTGCACCTTGGGCGCGCAAACAGTCGTCCCCGATCCGGCACGGCGCGAGATCAGCCCGTCCCCTTCCAGCGCGTCCAGCGCGCGGCGCACGGTCACCCGCGATACATCAAGCGTCACCGCCAGCTTTTGCTCGCCGGGCAAAACCGCACCGGCGGCGTAGACGCCGCGCATGATCTCTTCGTGCAGATGCAGGTAAACGCGCCGCGCCTTCCCCCCTTCGGGAAGCCCCCTGCCCTTCGAAGATGTGCTTTGAAGTGTCATTTGAATCCTTCCAATCCCTTCCAACCCTACAAAGAGTTTTTTCAAAAGCAAGAAATCTATCTGCCAAAAATCAAATTATTTGATCTATGCACATTTAATTATCTGTATTACAAAAAATACAGATCTGACGCAGGAGGCTTTATGCCGATCATCGAGATTCATGTGCTGCAAGGGTATGACGCAGCCCAGAAAACAAGGCTGTGCAAGGCGCTGACCAATGCCGCGCGCACGGTGATTCCCGCGACACCGGATGCGGTGACAGTGATGATCAAGGAAATGCCCGCCACCGATTATATGCGCGGCGGTCAGCACCGGTCGCCCGCCCCCGCCCTGCCGGATGCCCCGTCAATGGTGGCGCGATACCTGCGCGCGATGGAGCAGCGCGACATCGTTACCGCCCGCACGCTTTTAGGCGACGGGTTCACCATGCACTTCCCCGGTGCCGCGCCTATGACAGAGCTTGATGATCTGCTGGAGTGGGCCGCGCCGCGCTATCGCTTCGTCAAGAAAACCATTCGCTCGATTGACCTTGCGCCCGGCGACGGGCCGGCCACGGTCGTCTATTGCCACGGCACGCTGTCAGGCGAATGGCCCGACGGGACCGCATTTTCCGATATTCGCTTTATCGACCGCTTCGAAGTCACCGACGGCTTCATCACCCGCCAAGACGTCTGGAATGACATCGCAGAAACAAAGGCCCAACCATGACCCAAGACATCGACCCGATTACACTGGCCGTTCTGGCCGGACGGATGGAACAGATTGCCGATGAAATGGACGCAACCCTGTTCCGCGCCGCCTTTAACCCGATCATTGCCGAAGCACATGATGCCTCGCACGGGCTGTATCATGCGGTGTCGGGCGACACGCTGGTGCAGGGCAAGTCCGGGCTGCCGATCTTTGTCGGGGTGATGTCATTTGCCGTGAAGGCGGTGATCGACAAAGCGGCCGAGAATGGCGATCTGGAAGACGGCGACATCTATATCTTCAACGATGCCCATCTGGGCGGCACGCACCTGTCCGACATGCGGTTGGTGCGCCCCTATTTTCACGACGGCAAACTGTTTTGCTATCTCGCCTCGGTCGGGCATTGGCATGACGTGGGCGGCGCGGTGCCGGGCAACTACAACCCCGCCGCCACCGACGCCTTCCAGGAAGCCTTTGTCCTGCCGCCTGTGCGTCTTGCCAAGGCGGGCAAGGTCCAGACCGACATTATCGACATCCTGATGCGCAACACCCGCCTGCCGCAATCGGCCCAAGGCGATCTGAACGGCCAGCTCGGCGCGCTTGACCTGGGCAAGAAACGTCTGGACGAACTGCTGGCGGAATACGGTGCCGACACTGTGCGCGCGGCGTTGGATGCGCTGCAGGACCGCGCCGAAACCCTGATGCGGACAGAGCTGACAGACCTGCCAGATGGACGCTGGGAGGCAGAGGATTTTCTGGATAACGACGGCATCACCGATACGCCGCTGCCGATCAAGGTCGCGCTCGAGATCAAGGGCGATCAGATGCTGCTGGATTTCGCCGGCACGGCAGACCGCTGTGCAGGGCCGGTCAATATCGCGCTCCCCACGGCGGTGGCGACGGCCTATGTCGCGATCAAACATATCTTTCCCAGCCTGCCCGCCAACGCCGGTGTGATGCGCCCGATCGAGGTGAAGATCCCCGAAGGGTCGCTGCTGTCCGCCCCCTTCCCGGCGCCGGTCGGCGGCTATACCGAAACGATCCTGCGGATGGTCGACGTGATCTTTTCCGCCGCGTCGCAGGCGGCACCGGACCGCGTGGTTGCCAACGCGTATGGCACGATCAACGCGCTGTCGATTTCGGGCAAACGCGCGAA
>Ga0114900_1001975_pt1 | contig 11884 bp, 17 predicted proteins | sample MalvireepMed_231_FD_89685 | JGI IMG/M metagenome (GOLD analysis project Ga0114900, IMG submission 89685) | Marine viral communities from the Global Malaspina Expedition - Malaspina viral metaG DeepMed_231 | ecosystem: Environmental > Aquatic > Marine > Oceanic | place: Mediterranean Sea...
CTCTGGATATAAATGTTGCGCCCGTAGAAATAGCAAGATCAGAAAGAATGTTCCGTCGTTCTTCGCCATAACGTGGAGCTTTAATTCCCGCAACTTTCATTGACCCTTTCATTGAATTCATAATCATTGCAGCCAAGGCTTGGCCAGAAATGTCTTCAGCAATAATAATAAAAGCCCGACCGTCGCGAGCAGCAATTTCAAGTGCTGGTAATATTTCATCAATGGTTGTAATATTTTTATCTGTAACAAGAATTAAACAATCTTCATGATGCATTGCTCCTCGGCGTTCATCTGTAATAAATGCATTAGCCAGCAATCCAGAATCAAATCGAAAACCCTCTGTTAGCTCCAAAGATGTTTCATTCGATTTTGCCTCCTGAATTGTAATCGCTCCGTCTTTGCCAACCTGATCAACTGCTGTTCCGATAAGCTTTCCAATTCCTTTATCACCATTTGCTGAAATCGTAGCAACTTGTTCAATTTCTTCTTGAGTCGAAACAGGTCTTGCCATTTCTTTCAAGTCATTAACAATCTGTACGATTGCCAAATCAATTCCGCGCTTCAGTTCAATCGGTGAAACATTTGTTGCCAAATGTATTTGAGCTTTTTCAAGAATGGCGCGGGCTAAAACGGTAGAAGTGGTGGTACCATCGCCAGCCGATGAGTTTGTTGATTCGCTGGCTTGTTTAATAACTTGAACCCCAAGATTTTCAAAAGGATCTTCAAGATCAAAAAACCTTGCAACAGTCACGCCATCTTTTGTAATAATAGGTTTTGTATTGTGTCCTTTTAAAATAACATTTCTGCCGCGTGGGCCTAAAGTTGCACCAACAGCATCCGCAAGCTTGTTAGCGCCAGTCATAATTTTTTCATTAAGCTTTCGGCCCGATTCAAATTGTTTCATAGGGTAATTTTATCACTTGTAAGGGAACTTGTCAAGCGATTTCTTTTAATATTTTATCCAACTTAAGACCAGCACAATCAATTTTGCGCTTAGTAACATGATAGTGATTAATCACGCCCTTAAATGTTCCTTTTGAAACATCAGAATCTACAGTTTTCAAAAGATTTTTTCCATCCATCGGTGCGACCAAAGGAATACCATAAGCATTGTGTAATGCTTTTGTCAAAGCTTTGAAGGCTTCAATTTGCACATCATAAAACCCAAGGAATGGTTTTAATTTTCTTTCATGAACTTTTGCATTGCGCCAGATTGGTCGAGGACCAAAACCTCTTGTTCTATAAAGCTCTTGATATTTGGGATAATAAGCATTTGAAATTTCCACACCAACGCTATTATTATTAACTTTGCGATTTCCAGCGTGCCAACCAATATCATTGCAGTCCATTAACTGATAAATTGTTCCATCATTGTCGATGCAGAAATGAACTGAGATACCTCGTTTTTTTAAAACATTAAAGCAACTTTTAGAAGACAAGCATACATCCCAATGGGCAACAAACATTGTGGGCTTTCTTTCATTTTTTGCCTTTCTGTAGCAATTTTTGGGTAATGTAAAGCCTTCTGGGCTGTTGAACGTTATAACGTTATCCCAGTCAATAGGAACATCGTTTCCGTTACATATAATAAAGCGTTTATCTTTTTCTGTATCTAGTGAAATCTGATTGGCTTCTTTTTCAGTTGCAGAACGACGGAACTGAGATGTGTTTTGGTTTAGTTGTGTAAAAAACTTACATATATTATTATACCACTTCATCTGCAATACCCCATTCAACAGCTTGTTCTGCATCAAAATAAGTATCTGTTTTTTTACGAAAAATTGCTTTTATTTCTCTTTCATCTAATTTTGTTTCATCTGCTAAAGCTTTTGCAAACTGTGTTTGATACCATCTTACTTCTCGAATATCTACTTCAAGTTCTTTTAAAGAACCAAAATGGCCACCAGAGACAGCATGAAGCATTAATCGACAATTGCGACCAACTCTGCGTTTACCAGGCGTGCCACCGGCCAATAATAAAATACCGGCGGACATTACTTTACCAACGCCAAATGTATTTATATCGCATGTTTTTCTAATATCTCTCATGCAATCATAAACAGCGAACATGTCGGTAACACTCCCGCCTTCAGTGGAAACAATAAAATCAATTGGGAGATATGAAGTTATTACTTCTGGTTCTTTTTCTTTTTCTTCGGGTTCTTCAACCTCTGCGACTTCGGCAGTATCTCGAAAATAATATAAAGCGGAGACCACAGTTTTACAGTGTTCTTCGTTTACTTCGCCATAAACACCAAGAGTGCGAGATTTTGTATCTGACTCGCCAGTTGGAAAAATGATTAGTTCATTTAGTTTTGGTTCGGGTTCTTGTTTTTCGTCTTTTTTGGTCGTCATTTGGAACCTCAATTACTTCAAGCGCACCGTCTTTCCATTTTAAATCTACAATACCAGCAATGTATTGACCAAGCGAACGATGAAACTTATCCCATTTTTCACGAGACATTTTGTCTTTTGCAACTGCATCCATACACCATTTTAAAACTGAGTTAATAACAAATATTTTTTGTGAAAAAATAACGTTTTCTTCTGAGATTATTAATTCTTTCTTTCGGATAAAGTCCAAAACATATTCTTTCTTTTGCTTTTCAAAATCTCGGGGGATGTGATCATCGAGTTTCACAATTCATACCTTTTTCTCTTTATAAATATCTGTCAATTCATCCATCAGCCCTGACCAGTCATCAAATTTTAATTGCCATTTATAATTTTCAGGATAATTTTCTTCATATGTTTTAACAGCTTCTTTCTTCCAGGTTTCAAATTGTTCCTGACAATCGAGTCGTATTTTTTTTGCTTCTTCTGGATTGTCCATCTTTTCTAATGCAATTGCACATAATTGATCAGCATAAGACATTTTATAAACTGCTGTTCCTAATAAAACCATAACTTGATGGCCCATTTTTTGAACAAAATTGCCAGTTACGGAAAATGTTTTAAAGCCAAAGGTTATAGCTTTAAAAACATAACCACAAGCAAATGCAAGAAAAGCAACTAATAATAACTCGTTATTCATGTCTATTAGTATATATCAAATTGTAGAAGAAATCAAGAACAATCTTGAAGAGCAATTAAAAAAAATAGAAAGGTAAAGAGAACGCCAAGATGAAATCCTAACGAAAAAGAAATGAGAAACTTATTTATCTCTTTTTTGTCGCCAATCATTTATTGCAGCTTTAATGGCGTCTTCTGCCAGGACCGAACAATGAACTTTGACGGGAGGAAGTGAAAGTTCTTCGACAATTTCTTGATTTGTTATTTTTTCTGCATCTTCAATCTTTTTGTCTTTAACCCATTCAGTGATAAGAGAAGAGCTGGCGATTGCCGAACCACATCCAAAAGTTTTAAATTTGGCTTCTTTGATTATTCCTTTTTTGTTAACCTTAATCTGAAGACGCATAACGTCGCCACATGCGGGCGCACCCACAAGGCCGGTCCCAACAGCGGGATCGTCCTTATCGAGTGTTCCTACATTTCGAGGGTTTTCGAAGTGATCGATTACCTGTTTTTTATAAGCCATGCATCACTAACTATACACCAACTTTATAAAAAAGTCAAGGAAAATTACTTCTTGGGGCGGCGGGTATGCGTTTTGCTTTCTTTAATAAGACGATTTACAACTCGCTCGTAAATGCGCTTCTTAACTTCTTGCACAACAGCCTTGCGACGCTCTGCTTTATCATCGACCAGATCAATATTCAGCCCCTGAAGTGCAGCTTCATAAAGTCCTTCTTGGAATGGTAGTTCCTCTGCGGCTCCAATTTCCATTTCTTCGCCTTCAGGCCCCACTTCCATGTCCATTTCCATTCCTACTTCTTCTTCGGGCGCTTCGTCGTCGACGCCGACAGCATCCTTCAGCTTGTCAGCAAGATCGATAATGTCTTGAGCTTCCTCGTCTGTGATGGTAACCTCGCCTTCCATCTCTTCTGCGGGCTCTTCAACATCAAGCTCTGCTTCCATGTCAACATCTTCAACTTCATCGCCACCAACATCTTCAACTTCCTCTTCGGCTTCGACATCTAATTCATCTTCTTGCTCGTTAAGATCTTCAGCCACACCGCTATGTTTTTGACCAAAAGCTTTGGGTTTGTAGCCGGGAGATTTTGCGCCTGTGCCATGTTCGGGCTCATCTTCTAGTCCTGTGACGGTGCGTCCAGTTCCGGTTCCATGTCCTTCTTCTAACGGTGAATACTTTTCAGTAATAAACCCATCACCAAGTGCGTCCATATTGGCGAGCTTCATCATACGACGAATGGTTCCTTCTTGTAATAGGGGCTTTTGTTTTTTTGCCATTTTGCGAGTTCTCCTTAACTTGTTAAAAGTCTTACTCGTATAAATAGTAACCTAAATAACAAAAAGACACGCTATAAGATATTGAAAATAGAGTTTAATCTAAGGTGAAGTTTTTTGAGAGCAGCCGATTCAATTTGCTTTACGCGAGATGGTGTTAACTTAAGTCGGTCACCTATTTCACGAAAAACTAACTTGTCATTTCTTTGAACCGAAATCTCTGTGCAGTTTAAATCTTTGGGATAATCAATCCACAAACGACAATCTTTGACCCGACAGCGTTGCTTCTTCATTTTGCATTCATCATAGCAATTCATAGATCTGGATGCTCCTTTTCTAGAATATCAAAAATGTTTTCAACCTCATCATCGCCAAGCGCAAATTTATTTTTTGTTTCTGAAGCTTTTTTAATATTGGTCATTATTTTTTTCCTTTGCACGTTGTTCTGAACAGAATTTTGCTTCTTAAATTTATTGATGTAAATCATTAAGTCTGGATCTTTGCTAATATAACCTTCCATAAGTGAACGAAAAAATTTCACTTGCGTTAAATTATCATATTGAAGCTGCAATTTAAAATCAGCTTTTGTACGATCGGTAACTGTAAACATAATTTTTGCTTTTCCGTCTGCCATTATCTCTCCAATGTAGCAACACGAGGACCAGGGCTCCAACGCATTCCACCAAATACAACAACCACAGAAGGAAATGGTGCAGGACTTAAATCAGATTTTCCTGTATAATCAGCAATAACTTTATTATAAAATTTCAGTCTTCCTTTAATAAAATAAATTGCACTTGCAGAACACATAATATAATCATGCCAATATTTTGTGTCAGTTCGTGCAGGCATCAACATTACAACAATTGCGCCATTTTCAGTTGACTCTTCATAAGCTTTCTTTACCCACTTACCAATATTTCCATAAGGAGGATTTACAAAAACTTTCTCGTTTGCCCAACTTTTAGACAAGCCGTCAACTTCGATAGTATAATATTTATCGCATTTATGATTTTCGTGAGTAGCACAAGGATCTAGTGTAAATTTAAATCTTTTGTTTAACTTTTCATAAAATTCTGGTGGTGTTTCCCATTCATCAGATTTTGAACTAAACATCAGTTTTTGAGCTTGTGTATCCATCTTTAATCTCCTCTTGTGTCCACCTTATAAATCTTTATAGGTCGGCTGTTTGGGTTTCTTTTGGGTTCGCGATTCAACAGTCTTTTGATATTCTTTAATCTCTTCTGGTGTATATTCTTTTACTTTTCTTCTCCCATAAAAATTTGCTGGTCCATGATTTTTAATCATTCTTCCCCAACACCATGTACAAATACCCTCTTTAATCTTGGCATGAGATTTACGATTGAGGTCTCTTTTAAATCTTTCTAAAGGTAAATCTTTGCCACATGATTCACAGAATTTCAGTGCTGTTTTTTCTTCTTTGTTCTCCATCTTTAATTTCCTCTATTAATTTTTTTGCTCTTTCCCAGCATTCAGGGCAATAAAGCCTAACTTTATCTTCTTTAACAACCACGCTCCAAGACATAACCATATCTTTATTTTTTTTATCGAAATCTTTTTCGCAAACCAAACAACGATCTTCTAGCTTATTAAAGAGGCCAACTTTCTTTTTAAATTCTTTCTTGGCTTCTTTTTCTTTATTACGCCGAAGCTTTTTTGATAAACTACTCAAAATTATTTTCCACTCAAAATATGCGTTGAGCTTTCTTTACAACTTGCGTTAGTTTGCTGTATAAATATAGCATGTTCCCAAAGCTCTGTCAAGTTCTTTGCGCCACTATAAGAAAATCCCGAACGAATTCCAACTTCTAAATCTCTAAGAATCTTAGATACATTTCCCTTGTAAGGAATATAAGTTGAAATACCCTCTTGAGAAGAAACTGAACCTTTCCAATGATTTTGCGCCTCTTTGGAGGCCATTCCTCTATAAATTTTCATTTTGCCTTTCGGCGTAGTAACAATTTGTCCTGGTGTCTCATATGTTCCTGCGAGCAATGAACCCAGCATTACAAAATCTGCGCCTGCTGCCAAAGCTTTTACAATATCGCCAGAATTTTTAATTCCACCATCAGCAATAAGCTTGACTCCTGTTTGTGCAGCTATGCTTTTACAATCCATAATAGATTGAAGTGTTGGAATGCCGTGACCAGTTTGAATTCTGGTTGAACAGATACTTCCACCACCAATTCCAACCTTAATACTGTCAGCACCCCAATTAGCTAAAGCCTTAAACGCTTGTTCAGTGGCGACATTGCCAGCCATAATATGAGTATTCGGAAATCTCTTTTTAAGTATCGTCAGAGCCCTTTTCATAAGCATGTGGTGTGCGTGCGCAACATCAATGCATAAAAAAGAAACACCACACTCAACAAGTGCGTCTGCCCTTTCAAGATAATCTGCGGTGACACCGATGGCAGCGCCAATATGAGCATCTTCTTCGCCAGCAAAGCGACAAATCTCTACTTGCTTCTCTATTGAATTGTATCGATGAATTATTGCTAAACCACCATAAAAACTCATTTCAACCGCCATCTCACTTTCAGTAACTGTATCCATTGGAGAAGAAATAATTGGTAACGCACAAAAGCGAGCACCTAATTCATTTCCGATATTTATTGAAGCTCTGCTCTCAACCTCACTATATTGAGGCTGAAGCAAAACATCATCAAAGCATAACCCAATCTTCATTTGGTTACTCCTCAAACTGGATGATGTACAATAGGTTCAACTTCATTGGAGTCGTCAGTTGAACCTAAAGCACCATCCCCTCGCCCAGAAATAGTAATGGAATACCAATCATAAAGATTGCCACTTTCGGTTTCAACCGCTCTAAAATGAACAACCGGAACCATCACAGCTTGTGCAATTTTTGTGCCAGGTTCAATAAGTTGAATCTCTTTTCCAATATTATGAAGATTAACAAAAACCTCACCATCATATCCGCTATCAACGACACACGCACCAACAATCAGCGAACGTTTTACTGCAACACCTGAACGGTTTTTTATTTCTAACATATATCCGTGTGGTACACCAAATCGATAACCTGTGGGCAATATTGCGCTTTCGCCCGGTTCAATGGTAACGCAATCTAAATTTGGACTTGGCAAAATTCCTTCGGGATCTGGATTGAAAAATAAATCTAATCCGGCGTCGCTGGGATTTGCCCTCTCTGGTGGTCTAACGTTGTTGCGAACTCTTACATATTCAATAATCATTTTTTTGTTCCTTTATAATTTGGGTTTTTAAAACTAAGCCAGCGTCGATGGCAACCATCTTCTCCTAAAATGTAGTGCCAAACTTCCCAGCCTAATTTTCTATATTCTTCTATAATAGAGCCATCATCTTCTAATATTTTTTTCCATTCGGGTTTGACATCTATTTCAATTTCGCCGCTGTGACTTTTGTATATCCATGATTTGCTTAATCTTTCATTAAGAATTTTTATCAATTGTGGTTTTGTCACATCTTTAGGTTCGGGTGATTCCAAATCTTCTATAATAAGATCATAATCTTCAAATTCATCCATTAAAAAAACCTCTCGCACATAAAAATTACAACCCAACCGTCCGACATAGCATCTTTTACTATATCAAACTGTTTTAGTTTTTTGTGCTCGCGCCCCAATTTATTTCCATAAAAGGCCGAACGCTCTATTAAATATTCCGATACACTGGTGGTTGCTTCCGCCTCAACTTCATCAGCACCAATAACTAATCTATACACTTCTAATGTTGCATCATCATCATTCATTTTTTTATCCCACTAACTTAAAATTCCATTTGATAGACCGTGTAGAAAATCCCCATTGAGGATCATATTCGAGCTTACTAACATAAGGTCTATTTAAGTGAACTCTTTCCTTTGGCCCAACATTCCAACACTTAATATTTGTTGTTTGACAGGTTTCATCAATCGCATTGATAATCCAAAATGTTTTTCCGTTCCGCGTTTTCTTTGGAATAATTTCACGAGGAATAAACCAACAAAGACGCAAATCTTTATCATATTGTGCCAGCGGAGGAACCTTAAGATATTCTAATCTTTCTTTAACTTTACTATCCAAAACCAAATCAAATGGAAAAATTCCTGTTAAATTTACAATGTTTTCAATTTTCTCTTGTTCCGAGAAATCTGATTCACTGCAATACTTCTCTATGTTTTCTTCTAGCTTCTTTTGGTTCTTTGGTCGATCGCTCGCAATTGAAAGCCACAAATGTTCACAATGCTTAAAGCGTGAATCTGAAATAGAATTACACGCGCCAGAACGAACCAAAACATCTAAGCTTTTTTTATTAAGCTTTGAGTAACTTATATCTTCATTGAACAAGAGTTCTTCAACGTTGCTAAATGGCCGATGTTCAATAATCTGATCCATTGCTTTGTCGCCCAAACCCTTAATTGAAGTTAAGGGTTGAATTAATTTTCCATCGGATGAAATTTCCCAATTTCTTCCAGACAGATTAATATTAACTTCTTGGATATTATAACCCAAATTTTTAACAACGTTAATTGCTTTTTCTTTTCGGGTTTCAGGCTCTTTGTTCAAGAAAGCTGAGAGCCATTCAGCTGCATAATAATTTAAAATCCAAGCGCATTGATAAGAAAGAATACTATAGCCAACAGCATGAGATTTGTTAAAGCCATAGCCACTGAAATACTCAAAAGTATCCCACAATCTTTGAGCGTCACCTTTGTCAATTCCCTTTTCATGGCAACCTGTAATGAATTTATTATGAATTCTAGTCTTCTTTGCTGCAACTTTTCCTGTTCCTTTTTTAGTTAACAGTTTCCGAAGAAGATTGCCTTCGTCCAAAGAAATATTTTTTCCTAATTTATGTGCAAGAAGCGCAATTTGTTCCTGAAAGATCAGGAAACCATATGTTTCTTTCGTCACTGCTTCAACAATTGGATGAATATACTTAATATCCTCTGGATTTCTTTTTGCCTTGACATAATCTTTATCAACCTTGGCACTTAACGGGCCTGGTCTAAAGATTGAAGTAATCGCAGCAATATCAATCAAACTTGTGGGCTTCGCATTCTTACAAAATGCTTGTGCGCCTGATTCTGTAAACTGAAAAACGCCAGCCCACTTTCCTTTGTGAAAAATATTTTTATAAACTTGTGAATCGTTTAAGTTAAGCCTATCTGGATGTAGCTTACTGTTGTAGAATTCCCTTACATCTTCGAATGTTGGGTTTGAATTGCCGCGATGATTCTTAAGAATGCTGCGGATTGCATCTTCAATCATTCGCAAAGTCCCAAGGCCCAGAATATCAAACTTAATAAATCCCATGGGCTCAAGGTGTCGAACGTTTTGTCCCTCAGTCCATGGCGTTTGTCGAACGCCACCAGAATAAATTAATGGCATGTATTTATTTAAGTCTTCGCCAACAACCAAGCCGCCAGCATGACGTGAACATGAACGCACTTGTCCGCGCAAAGTCCTAACATGAGTTTCGACTTGCGGATATTTCTTAAGGAACTCTTGAAGGCTTGGGCTATATTTCATCAACTCTTCAAAGGTTGGATCGTAAACCCCAGCTTTGATTCCATGATCTTTTTTGGCTGGACCAATGGCTTCAAAAACCATTTTCTTGGTTACCGCATTTACTTCTTGATATGGAATATCATAAAACTTTGCAATATCTTTGATTAAAGAACGCAGTTGTAATGTATTCCAATTTGAAATTGGAACAACATTATCTTCGCCCCATTCATTAACAAGGCTTTCCTTCAATGTCATAGGATCACTTACATCATAATCAATGTCTGGATAATCTGTTGCATCTGCTCGCAAGAAGCGAGAAAACAACAAACCATGTTTAATCGGATCAACTTGAGTAATCCCCAAAACATAAGCAACGAGTGATCCGCCAGCAGATCCGCGTGATGGACCCGTAATTTGCATTGAAGTTGCTTTGTCTGCAATTGCTTTCATTGTTAAAAAATAACGGCTAAACCCTCTATCTTTGATAATCTTTAATTCGCGATCTAGTCTTTCGGTGTATTCCTTATTTTTAAAACACACAACCACGGACGCCAAACCATTCCACGACATTTCTGATAATGCTTCGTCTTCGTCCATTCCTTCAGGAATAACAAATGATGGAAGACGCACAGTATTGTCTGGATAAAACTTATCAATTCTTTCGTGCGCGATATGATGAGTCCGCGCAATTGATTCCTTAACCAAATCATCATCAAACTTTTCGCCCAGTTCGGATGAATACTTTTTATAAGATGCGAACATCTGGTCGCCATTCTTAGGATATAATTCCATCCCGAAATCTTCTAGATTGTCGGCCATCTCACCGAAGAATGATGTTGCGCCAGGTCTGAAACGTTTATAAAGCTCTCGGTCCTTCCAGACTGTTGGGTTGAAGTAATGACTATCAGCCGTGGAAATCAATTCTAAACTAGATTCTTCAGCTACCTGTATAATAAATTTATTTAACTTCAATTGCATCGGATGCTTGAACCACTGAAGTTCAGCATACCAACGATCACCGAGAATACTTCGCATATTTTCAGTAGTTTTGCGCATGGCATTGAGAGTTGCCTCGTCACCATTGTCCAGGTTTTCCCAGAGATCTCCTGCATATACGCCACCCAAACAGGCTGAAGAAGCGATTACGCCTTCGTTGTGCGTGCGCAAGAGATCATAGTCAATGCGCGGAAACCTATAGAAATTCCCTGGTTTATAAGATTGTGAAACAAGCTTAAATATATTATTTAATCCTGTACGGTTTTGGGCCAAGAGAACCAAATGTCTACGATGGTTTAATGTATTTTTGGTCGATTTAGTTTCGGCTTCGTCTTCAAGTGAGAAGCCAGAACTTGCTTTTTCTTTTTTCTTTTTCTTATCCGTTTTGCTTTGTTCGTAAGCTTCGGACCATTCGGTCAGCGAAGGAATAAAATAAGCTTCGCAACCATAAATCGGTTTGAAATCTTTGCCCTCTTTTTCCATTGACTTTGCATGAAGAACCTGATATGCTAAGCCATTACAGTTTCCATGATCGGTCAGCGCCAGCGCATCACAGCCATTTTCATAAGCAAAGTCCATGTGCTGTTGGGGATAACCAATAGCATCAAAGGGTGAACCCGCAGTTGAATGGGCATGAAGCCCGACGAAAGGTATGGTGGATTTTACGCGATTCATGGTAGTATGATACCGTAAACGCGCTTAAATGTCAAGACTTTTATATAAAAATCCACCAGCCAATAAGCAATAAAATTATTATTAAAAGAGCACCGCTTGTAAATCTTTGATTAAAATCAATTTTTATTTGTAAATCTATGATTTTCTTATTTAATTTTGCAATTTCAGCATGAATCGCCAATAATTGTTCTTTAGTCTTCATCATCTTCTCCTACTTTATTCCATTCTTTGTATTTAAAAAATGGTAATTTTGGTCGAAGCATTTTCTTTCTTTCTTCTGACGCCAAATAAATACACAAGTTGTTCCACGAACTAATATCATAATACCATTCCATTTCAACTTTAAGGGTTGGCGATTCCGTATCCAATTGATTAAATATATCTTTAACC
>Ga0114900_1001986_pt1 | contig 11845 bp, 9 predicted proteins | sample MalvireepMed_231_FD_89685 | JGI IMG/M metagenome (GOLD analysis project Ga0114900, IMG submission 89685) | Marine viral communities from the Global Malaspina Expedition - Malaspina viral metaG DeepMed_231 | ecosystem: Environmental > Aquatic > Marine > Oceanic | place: Mediterranean Sea...
AGCCGGGCGGGGCTGGTACAGCGCCGGCCTCGACCGTCCGCTCCGCCTCGACCTGCCGGCCGAGCTGCAGGGCGCGACGGCCGCCACCGTGGTGGTGCGCCCGGAATACATGCAGTTCGCCGGTTCGGAGGACGAATTCGACAACGTCATCCGCGGCACGGTGTTCAACGAGTACTCGCTCGGCTCGCGCATGCAATACCAGATCCGCTGCGGCGACCGCAGCGTGCTGCTGGAAAATCCGCGCACCTTTACCCGCGACCGGGCCCGTGACGAGCAGGTGCTCATCGGCTGGAACGCGGCGAACGCCATCATTGCAGGAGCCTGACCATGGATGCTGTTTCGGGGCGCGGCCTATCCACCGGCGCCCGCTACGCCAGTCCGCTGGTGATCTTTCTGCTGCTGGGCTTTCTCGCCCCGCTGGTGACAGTGGTGGCCTTCGCCTTCGCCGAGCCGAAAAGCTTCGAGGTGTTCCGCACCTTCACCTTGGATAACTTCGCCGCCGTGCTGAATCCGTCCAACACGGTGTGGCGCTCGTTCGTCTGGTCGCTGGTGCTGGCCGCGCTCTGCGTGGCGATGCTAGCGGTCATCGCCTATCCCATCGCCTACGGGCTCAACCGGGTGTTTGGCCGCTTCGCCCCGCTGATCAGCGTGCTGTTCGTGTTCCCTCTGTTCGTCTCGGAGAACGTGCGGCTCTACGGCTGGGTGCAGTTCTTCATTAAGAACGGCGTGCTCGACGGCGTGCTTAAGGCGTTCGATCTGGGCCGCGCGCCCGATGTGCTCTACAGCCCGGGACTGACTTTGTTCGGCATGGTCTATGTGTACCTGCCCTTCATGCTGTTCCCCATCACCCTAGGGCTGGCCATGGTGCCGCGGGATCTGGTGGATGCGGCGAAGGATTTGGGCGCCGGCCGGCTGATGGTCTGGCGCGAGGTCGAGCTGCCGCTGGCGATGCCGGGCATCCTCATCGGTATGTTGCTGACCTTCGTGCTCGCCGTGGGCGCGGTGGCAGAGGCAAGGATTCTCGGCGGGCAGTCGGTGATCACTGTGGTTCACGACATCGAGGTGGCCTTCACCTACGCGCAGAACTGGCCGCTAGGCGCCGCGCTGGCGGTACTGCTGGTGCTGATTATCGGCAGTCTGACGCTCTTCGTGCTGACGCGCCTGGACCTTGATCGAGTGTTAGGGAAACGTTGAGATGAGAAATCAGGCACAAATCCGTTCCGACTTTCTGGTGTGCTGCTGGACGGGCTTCGTACTCGTGGCCATCTACTTGCCGATCATCTGCAGTGCGCTGGCCGGGCTGTCGATGAGTCGCTACTTCCTGTTCCCGGTACGGGAATACTCGCTGAGCTGGTGGCAGCGCACGGTCGATTCGTTTGAGGTGCAGATCCTCGTGCACAACTCGCTGAAGATCGCCCTGCTAGTGACGCTGATTTCGGTAGTGCTGGCCTTCTTCGGCGCGCTGGCCTTCGCCCGCTACGACTGGAAGGGCCGCAAGCTGTACCAGAAGCTGCTGCTGCTGCCGATCTTCTTTCCGCAGACTGTGCTGGGCCTGGCCCTGCTGCTGTGGATGAACGCGCTGGGCCTCAGTCCGAGCTGGAAGACCGCGGTGATCGCCCATCTAGTGTGGATCGTGCCGGTGGTGACCTTGGTCATCGCCATCCAGGTCTACAACTATGACCCGAGCCTGGAGGAGGCTGCCAGCGATCTGGGCGCCGGCAAGCTGTTCATATTCCGCGAAATCACCCTGCCGCTGCTGTGGCCGGGGATCTGGTCGGGGGCACTGTTCGCCTTCCTGCTGTCCTGGGGTAACTTCCCGCTGTCGCTGTACACCTCCGGGGCCGACTCGACCGTGCCCAAGTGGTTGTACTCGAAGATGGTCGCCGGTTATACCCCGATGGTGCCTGCGCTAGGCACTATGAGCACCCTGGCTGCGGCGGCGCTATTGCTGCTGGGCGGGGTAATCATCACGACGCTTCGCCGACGAAAGTAGAGATCGCCTTTGGCTTTATCGGCGCAAATGGGCTGCGGAAGCATTGGTGCAGTCTTGAACCTACCTCAAACTTGGCGCGCCGGCTTCACCGGGGCGCAGGCGCAGTATTCTGACTGATTCGGCACGTTTATCGGCGCATCATTGGCCGGTCTTGGCCGGTTAGCGACGGCCTGACTTCGACCGTCGCAATATATGGTCAGACTTCGGTCTGCTCCGCCATTTCCAGAGCGTCATCGACCTCAATCCCAAGATATCGAACGGTGCTCTCCAGCTTCGTATGGCCGAGCAGAAGTTGAACCGCCCGTAGGTTCTTCGTCCTGCGATAGATCAGCGATGCCTTCGTACGTCTCATTGTGTGAGTGCCATACATGGCTGGATCAAGGCCAATGGCTTTTACCCAGCCTTTGACGATACGAGCATATTGACGAGTGGATAGATGATCTGAGGTATGCAGCCTGCTCGGGAAAAGGCAGTCCTGGCTACGGAGTTGTGCTTGGTGTATCCAGGCTGCGAGAGCAGACCGTGTTTGCTCAGTAATCTCGAACTGCACTGGTCGCTTCGTTTTCTGCTGCATAACCATTGCTCGTGATGACACATGCTCGCCATGAGCAACGTCGCACACACGGAGCTTGGTTAAGTCGCAGGCTCGAAGCTTGCTGTCGATGGCCAGATCGAACAGAGCCAGATCCCGGGTTCGTTCTGCAATTTGAAGCCTTACTCGGATGGCCCAGATATCTCTCTGTCGGAGCGGGGTTTTCTGCCCGACCAATTTTCCTTTGTTCCAGGGCTGACGGCTGCAGGTAGCAATGATGTCCATGGCAAGTCCTCCACGTGTGGAAGGACAAGCATGGCTAGCCAGAGCAGTGGCCGCTAACCGGCCAAAGGCAGCCACAAGTTGACTACTTCGCAAGGCAAGGGCGTATGCTCATGTAGCCCCCGCCGCTACGAGGCCAAAGAATGTCCACACAACTAGGGGCGATTCATGGATCCGACGAAATTTACCCTCAGACGCAGCGCGTTCTCGCCCGGAAACGCCATTTTCATCATCGACTGTTTAAGCGAGCGGGATCTGCAAACCGGTCTCTCTCGACTGAGAGAACTGCACGATTTGCTTCTCGCGCGCGATCCTGAGCGATTTGAATACAACAAGAATTTCGCCCATCGATTCGAGGCGGGCTCTGCAACCAAATTTGCAGAATGCTTCGAGGAAATCACAGGCGCGTGTGAGCTTGGCATTCGACCAATCATATTCATTGATGCTCACGGCCACTCCGAGAAGGGTCTTGGAACGCCGTCCGGGGAGTTTATTGGCTGGGATGAGTTGTTGGACAGCTTGGATAGCGTCACTCAGCGGACAGGGGGTGAGCTGACAGTTATTGTCGCTGCCTGCCATTCGATGAAAGCCGTAGAAAATCTGAGCCTTCAGAAGCGCCTTCCTTTTGCCTTTTACTATGGATATTCATCAGAGGTAAAAGCCGGAGTAGTAGATAAAGAAACGGAGGTGATTTACGAGAGTCTCTTTAATGATGGGGGGCGAGCCGTGCTAAATGCGACGAGCCTCCAGCTTAAGTCTTTCTCTGAATACGACCACGTTACGGATGTGCTGGCAGTCACATTGCTTAGCGCCAAGGCCCCCGGCGTTTTAGCCAAAATGCTTCCACAGTTGTCGCGCGCCAAGCTGCGAGCGTCTGCTGATGAGACAGTCGTAAAAAAAGGGATTCCTTTGTCTGGGTCACGCGTGAAGGTGAACCATATGCTCAGTTCAGGACAGCTAGCCATCAAGATGGTCGAGCAATTGATGCACGATACCCCGCGTCGAGAAAGGGTTATCCAAGACATCCAGGCATACATACAGGGTGCTCCAACGCCTGCTCTCTGAGGATGCTTCGGCGAATGGAGATTCCGAATAGTGCCGGAATATTTTTGGCGCTATCGCGAAGCTGCTTCTGTAATGCCTTCTCGGACTCCAGAAGCCACGCTTCAGCTCCCTGTACAGTGTTGAGCTGCCTCCATAGTGTGACCGCTTCTGGCCGGTAGTTACCGTTGTGAAACACGGCTTTCGGCCAGTAGCAGCCGCTCAATTGTGTCTATAGAACCTTTAGCGATTCAGTTACCAAACCAAAACTTTCAGGCAAGGCCTGCAGAGATTGTCTTGGGGCTAAGAAAACAACATATACCTCAGACCAAACTTGACTTTCTGTTTATCTCACTCCACCCACCTTGGCAAATCATGAGATAATATCGCTCTTCCACCCTATAAAATCGATAAAAAACCCTGATGCGACGGGTTGCTTTTTCTATTTTCAAATTTTGATAGCCGGGCTTGTAAATGAAAATCCTCGAACCACAGATCGACAAGCTGTTTGATGACAACCCAATTCTTCGACAACCTTTTCTCCATGTTTACAATCATTTCTGCCAGGTTGCCACCTTCCAATTCATTCAAGAAAAGCAAGCACCTCATAGCTTCGCAATTCCGTATACATTTGTATTTGAGCGCATGAACGACTTTAGTCCTCAAAGCCCTGAATCATGCGATGATTTTTTGCGCAAGCTAAACCCTGATGACTTTAAAAATTTATTCGCTTGCGCAAACCTCAATATAGTCATCCCATTTATTCGTAGCAAAATATATAGATTCACTCGCGAAAGCAGCGAAAAGTCAACGATCGACTACGCTGATGAAATTACACTCAAACATGAAATCAATGACATCATTGTAACGCATTTATCTCTACCAGTTATTTCAAACCAAGCTCACGATTCTAGACCTTGGCTCAAGAGCGTTGTTAATCGGCTAAAAACCAACAAGCCCGTAAATCCCACATTTTATTTTGATTACATTTCCGAGCAGTACAAAGCATCTGAAAATGCATTCATTGAAGCAGATATTATTCCACCTGATTTCTATACGCAGATTGGATTTTCTTCTGCCGATGCCTTTAAAAAAATCAGGAATGCTTTTATCTGCATAGGGCAAATCTATAATGACATCACGTTCATAGTTTACAAATACCTGGAAGTCAATGAACTTAAAGACTCAGGGGATGGAGATCATCATTTACAAGGCCTTGGCATGGCCAGGCTGGGTGCCGCCGAGCTGAAATTTCTAGTTCAAAAGCTCACCGGGGTGGCTGAGTCAGACTACGATAAATTTTCTGAGTTTTTCTTCTGCGGCGAGGGAAAAAATGGCAGCCTAAGCTTAAAATTCATGCCGCCATTCTGGAGCATTTCGGATGACGTATACTTCTGCCCGGCCTTAGTTCCAACCCTACTGGGCACGAGAAATCTTTTGATCTCCATACTAATAGATGATGATAAAAATACTAAATACAACTATGACGGATTGATATCTCACTTTTTCGAACCTGAACTCTTGAGAAGGGCTCAAAGGCATTTCGAAAGCAATGGCTTTTATACTTATTTAGAATGTGACTTTACTGGGGGCGAGATTGATTTATTGGTTTTTTGCAATAAATTCAATACCGTGATGACCGTCCAGGCAAAAGCCACTTTATACCCTGAGTCAGCTCGCATGGTGCGACGTTTGGACGATAGAATTCGGGAAGCAGTTGAGCAGACCAAACGATTTGATAAACTCGAACCCAAAGAGAAAACTAGTTTATTCAAAAAATCTTTTCCCAGCTTGGATGATTCGGCGCAAATCAATCATATTCGCGCAGTTTTAACAAATTCCAGTTTCGGAAGCACTTTTAGCTGGCAATTACTAGAAAGCAACAAAATAACCCCAATAAACTGCAATCTTCTTAAAAACGTATTGCCTTGCTGCAATGTTTTAACTGAACTACCAGAACAAATTGAAGCATTTATTGCAAAGATAAAATCCGAGATTGAGATCACTGAGGAACAAAAAGTTTTCAGCCTCCCTGGCCATACGATTTATCAACGACACGTTGAAACACATCGCATGAAGAACCTTTACGACGCCAAGTATTGGGGCGAGTGAATAGCCCCCAGTTTCATAGATGCTTTCGAGCCTCAGCGAAACCGGCCCAGCCTTGGCGTGACCAGCAGTTTCTGGCCGGTTTCGGCCTGTCGCCACCGGCAGCTATGGATTAAATCCGGCCCGTCGTGACTGGCAACAGCCGAACCATCGTGGACCACTGAGACCTAGATGAGTGGAAGCTTCGAATCGTCACCGCAATCAGCTACTGCCGTTTTGTTGTAATCAAAGGGGAGACTTCTTCTTTCTATGCAGAGACTTTTCTGACTGAGTGGTGGTGGCCGTCCGCCACGCTCCGGGCGACTATCCAGCCGGCAAACAGGGCGATGTGTTCGCGGTCGAGTTCAGGGTAGCGCGCATGTCCTGCCTTGGCCTGAGCGACGGTCCGGTGTTCCAGTACAAAGAGCCTTTTCGTTCCAGGTCGCGACCGATGATCAGGCTGAGACGGACCACTTGTGAACACGATCATTAACAATGGGGCCAGGTGAGCGCGTATGGCTGGTACAGGGACGAGTGGGTGTTTCGTGGTAGATCTCCCTGCATATTCTGACGGCTGCAATACCCAGCCCTGATCGAGCGGCAACAACGCGTTCGTTCGAGGCCATTGATGGCATGACGAAGATCGACTTTGCCGCGATCGAGGCTGCGCTGAAGGCTTGATCTTCAACGTCTGAATCCAGCCCCAATGACTGAGCCTGCCTGACACCACATGCGATTCTGAGGCTGCTGCGGCCCCTCCGCGTGACTCGCAGAGTTCCGTGCTGTGATCCACCTCTGCTGCGACTCGGTCAAGCTAAATGCAATCGTTGGTCAGGAGCTTCTATAAAACGCAGGCATAATCTTGTTATGATATAGCTGGCGTCAAACTCGGCAGATGATACGGCCTTATAGATTTACTTAAGAGTGTATGTCGTATATTAAATACGTGGCCTAAATGCTGTGCTGTGCTTTGCTTCGGATTGTTCCTGTGTCCGATTTTGGTAGTGTCTAACTATCTCAATCCTTCGCAAGTGGTGCGGGATGTTGCAAGGTGGGCGATATTTTTATAGTAAATTGGGTTTGTAAATATTTTAATTGGAAGCTAGTGTTTATGATGATGGGCGAACAAGCATCTCAGATTAATAAAGCTGCGGAACTTCGTCGTAAAAAGCTGCGCGGCAATGTGGGCAAGGCTGTTGTAGATTATGCAATGATCGAAGATGGCGACAAAATTATGGCCTGCGTAAGTGGTGGCAAAGATTCATTCGTTATGCTTGACGCTTTGCTGCACTTGCAGAGAGTTGCGCAAATAAAATTCAGTGTTGTGGCGGTTAATCTTGATCAGAAGCAACCTGGCTTTCCGGAGCATATCTTGCCTGAGTTTTTCGAGGCTAAAGGGATTGATTACTATATAATTGACAAGGATACTTATTCCGTTGTCAAGAGTAAGATCCCGGAGGGTAAGACTACTTGTTCTCTTTGCTCTAGACTCAGAAGGGGCACGCTTTATAGTTTTGCTGAGGAAATTGGGGCTACTAAATTGGCACTCGGTCATCATATGGATGACATGGTTGAAACTTTGTTTCTGAACATGTTCTTCCAGGCGCAAATGAAAGGGATGCCTCCTAAGCTTCTTAGCGATGACAAGAGAAATATAGTTATCCGGCCGCTCGCCTACTGTCGCGAGAAAGATATAGCAAAGGTCGCTGCCGATAGCGCATATCCAATCATTCCGTGCAATCTCTGCGGCTCGCAAGAGAATTTGCAGAGGAAAAAAATCAAGTCGATGATTGCGGAGTGGGATTCGGTAAATCCTGGCTGCGTAGAAAACATCTTTCACAGCTTACAAAACGTAAGTCCATCCCAGTTAGCTGATCGTAGTCTCTTCAATTTTATAGATCTATCCATTGATAGGTCGGATGCCCGACCGCCCTACGAATTCGAAGCAGCCGAGGTTTCATCATCCAGCGTTGAAGGCCGGATTGATGTCGTTCGGATTTTGTAAAGGTTCAAGGTGATTTTTCGGGGGGGGGAGAGGGTGTTTAGAGGCCAAGAAGACGCAAAATTTACTTTTTCGCATTTTTCTGTAAAGCCAGCTTTCTATTTAATTCATTTAAAATCAACAAGTTGCGATTATTCTGATGCTGTCCAGTTATGTTTTCTTAAGCTATAAGGGAAAGACAGCTACACCATGCTCGACGTCTTGCTGTATCTGCAGAAAGTGGCTCCGGTCAAATTCGAGATTGTCGCCGTCAACATGGATCAAAAGCAGCCGGGCTTTCCGGAGCACGTGCTGCCCGAGTACCTGAAGTCCATTGGCGTCGACTACCACATCGTCGAGAAGGACACCTATTCGGTCGTCAAAGAGAAAATCCCGGAAGGCAAGACCACCTGCTCGCTGTGTTCGCGTCTGCGTCGCGGCACGCTCTACACCTTCGCCGATGAGATCGGTGCAACCAAGATGGCGCTCGGTCACCATCGCGACGACATCCTCGAGACGTTCTTCCTCAACATGTTTTACGGCGGCACGCTCAAAGCCATGCCGCCCAAGCTGCTGTCTGACGACGGCCGCAATGTGGTGATCCGGCCGCTGGCCTATTGCAGCGAGGCAGACATCGAAGCCTATTCGCAGATGAAGGGGTTTCCGATCATTCCCTGCAACCTCTGCGGTTCGCAGGAAAATCTGCAGCGCCAGGTGGTCAAGGAGATGCTGCAGGAATGGGAGCGCAAGTCGCCCGGTCGTACCGAGATCATGTTTCGCGCCTTGCAGAACGTAGTGCCCTCGCAGCTGGCCGACCGCAACCTGTTCGACTTCACCAGCCTGCGCATCGACAACGACGCCACGCCGCGCTTCCTCGATGTGATGAGTCTGTAGCGGCAGCCGTAGGCCTCAACCATAAATCCCAACCGAACTCTGTAGGGTGGGCTTCAGCCCACCACGCCAGCTGTAACTTGGTAACGGTCGGATAGCGCTCCGCTTCAGCTCCGTACTTCTGATACCAGCGATTTACGCTGTCGGTTGAACTGAGGTTCTGCCCCAGCTCGCCAACCGAGCCAGGGTGCAACCCATCTCAGGTGGTATCAGCTCGGCCGAACCTGCTTCAGCGTTTCAGCGATCATGAACGCCATTTCCAGCGACTGGTCGGCGTTGAGCCGAGGGTCGCAGTGGGTGTGGTAGCGGTCGGAAAGCCCGTCCTCGGTAATTGGGCGCGACCCGCCAATGCACTCGGTGACGTTCTGCCCAGTCATTTCAATATGAATGCCGCCGGGGTAGCTGTCTTCGGCGCGGTGCACGTCGAAGAACTGCCGCACCTCGGCCAGCACCTTGGCGAAATCGCGGGTCTTGTAACCGCTGGAAGCTTTCATGGTGTTGCCGTGCATCGGGTCGGAGCTCCACAGGACCTGACGACCTTCCTGTTGCACGGCTTGGATCAGACGCGGCAAGCCTTCCTCTACCTTGTCGGCGCCCATGCGCACGATGAGGTTCAAACGACCCGGATCGTTCTCAGGATTAAGGATGTCGATCAGGCGGATCAGCTCCTCGCTGGCCATACTCGGTCCAACTTTCACGCCGATCGGGTTGCCCACGCCGCGCAGGAATTCAACGTGTGCCCCGTCCAGCTGTCGCGTGCGGTCGCCAATCCACAGCATATGGGCAGAGCAGTCGTACCAGCCACCGCTGAGGCTGTCCTGGCGCACGAATGCCTGTTCGTAGTTCAGCAGCAGCGCCTCGTGGGCGGTGAAGAAGCTGGTTTCGCGCAACTGCGGCGCGTTGTCCATGCCGCATGCGCGCATGAACCGTAGCGCCTGGTCGATCCGTGCGCCTAGCTGGTGATATTTCTCAGCCATCTGCGAGTTGGCGATGAAATCCAGATTCCACTGATGCACCTGATGCAGATCGGCGAACCCGCCCTGGGCGAAAGCGCGCAATAGATTCAGGCTGGATGTGGATTGGTGATAAGCCTGCAGCAGCCGCTCCGGGTCCGGCACGCGGCTTTTTTCATCGAAGCCGATGCCGTTGACGATATCGCCGCGGTATGCCGGCAGGGTGACGCCATCGAGAGTCTCGTCCCCGGAAGAGCGCGGCTTGGCGAACTGCCCGGCCATGAGGCCGACCTTCACTACAGGACATCCAGCAGCGAACGTCATCACGATCGCCATCTGCAACAGCACCTTGAAGGTGTCGCGGATCTTCGGTGCGGAAAACTCGGCGAAGCTTTCTGCGCAGTCACCGCCTTGCAGCAGGAACGCGCGGCCTTGCGTCACCTCGGCGAATTGCCGGCGCAGCTCCCGTGCCTCGCCAGCGAACACCAGCGGTGGAAGGCTCGCCAATGTGCCCTCGACCCGCTTCAGATGTTCGGCATCGGGGTATTCGGGCTGCTGCTGGATGGGTTTGGCTCTCCAGCTAGTGGGGCTCCAGGCGTGGCTCATGGAAATTGATTCCGTCCGCAAAAAAGTGCCCGGATTTTACCTGATGTGCTGGTTCTGCGCTGATAGCCCTTACCAATCGGGCTGTTAAGATGCACCGATAGGTTTGGGAGAAGCGCAGTGGACAAGCAGGAAGTGTTGCTGGCCGAGGTGCATGATGCGTTCGGTCTGATCCGTGTGCTGGAAGTGGGGGATTACCGGTTTCTCGAATTCGGCGCTGCGGTCGAGCAAAGCTGCACGTTCACCCGCGACCCGAGCTGGCTTGAGTATGACTACACGCGTGCCATGTTGATGGGCGGTCTGCTGCACGCGGCGCCGGAAACAGCCCTGTTCCTCGGGCTAGGCGCCGGCACCCTGACCCAGGCATGCCTTGAATTCCTGCCGCTGGAGGACGTCGAGGCCATCGAGTTGCGCCCGGACGTTCCAGAGCTGGCGATGCGTTATCTGGGCTTGGCGAACGATTCACGTCTATATATCCGCATTGGCGATGCGGTGGAACTGCTCGATTCGGCCGAGACCGCTGATCTCATCTTCGTCGACCTTTACACCGACGTGGGCCCGGCCGCCGCGCATCTGGCGTGGCGTTTTCTTGAACGTTGCCAACAGAAGCTGAATCCGGATGGTTGGCTGATCATCAACCAGTGGGGCACCGACGAGGACAAGCCGCTAGGTGCGGCGCTGCTTCGTGGCCTGTTTCATCGTCACTATTGGGAATGCCCGGTAAAGGAGGGCAACGTCGTCTTGTTCGTGCCTGCGGATCTGGATCAGCTACTCGACGAGGCGAGCCTGCGCGAGCGCGCCGCAGCGCTGGCCCCGCGATTGGGCTACACGCTGGACTCGTTGATCAATGCGCTAAGGCCGGCGAGCTGAGCAAGCAGTGAGCTGTCTATCAGCACCCCTTCAGTGCCTGGGGCATCCAAGGCAACGGCTAAGCACGACGCTCTTGTAGGAGCGATCTTGCTCGCGAAGACTGGCTCGACCCTTCGCCATTTGTGGCGCGCCCTGATGAGGCTACTCCAGGAATATTCGCTAGCGGCGAGATACCGATAAATCCGCTTTGTGGAACCTAACTCCGAAGACAAATTGCACGCACAGCGTCACAGAAATCCGGTATAGTACGCGCCGGCTGAAACACAGCCTGCGTTCAGGTACTGCAACACACGAAGCGCTGCTTCGGCTGCTGTCCGCTTCTCGCGGCTGTCCTTGACGATTCATCATTCATTACGTTTTCGCAAACCCCGCCGACCAGGCTGCCAGGGTGACCTTCGGGTTTTGCATGGCATGCGCAGCTTCGGAACATGGGTCTTTGCGGAGCATCAGGAAAAGACCCATGACCCAAGAAATCGGCGGCTTTGCCGCACTCGGTATTCATCCCTCCGTACTCGCTGCAGTCATCGCAGTGGGCTACGAAGAGCCTTCGGCAATCCAGAGCCAGGCTATCCCGGTAATTCTCGGTGGCCACGACATGATCGGCCAAGCCC
>Ga0114900_1001993_pt1 | contig 11814 bp, 10 predicted proteins | sample MalvireepMed_231_FD_89685 | JGI IMG/M metagenome (GOLD analysis project Ga0114900, IMG submission 89685) | Marine viral communities from the Global Malaspina Expedition - Malaspina viral metaG DeepMed_231 | ecosystem: Environmental > Aquatic > Marine > Oceanic | place: Mediterranean Sea...
CTTCCCGCTGCTGGTGCCCGAGTGCTTCCTGATCGAGCCCACCGAAACCGAAACCAAGGAAGCCATGGACGACTTCATCGACGCCATGGCCAAGATCCTGGAAGAAGCCAACACCAACCCGGAAACCGTCACCGAAGCGCCGTTCACCCAGCCCGTGCGCCGGCTGGATGAAGTGAAGGCGGCGAAGGAGTTGGATTTGGTTTGGAGTGAGTGATGGTGGGGTTTTAGCCGTCAGTTAGTTCTCACTATCGAAGGGGGCTTTTCTGGCCCCTTTTTTTATCAGCGCTATAGAGCTATCTTTTCCCGAAAGGGAGCAGAAGAATGCAGGCTATCTAACAGGGAAGACTTAGTTTTACGTCCCTATTCTAGAAATAAAAAATGGACGGGAGAATGTGTATGAATAATGTTGGGGGTGGTGAGTGAAAAAGGTGACTTTGATTGTCTTGATGTTGGCTGGGCTAGCTATTGCTGATGACCCAAGACAGAAAATTCAAGAGGATGCTATGAATTTCTCTAAATGTCATGGCGCGTGGGTTGCAGGTCTAGAGATGATAAAAAGCGAAAATGGAATGGAGAATACTAGAAAAAGAATGGAGTCCGAGAGAGCTAATTTTCGATCCGCCGCGTACGTTGCCTTTGCATTTATGGGTAAAAAAGAACCTAGCAGGCATGTTGAGAAAGTGTCGGAGGAAACAAAATTAATGCTCCTATCAGAGTATGAGATATCTCAGAAAATTGGCACGCCTTTGGACGAGTTCAACAAGATTGTTGAGAAGTGTGTAAAGTTGAAAGGGAAGGCGGCTTATTTCCACGAGGAGTTCATAGTAAAAGATTGCTTATCTAGCGATAGCTGTTTTTCAGACCTGCAATAAGCCCGAACATGAGGCAGGTTTAACCGTAGAGATTCTTGAAACCGTCGGCTAATGACTAGTTCGTGCTGCTGCGCGCCTACTTCTACGCCATGGTGCTCGGCCGCGAAGGCATGATCCGCGTCGGCGCATACGCCACCCTCGCCGCCAACTACCTGCTCAAGCGCCTCGAAGCTATCGGCTGCCAGGCCGCCTACCCCGAGCGCCGCGCCAGGCACGAGTTCATCCTCACCTTCGCCAAACAGGCCAAGGACAACAAAGTCACCGCGCTCGACATCGCTAAGCGCCTGCTCGACTACAGCCAGCACGTCCCCAATCATCTGCTTCCCGCTGCTGGTGCCCGAGTGCTTCCTGATCGAGCCCACCGAAACCAAGGAACCCATGGACGACTTCATCGACGCCATGGCCAAGATCCTGGAAGAAGCCAACACCAACCCCGAGACCGTCACCGAAGCGCCGTTCACCCAGCCCGTGCGCCGGCTGGATGAAGTGAAGGCGGCGAAGGAGTTGGGTTTGGTTTGGAGTGAGTGACGGTGCCGCTCTAACAGTTAGTTAGTCGTTACTATTTGAAGGGGCCTTTTGTGGCCCTTTTTTGTGTTTGCGCGACAAGCGGATACAAATGTTGACTTGTGAAGTCGGTCACGTTTTTATTCGTGATAAAGCCCAGCACACTGAGCTCATTTGGGGTGTGAGAGAAAGGGGGTAAACCGGAAATTTTGTACCAGCTTGATCTGCCGTGATTAAAAAATTGGGAGGGGATTCAAATTGAAGATGGCATCTGTGCTCTTGGTTATCATTTTTCTGAGCGGCTGCACGACTGTGAAATATAATGGTTCACCGATGGCCGTAAAAAGCGTTGATTACCCTCCTGTGGGGCAAGAGGTCACAGCATACGTTGGTGATCATATGGTCGAAAAGGGCGTTATATATGAAGAGCAGGTACTATATGTGAAACAGCGTGTTGACGGCTTCCTTTACGACATCCCCAGCAATAATTACCCACAAGTAGGGTTCGATAGTAAGCAGGATTTCTTTTCAGCGGTCGGCGTCATCAGAGGTGCGCTATCGGATCCTATTGAAGCTTTGGCCATAAAGAAACAAGGCCATAGCAAACTATGTGTTATTACTACATTGGGTAGCCGTGCTTGTTATGATGCTGACTATGAGAGGCATGGGCGAGTTTCGGAAACAAAAAATAGTTTTCAGCAGACACTAATATACAGCGGTCGCGTAGGAAGCAAGATAAATATCGGATACCGAGAGTTTAGCAATAACACCGCTAGGCCCGCATTCAATAACGAGGTTGAGTATGACCTTTCGGCGTCAAGGGTAATAGGCTACAAGGGAGCGCAAATAGAAGTTTTGAATGCTGACAATAGCAGCATTACCTATAAGTTAATAAGAAATTTCCCGAATAGATAACCAAAAATAAAAATTTAAAAAAGGGGGCGCCATGAAAACAATATATAACCCAGATATCATACAAGAGTTCGCTGATAGGTTGTATGCCAAAGCTAATAGTGTAACTCGGTCTTACACTGCACTCGGGGTTATATTGCTCGGATTCGCTGGGCTCGCAACTGGTCAGCTTGTTTTTGCGGCTGTCGGCGGAATTATTGGTGGCGCGGTCGGTTACGCCTATGGGAAAGAAAAGGCCTTCGCGCATAAACTTCAAGCTCAGACAGCGCTTTGCCAAGTGCAAATAGAGAAGAACTTAAGAAAATAAGTCGTTGTGGTGGAAAATGAAAAATTACTGCCCTTCCAGGTTATGGGTGGCCCATCAATTGGAAAGTATGACATGTCTAATGACCTACACATTAGACGTGCGAGATATAAGATAGAGAGATAAACGTCACTTTTCGCAAAGGTCACCGATCGGGAAGTCGGTGGCAGATGTAAGGCATTGATAAGCGGAGCCTTGCCGCGCGCCTCATCGGAACGGCGCCGGAATATACGTCGGGGGATATACGACGAACGTCGGTGAATAAATTGTTAGCTTTAAAGAGTTTGACAAACTGGTGAATCGAATAAGGACGTTATGAAAATCACAAGCATCGCAATCAAAAATTTCCGTCGTTTAGAACAGGTGACTATCGGATTCGAGGATGATGAAACTGTTTTCGTCGGCCCGAACAACAGCGGAAAGACGTCGGCAACAGCCGCATTCCGCTGTTTTCTTGGAGGGAAAGACTTCAAGGTGCATGACCTATCGGTTTCGAAAGTTCCTGCTCTTGACGCGTTTGGTGAAGGCGGCGACGCGGAAGGTCTACCAACAATTGAGCTGGATCTTTGGTTTTCGATTGATCCTGATCACATCTCGTTTGGGCGAGCGTTTACGCTGCTACCAGAGCTGTCGGATGCGCTCGATAAGGTTGGTATCCGGCTGAAGTACCAGCCGAGTGATCCGGAAAAAATGCGCACGGAGTATTCCGCAGCATACCCAGTATCAGAAGAAGAAGGAAAACGAACCCGGACTCTTTCCCAGTTTCTGGGTATTGATACAAACCTGAAGCAACACTACGGAATCTCATACTACTCGCTTGATGACCGGGGCCAAGAACTCGTAGAGACCCTGCTAGACAGCAAAGATGGAAAATCCTTGCTCAGGGACTTGCTGAGGGTGGATTTCGTCGATGCTCAACGGAGTGTAAATGATGATGAAGCTAGCAGAAGCAACCGCCTATCAACTGCGTTCTCTGCCTTCTACAAGAAAAACCTGGAGCAGGCTGAAGCCAAAGAAACAGCCTACCAGGTGATCGATGAGAATAACCAGAAACTCACCGACCATTATGAGACGCACTTTAGTGGCCTGATGGAAGTTATCAAGGGGCTTGGTGTGCCTTCCATCAATGATCGAGTTCTCAAAATCGTTTCTTCACTGAGCCCTGAAGAGGCGCTTCAAGGTAATACTGACCTGATATATATAGATGAAGCCCGTCAGCATGAATTGCCGGAGTCATATAACGGGCTGGGCTTCAAGAACCTTATATACATGGCGATTCAGATTAGCCATTTCCATTTGCAGTGGATGCGAACCGAACAGAATCGGCCGCTCTGTCAATTGATCTTCATTGAGGAGCCAGAAGTTCATCTGCATGCGCAGGTTCAGCAGACGTTCATTGAAAATATATGGAAAATTATATCTAATACTGCATGTGCTGCAGAGCAAGCCGAACTCGTGCCGCAGTTCGTGGTATCTACCCATTCCTCCCATATCTTGGACGCGGTGGATTTTGCAAAGGTTCGCTACTTCGAGCGTTGCGAGCTTGAGGGTGAAGACCGTCAGGCCGTGAGGACATTTAATGCATCAAGAGTGCACAGTCTTCGTAGTTTTGATCCGGGTCCGGTAGAGTTTGAGGGAGGACAGGTCGATTCTGAGGAAGCGAAGCGGTTCCTTCTTCGCTACCTGAAGTTGTCACACTGCGACTTGTTTTTTGCAGATGCGGCAATCTTGGTGGAGGGAACCGTAGAAAAGCTACTGCTTGCCAAAATGGTTGAGAAGTCAGCACCTACGCTACGTACCAAGTACCTTTCGATCCTAGAGGTTGGCGGGGCATACGCGCACCGCTTTGAGGGACTACTCAGTTTCCTCAATATTCCGCACCTAGTTATCACCGATCTAGATTCCGTCGGCCCAGAAGGAAGGCATCCAGTGTGTCGAGGCGATGATCCTAGTGCGCTAACCTCCAATGCTTCTTTGAAAGAGTTCTTCGGCGTCAACACCGTGCAGGAACTACTAGCCCTCAGCGAAGATCAAAAACGGGACGAGATGAAAGACCGATGTGTGGCGTTCCAAGTAGGAATCAACGTCGAGGAAAATGGTCAGACACTCACAATGATACCGCGAACGATAGAGGAAGCGTTTGCGTACGATAATTTCGCTTTGCTGCGTGGCAGTGCATTGGACGTGGGGATAGATGTGCCAGATGATTTGGAAGGATCCTATCAGGCTATCTTCGAGAGAGTGAAGTCATCAAGCTTCAAGAAAACCGATTTTGCGCTGGATGTGTTGGCTTCGGAGGTGGACTGGCTAACACCTGGATATATTGATGAGGGGCTGCATTGGCTTGAGCAGCGCCTAGCCAAAGTAGAGCAAGAGCAGCCTTTAGCGAGTAATTGATATGTCGGAACGGATTCAGACTGAAGCAGATGAGAAAGTGGCTGCATGTCTTAATGAGCAGCGAAGCTTCGCTGTAATCGCAGGGGCGGGATCTGGGAAGACTTCATCGCTCATTGATGCACTTAATCTAGTTCGTGACAACTATGGTGTTGCACTTCGAGAAAATGGGCAGCGGGTCGCCTGCATTACATACACCAAGCGCGCCGTGGCGGTTATTTCAACGCGTTTAGGTTTCGACGATCTCTTTGTTGTCTCAACACTTCACAGCTTCCTGTGGGGCGAGATAAAAACCTTTACCAAGGATATCCGAAATGCGCTACGCGAATCACGCATACCGCAGCTCATAGCTAAGGCAGCTGAGAAAGATAATGGCGGCAATAGCAAGACGGCGCTTAAAGCCAGGGAAAAAGTAGCAAAACTCAGTGAGGAACTAGAAAAACTAGATGAGGTGGTTGCGTTCCGATACGGCGATGCGGTGTATAGCAACTACCTAGAGGGCAGACTGAGTCATGACGACGTCATCGAGATTGCAGGCTGCTTACTGAAGGGCAAAGCAGTTTTTCGCAAGGCGTTCGGATTTCGGTATCCTTTCATTTTCGTTGATGAAGCCCAGGATACATTTCCGGTTGTTGTGGAAGCATTCAATGCTGTCACTGAAGATGATGGGCTTCCAGTCGTGGGTTACTTTGGAGATCCATGGCAGCAGATTTACGAAAAACGAGCTGGTGATTTTAAGCCTCCTGCCGGTGGAGAAACTATCGAGAAGACCGAGAACTTCCGTTGCTCGGAAAGTGTTATTACCTTTTTAAATGCATTTCGAAAAGATGTGACGCAGTATCCTGCAGGAGATAACAAGGGGCGGCAAGGGAGTGTAAAAATAACACTCATTGAAGCGGAAAACCCAGAAGCTCCTAGAAGGCGCTACACCGAAACCCAGATCGATCGCGCTTTGCAGCGCATGGATCAAGCAGTCGAAGCTTGGGGCTGGCAAGGGCGAAATGACGTCATTCGGCTTTTCTTGGCGCGTCAGATGATCGCTCGGCGCTTAGGGTTTGCATGTCTCAATGCCTTGTTTACGGGAAAATATGCATCTGCAGCTGCTCAAGAAGACTATGAGTCGGGAGAGCACTTTCTGCTTAAGCCGGTAGTGACCGCCGTTTGGCCTCTCGTCGAAGCCTACCGGAATGGAGATCAGCGCCTTGTTGTCGACCTGTTAAGGACTATTGGCCCGGCCTTCGATGTTCGAGGGAAGAACCGAAATCGGTCATTGAAAGAAATGGTGGAACTATCTAAGCATGTAGTGGCGAACCTTGATGAGGTTTGGTCTAACGGTAGGTTGAGAGATATATACGAATATTGCCGAGAACAAGAGCTCATAAGGCTCCCCGGACGCCTTGCCGAGCATTTAGACAGAAATCCTAGAACTGAAGAGTATGAAGAAGAAGCTTATGGGCTTGAGAAGGGTGACTGGCTTTGCGACGAATTCTTTGCCATGAAAACAACAGAGCTTGGAGCGTACTCTGACTTCATTCAAGAGAACACTGCATACAGCACGCAGCATGGCGTGAAGGGTGAAGAATACTCTGATGTGCTGGTTGTATTTGATGACGTAGAGGCTGCTTGGAATAATTACAGCTTCTCAAAGCTTCTAACCCCTGGAACGTCTGGCGAGCCAAAAGAAAGTCAATTCCGGAGAAGCAAAAAGCTAGCCTATGTTTGCTTTTCGAGGGCTGAAGAAAACCTCCGGATTCTCTTCTATACAAACAACGCGGTTGCGGCAAAAGAGGAACTGCTTCAACAGGAGTTATTTTCGAAAGCGGATATCAGTGTCGTTAACTAAGGCGCGGATAGATGAAGAAGCTAACAGGCCGCTACACAAGGACAAAATTACTCGCTGCGCTCGCAATTTCACCTGTGAGCGGTTGCGTTATCTCATACCCCGTGTTTGTCAAAGCACAGGAGGCCCCGGCCAATGGCCGGGGCGCGGTTCTCATCTAGTATTATCTCGAATAATCGAAAGCCGACCATCCTCAACGGATACCGATACAGGCGTATTGATGTTGAACCCGGCTTGTTCCAGCCAAGTGCCTTTGAGAAGAAGGAACGGAGTGATACGGTTGCCGCTGTAGGGCTCGCTTTTCAGCGTGTAACCCCAATGACCTTTGCGGACTTTCAGCTTGCGCTGTTTCATGATGTCGCTCCTTGTGCTTATTTCGAATTAAAAGCAATGGGTGGTCAGGAGGTTCGAAACAGCCACAAGAACTGCTCTGGGTATTTCCCGAAGGTGTTGTATTCCCCAGACCTCCCGACCCTTACAGGCCGGTTTTCAGGCACAAAAATACCGCGTTTGGTTCGGGTTGCGGTGAGGCCCGCTTGTGGGAGTTTCGACGCTCCTTGTACAAAGTGTAGTTCTGTTCGTGCCACTGTCAATATGTCCAGTGCGCAACAGCGTCGATAGAGCATTTTCCTACAGGCTTTTAATCTATTGCTTACCTGGACGTGGCGATCGGTGTCGTTGTGCGTGCGGTTCTTCGCTTTCTCCACCAAATCATCACGCCCGTAACGCTCAACACAATCACCGCCAACCCCAACACCGTGGCGATCAGCCGATAAGCAACCCCACCCACCGCCGCGATATGCAGGCTGGTCAGCCAGGTCGTCACCGTATTCCCCGCCGCTTCCCCGGTGGGCAGGTAGTGGCCCAGTAGTTTTCCATCCGTGGCGTCCACGTACACCCAGGTCTCCCCAAACCGCTCGTTCACGTCGCGGCTGGTGCGCGCCATCAGCTTGAGGGCGTTCTTGTGCGGGGTGTAGGCGAAGCGTTCCAGGGCGTGGATTTCGAGGTTGCGGTCTTGGGCCAGGGCTTCCAGGTGTTGTCGGGCGGCGTGGTAGCCGGGTTCCCAGCCGATGGGGGGTTGTGGGCTGGGGTTGGTTTGGGTGGGCACGGTGGCGAGCGGGTTTTCCTGGAAGCTGAGGAGCAGGCCGGTGGTGGGGCGGTAGATTTCGTCGTAGAGGGTGAGGGCGACGCCGCTCCAGGCGAAGACGAGCAGCAGGGCCCAGGGCCAGAGGCCGCCGGCGCGGTGCAGGTCGAAGGTGCGTTTGTGGCCGCCGGCGCGCCAGCGGATTTGCCAGGCTTTGGCCCAGCGTTTCCAGAAGCGGCGGGGGCAGTGCCGGGCGTCGCGGCGGCGCGATGGCGGGAAGGTCATCCACGGCCGATGAAACAGTCTGGGACCAGGACAGGCCTACTCCGTGGCTCAATGTGATGGCTCGAACTGCGGTTGACATAGGTCCGATTTGGACCTATCTTTAGCTCAATCTCCCTACATGCTTCGGTATGTAGGCGCAGGCCAAGCCATGGCCTAGCAAATATACCTCCCTAAGCACTTCGGTGCTTAGTCGCGAAGCCCCCGAAAGGGGGCTTCTGCATTTCAGGGATAAGGCAGAGAAATTATAAGGATAAGAGGATGGGGTCTGCACCGAGAACTAGTGTCTATGTTGATGCCTTTAACCTGTTTTTCGGCTCGCTGAAAAAGACTCCCTATCGCTGGCTCGACCTGCAAGCCCTCTGCCAAACCTACCTGCCTGCCAACGACATTACTGCCATTAAGTATTTCACGGCGCTCGTTAGCGCTCGCCCGGACGACCCTCAGCAGCCAGTTCGGCAGCAGACTTATCTGCGCGCTATTGAGACTTTGCCAACGGTTCAGATTATCTACGGTCACTATTTATCACACAAAGTGATGGCAAGGCTGGCTAACCCGCCCGAGAAAGGCAGCGCCTTTGTGAAAGTCATCAAAACAGAGGAGAAGGGCTCAGACGTCAACTTGGCCACTCACTTGCTGCATGATGCGCATCTGGATGTATTTGATGTGGCGGTAATCATTTCTAATGACTCCGATCTTCTGGAGCCGATAAAGCTAGTGCGCTCCGACCTCGGTAAGAAAGTGGGTGTGCTGAATCCCCAAAAGCGAGCAAGCCGCGCGATCTTGCCTCATATCGATTTCATAAAGAAAATCCGGCCCGGGGCCCTCGCTCGCTCTCAATTCCCGAATGTCATCCACGACCCTACCCAAGGAACTATCACTAAACCCCGCGTCTGGTAAGAGGTTCATAGCGGGCTTTTGCTGCCCTTCTTGTCCGGTTGACGGCTACCTGTCTTGGGAAAACGTTGAATCTCTCTCTTCGGCTCAAGATTGCGTCGACCTTTTCCTCCACCAGACCAATACTCCCGTAACGCTCAACACAATCACCACCAACCCCAATCCCGTCGCAAAAACCCGATAACCCACCCCACCCACCGCCGCGATATGCAGGCTGGTCAGCCAGGTGGTGATTGTGTTCCCCGCCGCTTCTCCGGTGGGCAGGTAGTGGCCCAGCAGGGCCCCGTCCGTGGCGTCCACGTATACCCAGGTCTCCCCGAACCGTTCGTTCACGTCGCTGCTGGTGCGCGCCATCAGTTTGAGGGCGTTCTTGTGTGGGGTGTAGGCGAAGCGTTCCAGGGCGTGGATTGTCAGGTCGCGGTCCTCGGCCAGGGCTTTCAGATGTTGGCGGGCGGCGTGGTAGCCGGGTTCCCAGCCGATGGGCGGTTGTGGGCTGGGGTCGGCCCGGGTGGGCATGGTGTCGAGCGGATTTTCCTGGAAGCTGAGGAACAGGCCGGTGGTGGGGCGGTAGACCTCGTCGTAGAGGGTGAGGGCGACGCCGCTCCAGGCGAAGACGAGCAGCAGGGCCCAGGGCCAGAGGCCGCCGGCACGATGCAGGTCGAAGGTGCGTTTGTGGCCGCCGGCGCGCCAGCGGATTCGCCAGGCTTTGGCCCAGCGTGTCCAGAAGCGGCGCGGGCGGTGCCGGGCGTCGCGGCGGCGCGGTGGGGGGAAGGTGAGCCAGGCGCCGACGAAGCAGTCCAGGGTCCAGAGCAGGGCGACGACGCCGAAGAGCCAGGTGCCGATGGTGCCCAGGGCCAGGGAGTGGTGCAGGCGGTAGACGAAGGGCATCAGGTTGGCGAGGCCCTGGCTCAGGTCACCCCACAGGCGGCCGCCGAGCATCTGGCCGGTGTAGGGGTTCACGAACACTTCGTCGATGGGTAAGGCCGGCGCGCCCGGTTTGGCGCTCAGGAAGAAGCGCACCGGGCTGTGGGCGTCCGGCGGTGCGAGCATCATCCAGTGCACGTTGGCGTCCGGGTAGGCGGCGTCCACCTGGTCGCGCAGGGCGAAGGGCGAGAGTGGTTCGCTGTGCGCGGTCGGGGGCTCCACCTGCAGCCACTGCGGGTTGATCAGGGCGTCGAGCTCGTAATACCACACCAGCAGGGCGCCGGTGAGGCCGGCGATGATCAGGAAGCCCGCCATCACCAGCCCCACGTAGCGGTGCAGTTGCACCAGCCGCTGGCGCATCCTCATTCAGCGCGCCCCATTAAAACAGGTACTTCACGCGCGCCAGGTAGGTGCGGCCTTCTTCGCGGATCACGCCGTCGAACGAGCCGGGGGAGAAGATCTCCTCGTCGGTGACGTTGTTGAGCAGCAGGTCCAGTTGCAGGGCGTCGGTGACGGCGTAGTAGGCGCCCAGGTCCACCCGGGTGTAGGCGGGCAAGGTGACGCTGTTGTCCGCGTTGGCGGGGCGTTCGTCCACGTAGGCGACAGTGCCGCCCAGGCTCAGGCCGGTGACGGCGCTGAGGTAGTAGCGGCTTTGCAGGGCGGCGGTGTGCAGGGGCACGTTGACGAAGCGGTTGCCTTCCAGGGTCTCGTCGTCGGTGCGCAGCACTTCGGTGTCGGTGTAGCCGTAGCCGGCGCTCAGGTAGAGGTTGCTGGTGGCGTAGCCGTCCACGGTGAGCTCGGCGCCCTGGGAGCGCGCGCGGCCTTGGGCCACCAGGAAGCCGGCGTTGAACGGGTCGCTGATCGGCATGTTGTCTTTTTCGATGATGAAGCCGGCGGCGTTGATGTTGAGGCGGCCGGCGGTGACGCGCACGCCCGCTTCGTATTGCACGCTTTCCTCGGCTTTCAGGGGCTGGCGACCGGAGGTGGTGCCTTGTTTGGGCACGAAGGCTTCGTTGCGGCTGGTGTAGAGCGAGGTGCTGTCGGTGAGGTCGTAGACCAGGCCGAGCTGGGTGGTCCAGGCGGTTTCACCGAGTTCGGCGCGGGTGATGGCGTCGCCGGCCATGAAGTCGGTGGTTTTCTGGGATTGCTCCGCGTCGGTGTAGCGCAGGCCGGCGAGCAGGGTCCATTTGTCGGTGAAGGAAATACGGTCCTGGACGAAGCCGGCGAGGATGCGGTCGGTCTGGGTGAAGCCTTGGTCGCGGGCAAGGTTGAGGGAGCTCAGGTCCATGGGGCCGTAGACCGGTTCGTACAGGTCGACCGGGTCCACCAGGTACACCTGGGTGGGGCGGGTGCTGTCGGATTCCCGGTAGTTCACGCCAGCGATAAAGCGGTGGGTCTGGCCGGCCAGGGTGGTTTCGCCGCTCAGGTCGAGGATCACTTCGTGGTCGGTCTGGCGGGCGTCGTCGCTGGCGAAGATGATGCGGTTGAGGGTGCGGAAGTCCGCGCCCAGGCCGAACGGGGCGTATTCCTGGAACGTCTGGTCGTTGCGGGTGTAGGCGTAGCTCAGGCGGGCGTCGATGGTGTCGGTGATCGCCTGGGTGAGCCGGGTGTTCAGGTAGATTGAATCCCGCTGGGTGGTGGCGTCTTTCCAGGCCACGTTGAAGTCGTCGCTGTAGTCGCCGTTGGGGTTGGGCTCGATGGCGCCTTCCGCCGGGGCGCCGCCGGGCAGGGCGGTCCATTCGTTGGCGGAGTAGCTGCCTTCCACGGTGAGGTTGGTGGTGTCGGTGAGGTCCACGGTGAC
>Ga0114900_1002007_pt1 | contig 11759 bp, 14 predicted proteins | sample MalvireepMed_231_FD_89685 | JGI IMG/M metagenome (GOLD analysis project Ga0114900, IMG submission 89685) | Marine viral communities from the Global Malaspina Expedition - Malaspina viral metaG DeepMed_231 | ecosystem: Environmental > Aquatic > Marine > Oceanic | place: Mediterranean Sea...
ATCCAGTAGCAATTGTAATTGCTGGCATGGTTGCTAGTGATATTAATCAAGGAAAAGTTAATATGTTAAAATACGATAGGGAACAGAAAGCTTACTTTCCTGTTCCAGTAGATTTATATAATAAGAGAAAGGAGAAAGAAGATGGTTAAGACTGATAAAGCTTGGATTTTTGACGAAGTTGTTAAAGACAAGAAAAAAGTTAAAAAACCTATTGACTCTCAACTTAAAGTCATTACTAAAATTGGCGAAAAAGTTGTAGAGAATAAAAGAAATATTGCTAGATTGGATGAAGAAGTTAAATTAGCTAAAGAAAAATTAAGAAAAATAGTTGAAGAAGAACTTCCCGATGCAATGACCAGTGTAAATTTAAGAACCTTCGAACTCGAAGACGGTACAAACTTTTCTGTTAAAGATGAAATCTTTGTATCTATTAGAGAAGATAGACGTGCTGGTGCTTTAAAGTGGCTTGAAGATAACGGTCATGGTGATTTAATTAAACACGATGTAAAAGTAAGTTTTGGTCGTGGAGATCACGAAAGTGCGGAGGACTTAAAAAAGATTTTAGGAAAATCTTTTAAGAGTATTCCGTATGATGAAAGAATGAACGTTCATTCTGGAACTTTAAAGGTATTCGCTAAAGAAAGATATTCTTTGGGTGAAACACTACCTGAAGAACATTTTAGTGTCTATGAAACAAGTGTTGCTAAAGTTAAATTAGGAAAGGAGAAATAATATGAAAAACTTAGCGAGAAAAAATGGCAAAAAGGATTTAGTAGTGGGTAATATCTCTGCTGATCTGATTATGTCGAACGCCGGTAAGGGATTAGAAAATATCACAAGTGAAGATATTACTATTCCTAGATTAGCGGTAATACAAAGTAACAGTCCTCAACGTAAGAAAAAAGATGAGAAATACATTGAAGGAGCTGAAGAAGGAGATATATTTAATACCGTAACTGGTGAAATATATAAAGAACCTTTAACAGTTATTCCATGTGCTTATCGAAAGTCTTATGTTGAGTGGATACCAAGAGAAAAGGGAGGAGGATTTGTTCAAGCTTATGATATGAGACCTTCCGATACTACCACGGATCCTGCTACAAGAAAAAGTTCCTTGAAGAATGGTAATCAATTAGTTGATACAGCAGAACATTATATTATTATTAGAAAAGATGATGATACTTATGAATCAGCAGTATTAACGATGACTAGCAGTAATCTTACAGTTTCTAGAAAGTGGAATACACTTCTAAAAATGAAAAAGATTAATGTTAAAGGTCAAACGATTGATCCACCTAGCTTTATGTATGAATTTACTTTAAGTACAGTTGAAGCTACAAATGATCGAGGAACCTGGCAAAAGTATAAGATTGAAGAGATTGGGCAGCTTGATAAGAAACACTTATTTGTAGCAGCTGGAACTCTTTCTAAATCCGTTGATACTGGAAAAGTAAAAGCTTCCGAGCATGCAACAGATGTAACTAATGAAGATTCAGAAACTGACTTTTAATGTTACACGAACAATTTCACGAAGTCTTTGCGGGACTAACTCGTGCTTATGGTAAATATACTATTGGAGATAATAGTAATATCAAAGTCGAAGGAACTGCAAAGACTATAAGTGAACCTTATACAAGTAAATTATGGGAGTTACATTTAACCGGAAAACTGGGTTTAGGTGTAATTCCTATTAATGACGAAAATAAGTGTCGTTGGGGCTGTATCGATGTTGACGAATATAATCTTAATCTAGAAGACCTTTCCAAAAAATTTAAAAAGAAAAATATAATAATTTGTAGATCAAAAAGTGGTGGAGCCCACCTCTTTATTTTTACTAAAAAATTCATTAATGCCAAAGTAATAATTAAAAAATTAAAATATATATGTGATTCATTAAACTTTTCTAAATATGATCTTTTTCCAAGACAAGATAAAATATTAACAGAACGAGGGGATACTGGAAATTGGTTAAATATGCCATACTTTAATGGAGAAGAAACTGATCGTTATGCGATATATGATGGTAAAGCTCTCTCACCTGAAAGATTTTTAAAATGGGTAGAAAAATTTTCATTAGATAATTTAGACGATCTCAACTTAGGAGGAATAGATAAACCAGAGACATCTGAAGATTTATTACCTAGCGGTCCTCCCTGTCTTCAACATCTCGTAAAACAAGGTTTCCCTGAAGGTACACGTAATAATGGCTTATTTAATTTAGGAGTTTATTTAAGAAAAGCTCATCCTGATGACTGGGAAGATAAGCTTGAAGATATGAATTTAAAATATATGAATCCTCCTTTAAAAAATAGGGAGTTTTCCACAGTACTTTATAGTTTAAATAAAAAGGAATATAATTATAAATGTAATGAACAGCCTATTCAGGCTTATTGTGATCGTCCTCGTTGTCTTACTTGTAAATTTGGAGTAAATGATGATGGACAAATGCCATCACTTAATGGAATAACAAAAATTTCAACTGATCCTCCTTGTTATTTCTTAACTATTAGAGAGAAAAGAATTGGTCCTTTAAAGAGTGAACAAATAATAAACTTTAACTTTTTTAAGAAAGTAGTTTTTGAAAATCTTAATATATTACTTCCTAAAGTAGCTGAGAAACTATGGATAGAAACAGTTAATGATTTAATGATTAAATTAGAACAAGTAGAAGCACCAGATGATAGTAGTAATAAGGGAAGATTATGGGAATTACTCGAAAGATTTTGTACTGGTTCTACTGCGAGTGAAGTACAAGAGGATTTACTTCGAGGTAAAGCTGTAGTAAAAAAAGAGATTACGGAATTTAGAATTAATGATTTTATGGAGTTTTTAGAAAGACATAGATTTAAAGAATTTAAATTACATGAAGTTACAGCTTATCTTAAAAATAAGGGAGCTACCCACGATAGTAAAAAAATTAAAGGAAAATTTACTAACGTTTGGCAAATTCCAAGTTTTACTAAACAACAAGAAGCGTTTACACAACCTAAAATAGAAAAGGAGGCATATGAATAATAAAAAAGCACTAGAGTTTTTAATAAAGCACGCTTGTGGAGAAAAAATTGATCCCGATGATTTACAAGCTGCCGTTTTATTGGCACAGTCATGGTTAAAAAAAGATGTAACCATTCCAGTAGAAGGCTTTACTTTAAATTTAAAACAAGAATGATTTTATTTTTTGATACTGAAACAAACGGACTTTGGAGACGTGATCTCGAAGAGGATCATAAGGATCAACCTCATATGGTAAGTCTGGCATTTCAACTATGTGATAATAAAGAAAATGTAGTAGGTCAAATGGCTTTTCGAATGCAGCCCTACTATGCGGGATTCTCTATTCCAGCAGAGATTGTTAAGATACATGGGATTACTACTGACGAAGCAAATGAAACAGGTATTCCTACTAAAGCTGCTTTAGAACTATTAAAAGACTTATTCGAAAGGGTGGATGTAGTAGTAGCACATAATACAGCATTTGATCTACAAATTATAGCAAGAGAGTTTAGACACTGGAAAATAAAGTATAAACTTCCTAAGTTAATCTATTGTACGATGATGATGGCTAAGAATGAAATGAAACTAAAAGGAAAATTAGACGATTATAAATTTCCTAAGTTAAAGGAGTGTTACGAATATTTTTTTACGAGTACTTATCGAGAATGGCACGATGCTTTAACTGATGTAATCATCTGTAGAAATCTATATTTTCAAATGTTAGCTCGAAAAATCGATCCTATAGCTCCTCAAACTATTCCAAAAGACCTTTTATTAAGGATCGAGGGACAGAAGTATAAAAATTTAATTAAGTTTCTAAAAAATCTAAAACATAGTAAGAACTTAAATGGTTGGGAAACTAACTTTTGTAAAAGTGTTGTAGAACGTCTAGAGCAATCTGATCAAGATCATATTCTCCTTTCGAATAAACAATATCGAATACTTAAAGATATACATAAAAAAAATGGTAAATAAAAAATGGCAGTGAGAAAATTTATAGTTCGATTAAGAATGTGGTATGCTAAAATAAGAGGACATAAAGGAAAGCGTTGGGATTACGAACCGAGTAAATATTACTTCGGAAGAAAAAATGGAAGATAAGACTTTAAAAATATTCGGTCCACCTGGTACTGGAAAAACAACAACATTATTAAATTGCTTAGATCAAGAACTTAAAAGTGGAATTCCTCCCTTGAAAATTTCTTTTGTAGCCTTTACTCGTCGAGCTATGAGAGAAGCAAAAGAAAGAGTAACAGAAAAATTTCCAACCATTATGGAAGATGATTTAGAGTATTTTAGAACGATTCATAGTTTATGTTTTAGAACTTTAGGAATAAATAATGGACAAGTTTTTAAAGGAGAACGAGTAAAAGAATTTAGTGAAGTGGTAAGAGTAGAAATGTCAGAAGTTTCTAAAGAAGATATTAATGGACTTTCTCTCGGAAATAAAAGAGGAGATATGCTTTTATTTTGTGATGAAGTTTCCCGTTCCAGTGAACGAGATTTAAAAAGCGTATGGAAAGAACTCGAATGTGATTATGATTGGGAAGAACAAATCTATTTTAGTAATGCTTTAAAATATTTTAAAGCACAAAAGAACTTGGTTGATTTTACTGATATGTTAGATATGTTTATTAAACAGGAGTTTATTCCTCAAGTAGATATATTATTTGTTGATGAAGCACAAGACTTAACTAAAAAACAGTGGAAAGTTATAAATAAATTATCAGAAAATTGTAAAAGACGATATATAGCTGGAGACGATGATCAAGCAATCTATAAGTGGGCTGGAGCTGATGTAACAAGTTTTTTAGAACTTCAGGGAAAAGTAAAAGTACTACCATATAGTTATCGTCTTCCTAAATCTGTACACGCACTAGCTGTTAAATTATCAGAACGAATTAAAGAAAGACAATATAAGAGTTGGAGAGGAAAAGAAGAAGAAGGACAGATATCACATATATCCTCTATCGAAGAAGTAAAGATGTCCGAAGGTTCCTGGCTCGTTCTCGCTAGATCAAATTATCAACTTTTTCGTGCTGAGGAATATTGTAAATCAAATGGCTGGTTTTATGAAAAAGGAAGATTTGAATTTAGAACTAATAAATTTGTAATCGCTATTCGAAGTTGGATTAAATTAAATCGAGGTGAAGTTATAGAATTTAATGAACTTAAAAAATTATACTCTTGTCTAAGAACAGGAACTGGGATAGCCCGAGGATTTAAAAATTTAAAAAAAATAGAACACGATCGGAGTTTTAATCTTAATTATTTAAAAGAGAATGTTGGATTATTAGCTTGCGGAACTTGGCAAGAGATATTATCAGGATTAGATCCTGAAGATATCCTATTTTATGAAAGTTTAGAGAAGTCGGGAGATATCTTTAGTGATCACGCACGAATTAAATTATCAACGATTCACGGAATAAAAGGAGGACAAGCTGAGAATGTAGTTCTAATTACTGATATTCCCTATAAGTCGTGGAAAAAATTTAATGAAAATCCTGATGACGAACATCGGGTTTTTTATACAGCTATTACGAGGACGGAAAAAAATTTGTATCTTTTAAGTCCGGAGACTTTATATAATTATAACGTAATTTAGAAAGGAGCTTTTTGAAAGCATTAGGAGCATATATATTCGCAGGTGGATTTACACTTGGAGTAAGTAAACATTTTAAAGTCGAAGCACATTTCGATGATAAGCCAGGATTTTATAAAAAAACTTTTCAAGCTAACTTTCCAGATATTCCTGTCTATGAGGGAAAAGATAACTGGCCAATAAAAAAATATAAAGATCAAATAGATTTTGTATACTGTAACCCTCCTTGTGCGCCGTGGTCTAATCTAGGAGCGACTCAAAAAGGAGCTGATGCTTGGAAAAAAGATCCTAGAGTTTCATGTTGGAAAAATAGTTTTAATCTATTAAAAGACCTTAATCCTAATGCAATTGCGATTGAATCTGTTCCTAGGGTATATTCAAAAAACGGTGGATATCCTATGATTATGGAATTAACTAATAAAGCTCATAAGCTAGGTTATCAGACTACTCATATGTTGATCGATGGTCAGTTTACAGGATTAAATCATAGTCGAAAAAGATTTTTCTTTATAGCAACCAAGTATGGATTAAATGTTCCTCGATTAAATTTTTCACCCTCTCCTACAACAGGAAAAGTTCTAGATTCATTTAAAAAAGAATATGGAGATGATCCTGGTTTTATTTTTAAGATGGGAGAGAACGAGAAGCCTTATCTTAAACACTGTAAGATGGGAGAAAGTTTAAGAACAACTTGGGAACGATACAATCCTCCTGAAACGTGGGTCCGAGGAGGATCACGTAAGGGAGTAAAGGGAAGACCTCAATTTATGAAATGGAGACTACACGTAGATAAAGTCTGCCCAGTAATAGCTGGAGGATTTTATATACATCCTAAAGAAGATCGATTGTTCGGTCATAAGGAACTCTCTTATCTCTCGGGATTTCCAATAGATTATAAGTGGGAGGGTCCTCCTTCTTCTATCGGATCACAAATTGCTCGAGGAGTAATGCCTCCTGTCGCTGAATATGTAGCGAGATTAATTAAAAATAGTATAGTAGAAAAAAATAAGAAAAGCGAAGATCATCAGATTATTGATTTTAGAAAGGCACCGACGCAAGAAAGTTTATTATGAGAAGTTTTATAGAAAGTTTTATAGATGTTGGATCAGGATATCTATTGGCGATAGCCATACAGTTATTGATTTTTCCTTTCTTTGGTCTCTATCCAACAGTTTTAGATAGTATGGGAATAGCTTTAATTTTTACAGGTGTATCTATTACAAGATCATGGCTATGGAGGTTAGTATTTAAAAAATATGGCACTTAAAGAATTAGAGAAAATGAAAAAACGTGCTCAAGAAGCAGAAGGAGAATTATCTATTATAAAAGGAATGAATCGTAATGAAGCTAAAGAATTACAGAAAAAAATTTCTAATCTTGTGGAGAGAACTGATTTAATAAACGATATAGATAGATTTCATAAGAAATTTGAATTTATAAAGAATAGTAAAGTCGGAATACCCGATGATTCTGAACTGGTTAATTTTAGAACTTCCTTTTTAATGGAAGAATTATCAGAATATACAAACGCGATTGTTAAAAAAGATTCAGCTGCTGCTCTTGATGCTTTAGTTGATATAGTTTATATCGCCCTAGGAACAGCGTGGCTTTTTAATTTACCATTCGAAAGAGCATGGAGAGAAATACAAACTGCCAATATGAAAAAAGTTAGAGCTAAAGATACCACAGGAAAGCGTGGAACTAAATTTGACGTAATAAAACCTAAAGACTTTAAGGAACCTAATATCGAACGAATTATTGAAGAAGAAATAGAAAAAAATGATAGATAAAATTTTACTATGGATCCAAAGGATTTCGGGACAGATTAATTCCTGGGCGTGGACCAAGTGGAGTAAGAGAAATAGAAAATGAAAATTTTAGTAACAGGATTTAATGCTTTAACAGTAGGATCAGCACGAAGTCCATTAAATATTGCGACATCAGCTAAGATACTTCCTATAGTTTTAAAGGAAGCTGGTTATGATGTAACACAGAAAGCAATTATCCCGGGAGAAGATGTAAGTCAATATGATAAAGTAATCGTTTATGTTTTTGGTCCTAATAGCTTATCAGCTCGATACTGTTATGGATCAATGTATACCATTATTAAAAGACCCGATGCTATTATTTCAATTGATGATTGGCAAACTAAAGACTCACTATCAGGATTCGGAACTTTTTCTAGAGGTCACTGGCGAATATGGAAAAAATTTAGTAAAGCTGGTAATAATGTAGAAAAGAGATATTGGAATGAAGCACAAGATTATAAAAAAGAAATAGAGGACTTAGTAGATACATTTGCTTTTAAAGAATGGCCTCATGATCTATTAATTCCAGCTTATGACGGAGGTAATTATGAAACCCTAGGACTTAAAGCAAAAAATATTTTAAATTGGGATCCTACTCCTTATACTAATTCTTATAAAACACAACCAAAAGGTCTATTTGATGGTAATATTATTGTTCCTGATTATGAAAAAAAGCAAGAATGGTTAATGGCTAGTCTTTTAAATAAATCATCTTTTATTGATCGTTTACAAGTAAAATGGCCAGTTACAAACTATGGAAACATAAAATTAAAACAAGAAAGATTAAAAGAACATGAACTTTATGAAAAATATAAAAGTGTATGGGGAATAATTAGTCCTCCTCACTATCATACGCTTCAAGGAAGTGGCTGGTGGAGAGTTCGATATAAAATGGTAGTCGATGCAGGTTCACTCGTAGCTGGTGATGTAGGAGAAACTTCTATTTTCGGTAAGGGATACGAAAAAAATCCGCAAGAAGTAGAAGATTATGTAAAAAGATATGGATTAAAAGGTCTCGCACGAATACGAGATGAACAAGCAAGTGATTTTAAAAATAAAGTATGGACCAAAGAAAGATGTATTAAATTTTTTAAGGACTATCTTAAATGATAATTATTTTGGAAGGACCTGACGGAGTAGGAAAAACAACTCTTGCTAATACATTTAAAGAAATATATAAAAAGAAAGTTTATTATATGCATTTAAGAGTTCATAAGAATATGAAATTATGGCATACTGCCAGTGCACGTCTTGCTACAAGAAAACATAACGAGGGTAGATTGGTAATGATGGATCGACATTGGCCAAGCGAACAGTGTTATTCTTATATTTTTAGAGAAGGACCAAGCTATGATCCTACTGATCTTTATTATAATCTAAAAGAAATAAGTACAAAATATATTTGGTGTCTTCCATCAGATTTAAGAAAAGTTAAAGAAAATCATATAAAGAATAGAGAAAGACGACAAGAGGAATACCATGATATCGACAAAGTTATTGATCTTTATCACGCTCACTGGTACGGAATAACAACTGGGAAGCGTGATTTTCTAAGTCATCTTGCTCCCTTAAGACATAGACCTGATTTTATAAGATATGATATGTTTACACATGGAAAGGATAGAGAAAAATGGATAAAAGAAATATCAATTTAGACTATATGTTGAAGTTAGGCTTTCTAGATAAAGAGTTTGATTTTAAATGTTCTCCTCGTCACTTAAATATTAAAGAGCTTATGAACGATGGATTCATAGTCGATATGGATAAACCTGTTATTACACTTCCCGAAAGAAAATTAAATTATAGTTTTATGACAGGCGAGGCATGGTGGATACTAGATGGACGAAATGATGTAACATCATTAAAACAATATATGGGAGTTATCGAACGTTATAGCGATGACGGCGTAAGATTTTTTGGAGCTTATGGTCCTAAGATCGTGGATCAATTAAGCTATTGTATAAAAACATTAGTTAAGGATCGCGACAGTCGTCAAGCGTGTTTAACGATTTGGAGACAAAATCCTCCTTACTCTAAAGATATTCCTTGCACTTTAAGTCTTCAATTCTTTTTAAGGGAAGATAGATTATATACGATTGCTAATATGAGAAGTCAAGATATATGGCTAGGACTTCCATACGATGCTTTTAATTTTAGTGCGATTAGTTTTTTCATGTGTTTAAGTTTACGGAATATCTTAAAACAACCTACGATTAAATTAGGAGAGTTATATATAAATGCTGCTAGTCGACATATCTACGAAACTAATTATGTGGAAGCAAGAAAAGTAAGTGAAGCTCTTATTCCCGATGATATTGGTTTTAGTTTTAATAAAGCTCTGGATAATCATAAGGATCCATATAATTTTATTAAAGCTTTAAAAGTATCATCTGATTCTGTACTACCTAAAATAAAAGATAAATTCCATAGATTAGAAACTGGCTTAGTATAAATGACATATCGAGAACCAATTGATTGGTACTTTCTTCGTATGTCTTTATTAGTAGCTGAACGAGGAACATGTGCTAGACGTAAAGCTGGTTGTGTCTTGGTTAACGAAAAGAAACATATCATTGGAACTGGTTATAATGGAAATCCTGCTGGTCAAATTCATTGTATCGATCAACCTTGTAAAGGAGCTTTATCAAAAACTGGAACTGATCTAGAACTATGCGAAGCGATACACGCAGAACAAAACGCACTACTTCAGTGTAAGAACGTCTATGAAATTAAAAAAGTCTATTGTACCGTGAGTCCTTGTATTCACTGTGTTAAACTTATTCTTAATACGTCAGCTCAGCATATCTATTTCTCTGAAGAGTATATTCATCAAGAAGCTAAGAAATTATGGATGAAGACACAAGGTCTATCCTGGACTTATATAGATAAAAGTATATTAGAAAGTAAATTAAAACTGAATTAATGTTTCCTATCGAAAAAATCAAAGAAGCTAAATATATTTCGATAGACACCGAGACATGCGATCCTAACTTAAAGACCCATGGACCTGGAGGAGTTAGAAATGATGGACATGTAGCTGGTATATCTATTGCCACAGATAACGGCGTAAATGATTATTATCCTATCGGTCATCAAACAGGTAATTTAAATAAAGAAAAAGTAAAAGATTTAATGTTGGAAATTTTTAAATCTAAAAAAACTTTAATTTTCGCGAATGCTTTATATGACTTAGAGTGGCTAATGACCTTGGATAGTAGGCTTAAAGTCGACCAAAATGGTCGGGTATACGATATTCAAATTATCGAGCCTCTTCTTGATGAAAATAATCGAAAGTATAGTTTAAATAATCTATCTCAAAAATACTTACGGGAAGAAAAATATGAAGATCAAATTAATATGGAAGTATCAAATCGATTTGGAAAACGTGCTAAAGTAAAAGAAAATTTATGGAAGTTACATTCAAGTTACGTTAAAGGATATGCGATGGAAGACGCAAGACTAACGCTGGAAATTTTCAAAAAACAAATGGCACGTGTGAAGAGTGATAAGATTGAGGATATTGTGGAATTTGAGAGTAAATTAATTCCACTCTTACTTAATACGAGATTAAAAGGAGTACGAGTAGCTCAGGATAGAGCTGAGACGCTATATATCGAGCTAAAACAAAAACAGGAATTATCTCAAAAAAAATTAAACAAGAGAGCTAGTACAGATATAAACGTATGGGCAAATGCTTCAATTAAAAGAGCTTATGATAAAGAAAGTATTAAATATACTTATACTGATAAAGGAACGCCCTCTTTTACTCAGGCGTGGCTTGAAGTTCAAAAAGATCCTATAAGCAAATGTGTTCTCGAAATTAGAAAGCTCGATAAGATTAGAAATACATTCATTAAAAATATGATTATGGAGAAAGCTACAAAGGGAAGAATACACTGTCAATTTCATTCTACTGGAACTGTAACGGGACGATTTAGTTCTTCTAATCCTAATCTTCAACAAGTACCAGCGAGAGATCAGGAGCTTGCGCCATTAATTAGAGACCTATTTCTTCCTGAAGAAGGAGAAGATTGGGTCTGTGCTGACTATGCACAACAAGAACCTAGAGTATTAGTTCACTATGCTAGTTTAAAAAATATTGATTCAGCTTTAACTGCAAGGGATAACTATCATCAAGACGAGAATACAGACTTTCATCAGATGGTCGCTGATATGGCAGAGATTCCTCGGAAGCAAGCCAAGACGATTAACTTAGGTTTATTCTATGGAATGGGACAAAAAAAATTAGCTCGGGAATTAGAACTGGATGAAGAGACAGCTCATAGTTTATTCAAAAAATATCACTCTAAGGTTCCCTTTGTAAGAACGATCTCAAATCAAGTCTCAAATATTGC
>Ga0114900_1002020_pt1 | contig 11712 bp, 10 predicted proteins | sample MalvireepMed_231_FD_89685 | JGI IMG/M metagenome (GOLD analysis project Ga0114900, IMG submission 89685) | Marine viral communities from the Global Malaspina Expedition - Malaspina viral metaG DeepMed_231 | ecosystem: Environmental > Aquatic > Marine > Oceanic | place: Mediterranean Sea...
TACTAGACCTTTCCCGTCCTGTCCGATCAAGGAGCCCCCCATGATCCGACGCCTCGCGGCGTCCGCTGTCCTGTCGCTGGTCCTGGCCGGATGTGGCCAGGAGACGGAGTCCCCGGAACCTGAACCTGCGCCTGCGCCCAAGACGACGGCCGTGGCCCGGGACTTCGCGCCGACGCCAAGCCCGACCCTGGAGGCGGTTCGCCGCCGAGGCCACGTGCTGTGCGGCGTCCATGCGGGACTGGCGGGTTTTGCGGTGCAGGACGTGCGCGGGGTCTGGCGGGGCTTTGATGTCGATATCTGCCGGGCGGTGGCCGCCGCGGTGCTCGGGGACGCCAGTGCCGTGCGCTACCGGTCGGTCTCGGCGCAGAACCGGTTCGCCGAACTGCAGGAAGGCGCCGTCGACATTCTGTCGCGCAACACGTCCTGGACTCTGTCGCGGGACGCTGGCCTGGGCCTCGATTTCGCAGGGGTGACCTATTTCGATGGTCAGGGGTTTCTGGCGCCGAGGTCGCTCAACCTGACCAGCGCCGACGAACTCAATGGCGCACGAATCTGCGTCCAGTCCGGCACGGTGACCGAAGGCAATCTCGGCGACTATTTCCGAGCCCGTGGGCTCGAATTCACCCCCGTGGTGGTCGATAACGAGGCCGATGCGCGCACCGCCTATGAGGGCGAGGAATGCGACGTCTTCACCGCCGACATCTCGGCCCTGGCCTCGGCCCGGTCGATCATGAACAATCCCAACGCCCATGTGATCCTGCCGACGGTGATTTCCAAAGAGCCGCTCGGCCCCGTGGTGCGGCAGGACGATCCGGCCTGGACCGATATCGTCAGATGGACGGTCAACGCCCTGATTATTGCAGAAGAACTGGGCGTGAACTCCACCACGGTGGAAGGTTCGCGCGAGACGGCTTCCGATCCCGAGACGCGGCGGCTCCTGGGGGGCGATGGCGAACTGGGCGCCCTGCTCGGCCTGGAGGAGGACTGGGCCTATCAGGCCATCGCCCAGGTCGGCGCCTATAACGAGATCTTCCGCCGCAACCTCGGCGCCGATTCCGGTCTGAAGCTGGAGCGGGGCCTCAACGCCCTGTGGAGCGCGCCGGAACCGGGCCTGATGTACGCCCCGCCGGTCCGTTAGAACTTCAGGATCATGGCGCAGCGGCGAGCCGGATCCAGGCCGCGGGCCGCTTCCCGATCCAGATAGGCCCTCAGCAGGGGCGTCGTCGCATTCCGTTCGACGATCTCGAACCCGGCCGAGGCGTAGAAGGGCGCATTCCAGGGGACGTCCCGGAAGGTGGTGAGGCTCAGGCCCGCAAGATCGCGCCGCCGCGCCTCATCGATGACGAAGGCCAGCAGCCGACGACCCACCCCCTGGCCTTGAAGGCGGCGGTGGACATCGAACTCCAGGATGTGGAGGCGGTTCTCCTCGATCCGGGCCGCCAGGAAGGCGCCGGGGGGACCATCGTCCTGCGCCATAACCCACAGCAGTCCGGCGGCCCTGATGGGCTCCCAGACCTCGGCTGGGGTGAAGTCGATCGGCGCGTCCTCGGTCTCGCCGGCGAAAACCTCCACACCCTGGTCCCGGAAGAGGCTGGCGGCCGACACCTCGATCTCCGGCAACAGAGGAAGATCGTCAGGCCGGGCGGCGCGGACCAGGAAGTCGCTCATGACCCGACGACAATCGGGGTGTCGGAACGACCGCCCCATTCGCTCCAGGAGCCGTCATAGATCGGGACCTGATCCACCCCCACCCGCGCCAGGGCGAGTGCGAGGACCGCGGCGCTGACGCCTGAACCGCAGGTGGTGATGATCGGTCGATCCAGATTGACGCCGGCCGCCGCGAAGGCCCCCTGCAGCTCATCGCGGGAGCGCAGGGTCCCGTCGGGGGCGACCACGGCGTTCCAGGGCAGGTTGCAGGCGCCGGGCATATGGCCGCCCCGCAGGCCTGGTCGCGGCTCTGGAACCTCGCCCAGGAAACGGCCGGCCGGCCGGGCGTCGAGCAGCTGGACGTCAGGATCGCCGAGGGCCTGGCGCACATCGTCCAGGGTCCGCACCAGATGGGGCCGCAGTCGCGCCGCGCTCTCGACCGGCGTGGGCGCGGGATCGCCGGTTTCGACCGGCTGGCCCGCCGCCCGCCAGGCCTTCAGGCCGCCATCCAGCACGGCGACCTTGTCGAAGCCCATGACCCGCAGCGTCCACCAGACCCGCGGGCTGGAGAAGATGCCTTGGCCGTCATAGACGACGATCTGGTGGGACGGGCCCAGGCCCAGCTGTGACGCCGCCGCGGCGAAGGCGGCCTGGGGCGGCAGCATGTGCGGCAGGTCGGTGTCCCGATCGGAGACCAGATCGATGTCGAAGAAGACCGCGCCGGGAATATGCCCCTGGCGGAATTCCTCAAGGCCGGGCCGCTGCTCGGCGGGCATGTACCAGGTGGCGTCGACCACCCGCAGGTCGGGATCGCTCAGGCGTTGGGCCAGCCAGTCGACGGAGACGAGGGGGCCGGTCTCCATGGCTAGAGCCAGGCGGGGATCGGCAGGCCCTTTTCCGTCAGGAAGGCCTTGTTGAAGATCTTGCTCTGGTAGCGCGCGCCCTGGTCGCACAGGATGGTCACGATGGTGTGGCCAGGCCCCAGGTCCTTGGCCATCCGGATGGCGCCAGCCACATTGACGCCGGTGGAGCCGCCCATCACCAGGCCTTCGTGCTCCACGAGATCGTAGATCACCCCCAGCATTTCGTCGTCGGCGATGCGGTAGGCGTGATCGACCTTCAGGCCCTCCAGATTGGCGGTGATGCGGCCCTGGCCGATGCCTTCGCTGATCGAGCCGCCCTCGGACTTGAGCTCGCCAGTCGTGTAGTAGGAATAGAGCGCCGCGCCATAGGGGTCGGCGAGGCCGATCTTCACGTCCGGCCGCTGCGCCCGCAGGGCCTGGGCCACCCCGGCCAGGGTGCCGCCGGAGCCCACCGCGCAGATGAAACCGTCCACCTTGCCGTCGGTCTGCGCCCAGATCTCCGGCCCCGTGGTCTCGGCATGGGCCTGGCGATTGGCGACATTGTCGAACTGGTTGGCCCAGATGGCGCCGTTAGGCTCGGTGGCTGCCAACTCCTCGGCCAGACGGCCGGAATAGCGCACATAGTTGTCGGGGTTGGAGTAGGGGACCGCGTCCACCTCGACGAGCTCAGCGCCGAACAGGCGGATGGCGTCCTTCTTTTCCTGGCTCTGGGTCCGGGGGATGACGATGGTGGCGCGATAGCCGAGCGCCTTGGCGACCATGGCCAGGCCAATGCCGGTATTCCCCGCCGTGCCCTCCACAATGCGCCCGCCAGGCCGCAGCAGACCCTTGGCCTCGGCCTCGCGCACGATATAGAGCGCCGCGCGGTCCTTGACCGATTGGCCGGGGTTCATGAACTCCGCCTTGCCCAAGATCTCGCAGCCGGTCAGTTCGCTGGCCCGGTTGAGACGGATGAGCGGCGTGTTGCCGATGGTGTCGAGAACGCTGTTTGCGACGGTCATGGGCCGCTACTTAAGCGCGGCGCAGTCGCAGGAACAGGGGCAAGCGGCGCGGGCCTTCAGCTTTTCGACAGGCTGAGCTGAACCACATCGGTGCGCTCGGTGCGGAAACCGGCCTCGCAATAGGCCAGATAGAAGCGCCAGAGCCGCCGGAACCGCTCATCAAAGCCATTCTGGCGGATGTCCGGCCAGGCCGACTCGAACCGGCGGGTCCACTCCGCCAGCGTGTCAGCATAGTCCTGGCCAAAACGGCTGATGTCGCGCCAGTCCAGGCCTGCCGCCTCGGTCACCTGACGCAGGCGCGCCTCGCTGATCAGCATGCCGCCAGGGAAGATGTAACGCTGGATGAAGTCGGCGCGACGGCGATAGGACTCGAAGAACTCGTCCTGGATGGTGATGATCTGCAGGCCGGCCCGGCCGCCCGGCTTCAGCACCTCGGCGATCTTGCCGAAATAGCTCGGCCAGTACTTCTCGCCGACCGCCTCGAACATCTCGATGGAGGCGACCCGATCATAGGTCCCGTCCACATCTCGATAATCCACCAGGCGGATTTCGGCCCGCTCGGCCAGACCCTGCTCGAAGATGCGCTTGGCGGCGAAGTCGTACTGTTCCTTGGAGATGGTGATGGCTGTCACCCTGGCGCCGATGGTCTTGGCGGCATATTCGGCGAAGCCACCCCAGCCGCAGCCGATCTCCAGCACATGGTGATGCGGCTCCAGGGCCATCTGCTGGGTCAGCAGGCGGTACTTGTTCTCCTGCGCCTGGGCGAGATCCTGGCCTTCGTGGGCGAAACGGGCCGACGAATAGGTCATGGTGGCGTCCAGCCACCGGGAATAGAAGGCGTTCCCCAGGTCGTAATGGGCGTGGATGTTCTTCTTCGCGCCGGCGCGGCTGTTGTCGCGGAAGACGTGCAGGATGCGGTTGAGCACCCACATCAAAGGCGCACCCAGGGCCAGACGCTCGATCTTGTCGAAGTTCAGACTGAAGGCGCAGAGCAGGGCGGCCATGTCGGGCGTGTCCCACTCCTGCGCCATAAAGCCTTCGGCGAACCCGATATCGCCGGCCGACAGGACCCGGTTCATGAAGGCGTAGTCCCGCACCACCAGCCGCCCGCTGGGGCCGGGCTCGGCGCCGACAATGGTGAGTTCCTTGTCGTTGGGCAGGACAAAGGTGAGCTTTCCCACCGTCCAGTTCCGGGCCAGGAGCCCAAGGGCGCTTCGGAAAGCGGCGGTCGAGCCTGACAGCTCCGGCGCGCGGCGCAGGGCGCCCGGCGTTTGGGCCAGATCGGCCAGGGATGACGAGTCGTGGGCGATAGTCATCTTCGCTTACCCCTCGTGTCTTTCGTACCATAACATGCAAACACCGACGGGCGACTCCAAGCCGGAGCCGAGTTTACGGCCGGGTCCGGGGCGCGGACGCAAAGGCCCGCGCGGAGACGTCGGAATTCAGGCTTGTGAAGCCGCCGGGCGGGCGCCACTTAGGCCCGATCCGCAGACCTCAGGAGGATCGCATGGCCGCGCTCGAGCTCAAGACGTGGAACCTCGCCATCGGCGCCGATCAGCCCCTGGTGGTGATCGCCGGCCTCAATGTGCTCGAGGATCTTGAGCTCGCCCGGGACGCCGCGCGGCATCTGAAGGCCGTCTGCGCCGAGCTTGGCCTGCCCTACATATTCAAGGCGAGCTTCGACAAGGCCAACCGTTCGTCGATCCGCAGCTATCGTGGGCCTGGTCTTGAGGAGGGCCTGAAAATCCTCCGCCAGATCAAGGACGAGTTCGACGTTCCGGTCTGCACCGATCTGCATGAGATCAGCCAGGCCCAGCCGGTGGCGGCCGTGGCGGACCTTGTCCAGATCCCGGCCTTCCTCTGCCGCCAGACCGACCTGGTCGTGGCCACGGCCGAGGCGACCAAGGCGGCCGGCGGGCTGCTGCATGTGAAGAAGGGCCAGTTTCTGGCGCCCTGGGACTGCCGCAACATCCTCGACAAGATCAAGGAGGCGGTCGGCGTCGACATGACCATCCTGTGCGAGCGCGGGGTCAGCTTCGGCTATAACAACCTCGTGGTGGACATGCTGGGCATCGCCGAGATGCAGGCCCTGGGGGCGCCGGTGACCATCGACGCGACCCACGCTGTCCAGCTGCCGGGCGCCAATCCGAAGTCCAACGGGGCCTCAACGGGCGGCCGCCGCGAAGGGGTGCCGATCATCGCCAAGGCCGCCGTCGCCGCCGGCGCCGATGGGGTGTTCCTGGAATTCCACCACGATCCCGATCGCGCGCTCTGTGATGGCCCCAGTTGTCTTCCCCTCAGCCAGGCCGAGCCGCTGCTGCGCACCTTGGCCGCCCTGCGCGCTGCGGTTCAGCAGGCCTGACGCCAGTGGACCTCGCAGCGCTCCAACACCTGTTTTCGGCCATTCCCGGCGTCCGCGTGGCCTGTGTCGGCGACCTGATGGTCGACCGCTTCGTCTATGGGGATGTAAGCCGGGTGTCGCCCGAGGCGCCGATCCCGGTCCTGGCCCGTCGCCGGGAGCTGGTGATGCTGGGCGCGGCCGGCAATGTCGCCCGCAATGTCGCGGCCCTGGGCGGACATGTCTGCCTTGTGGGCCTGGTCGGCGGCGACGGCGAGGGGCACGAGGCCCTGCGGCTGGTCGCCGACGAGACGGGCGTCGAGGGCTTCATCGTCAGCGATCCTGATCGCCCCACCACGCTCAAGACCCGGTTCGTCTCCGGCGGCCAGCAGTTGCTGCGGGTGGACAATGAGGTCGCCGCCCCGGCCCGGGGCGAGGTCGAGGACCGCCTGGTCCGCACGATCCGCGACGTCGCCGCCGATGTCGGGCTGATCCTGCTGTCCGACTACGGCAAGGGCGTGGTGACGCCGGCGGTGATCGCCGCCTGCCGCGCCGCCGGCGCGCGGGTGATCGTCGACTCCAAGGCAAGATCCTTCGCCCAGTACGGCGCGGTGGACATCATCAAGCCCAACGCCGCCGAGCTGGCCCACGCCACTGACATGCCGACCGACACCGACGAAGAGATCACCGCGGCCCTGGCCCACGCGCTAAGCCTTTGCGAGGCCAAGGCCATCCTGGTGACCCGCTCCGCCAAAGGAATTTCCCTGGCCGTCCGCGGCGAGCCTGTGCGGCATTTCCCCGGTGCGCCCAAGGAGGTGTTCGACGCTTCCGGCGCCGGCGACACGACCCTGGCGGGGCTCGGCCTGGCCCTGGCGGCCAAGGCTTCCATGGAGGATGCGGTGGCCTTCGCCATGCTGGCGTCCGGCGTGGCCGTGGGCAAGGCGGGCACCGCCGTAGTGACCCCGGCCGAGCTGATGGAAGCGACGCTCGCCGCCCACATGGCGCCGGCCGAGGCCAAGGTCGCCACGCCTCTGCGCATGGCCGAGGAGGTTGCGCGCTGGAAGGCCAAGGGGCTTCGGGTCGGCTTCACCAACGGCTGCTTCGACATCCTCCACAAGGGCCATGTGGCCTATCTGGACCAGGCCCGCAGCTGGTGCGACCGGCTGATCGTCGGCGTCAACGACGATGCTTCGGTCAAGCGCCTGAAGGGGGAGGGACGGCCGGTCAACGACCTGGAAAGCCGCGCCATCGTCCTGGCTGGCCTCGGCTCGGTGGACCTGGTGGTGCCCTTTGAAGAGGACACGCCGATGAAGCTGATCGAGGCGGCCAAGCCCGACATTCTGGTCAAGGGCGCCGACTATTCCGAGGACCAGGTGGTCGGCGCCGCGCAGGTCCGCGCCTGGGGCGGCGAGGTGAAGCTCGCCCAGATCGTCCAGGGCTTTTCCACCACGGCCGCGATTTCCCGCATGCAGGACAAGCCATGAGCCGCCGCATCGTCTTCGTCACCGGCGGCGCCGGCTTCATCGGCTCCAACATCGTGGCGCGACTGTGTGAAGACCGCAGCCTGGAGGTGGTGGTCTGCGACCGGCTGCGGGAGGCCGAGCTGGGCAAGTGGCGCAACATCGCCAAGCATCCCATCGCCGACTTCGTGGAGCCCGAGGCCATGTTCGACTGGCTGGAGGCCCACTGGAGCGACGTGGAGCTGGTGGTCCACATGGGGGCGGTATCCTCGACCACCGAGCCGGACGCCGACAGGATCATCCATTCCAACTTCACCCTCTCGCGGGACCTGTTCGCATGGTGCGCCAACCGTCAGAGGCGGCTGATCTATGCCTCATCGGCGGCGACCTATGGCGACGGCGCGCTGGGTTTCGACGATGACAACAGCTTCGAGGCCCTGGCGGCCCTACGGCCCCTGAACACCTATGGCTGGTCCAAGGCCCTGTTCGATCTGCACGCGGTACGGCAGGCCACCCGCGGCGTGGCGCCGCCCCAGTGGGTGGGCCTCAAGTTCTTCAACGTCTACGGCCCCAATGAGGGCCACAAGCACGGCATGAAGTCGGTGGCGGCCCAGATCTGGCCGAAGGTCAGCGCCGGCGAGACGGTCCAGCTCTTCCAGTCCCATCGGGCCGACGTGGCGCACGGCGGGCAGTTGCGGGACTTCGTCTATGTCCGCGACGTGGCCGATGTGGTGGTCTGGCTGGCGGCCAATCCGCAGATCAACGGGGTCTTCAATCTGGGATCAGGCGAGGCGCGGTCATTCGCCGAAATGGCGCAGGCGGTGTTCGCATCGGCCGGCCAGGCGCCCGACATCGCCTATATCCCGATGCCGGAGGCGATCCGCGAGCGCTACCAGTACTTCACCCAGGCGCAGATGGGCCGTCTCCGTCAGGCGGGCTATGAGGCGCCCTTCACCAGTCTGGAGGCGGGGATCGACGACTACGTCCAGGGCTATCTGGCCAAGGCTGATCCCTATCGGTGAGGCGCTTTCGCCGCCGGTGGGGACTGTGAGATAAAGCCTGGACATGGCCGAGACCTCCCGCCGCACTCGAATTCTATTCGCCGCTATCGCGGTCATGGTCGTCGGCGTCCTGGCCGCCGGGGGGGTGGTCTGGCGCGACGACATCCTGCGCACCGGCCTCGACCCCAAGGTGCCGTTCCAGACCTATGATCCACCGCCGGCGCCGGACTATGCCCGCCGGGAGTCCTGGAGCCTTCTGCCATCGGAACCGCAGACCTGGGCGGACGACGATCCGGCGGCCGATGTCTTCTTCGTGGGACCGACCATCTATGACGGCGGCGCCCACTGGAACGCGCCCATCGACGATGAGCGCTCAGACGCCTTCTTCCGCCGGACCATCGGCCCAAACTATGTGGGGCCGTTCGTGCGGGTCGGCCGGGTCTTTGCCCCCCGCTACCGCCAGGCCAGCCTCTATTCCATGCTCACCCTGCGCGATGACGCGCGGGAAGCGCGGCGGTTCGCCTATGGCGACGTGCGCCAGGCCTTCGAGCATTACATGGCCGCCTACAATCATGGCCGCCCCTTCCTGATCGTCGGGGTCGAGCAGGGCGGGACCCTGGCCTCGCGCCTGCTGGCCGAGGAGGTGGCTGGCGACGCCGATATCCGCAGCCGTCTGGTGGCGGCCTATCTCATTCAGACCGCCGTTCCGGCCGATGCGCCGCCGATCCCGCTGTGCACGAGCCCTACCGAGCCGCATTGTCTGGCGGCGTGGATGTCGGCCTATGAGGGTGACCGTGAGCGGGCTCAGCAACTGCGCGATCGCTCGCTGGTCTGGACCTCGGAAGGAGAGCTCGCCAACCTGTCGGGGCCCGCGGCCTGCTACAATCCCATCCTCGGGCAGATGAGCGGTGCGGCCGCCCCGGCCCGGCTGGCGCGCGGCGCCACCAACGCGACAGGCCTGGAATGGGGCGCGAGGCCAGCTCTACAGACCCGCCAGATCAGCGCCCGCTGCGAGAACAGCGTCCTGCGCGTCTCCCGCCCGCGCTCGGCGGCTTTCCGGCCGACTGGATCCTGGGCGAACCAGCGAAAGATGCCGGGATACAATCTCTTCTATGGGGATCTTGAAGCCAACGCCGAGGCGCGGCTGAACACCCTGATGGCCGATCCCGACTTCGCCCACGCCGCCCGGCCGATCCTCGAAGGCGCCGAGGTGACCGATTCCCCGGTCCACCGGATCGACTGACGGCTCAGCCTGCGTCCTGCAGGGGCGATTGCGCCTGCCAGTCGAACAGGGCCTGGAGGGTGCGCAGCGCTTGGCCCCGCTCGGACGTCAGGCCCGGATCGCGGGCCAGGATTAGCCGCGCATCGTCCCCGGCTGCGGCGATCAGGTCCCGATGGGCGAGGGGATCGGCGAAGACGTAGGCCGGGAAACCGCTCTGCCGAAGGCCCAGGGGGTCACCGCCGCCGCGCAGTTCCAGGTCTCGCTCGGCGATCAGGAAGCCGTCATCGGTACGACGCAGGATATCGAGCCGTTTCTGACCAGCCTCTGACAGGGGCGGATCATAGAGCAGCACACAGGCGCTCTCCGCCTTACCCCGACCGACCCGGCCGCGGAGCTGATGGAGCTGGGCCAGGCCGAAGCGTTCGGCCTGCTCGATGACCATGATGGTGGCGTTGGGCACGTTCACGCCCACCTCGACGACCGTGGTGGCCACCAGCACCGACAGCTCGCCCTGGGCGAAGCGGGCCATGACGGCGTCCTTTTCCGGCCCCGGCATCTTGCCGTGGACGAGGCCGACGCTGGGCCCGATCCGCTGGCGAAGCTCTCCGGCCCGCCGCTCGGCGGCGGCCAGATCGGTCTTCTCCGACTCCGAGACCAGGGGGCAGATCCAGAAGGCCTGGGCCCCGCCGGCGACCACGGCCTTCAGCCGCGCCTCCACCTCGGCCATGCGGCCCATGGGGATGGCCCGGGTGGCCACCGGGGGGCGGCCCGGCGGTTTTTCGTCGATCCGAGAGACGTCCAGATCGCCGAAGACGGTCAGTTCCAGGGTGCGCGGGATCGGGGTGGCCGACATGGCCAGCAGGTGGGTCGCTTGTCCCTTGGCCTGCAGGCGCTGGCGCTCGGCCACGCCGAACCGGTGCTGTTCGTCGATGACCGTCAGCCGCAGGTCATGGAAGACGACATCGTTCTGAAAGAGCGCGTGGGTGCCGACGGCGACCTGCACAGCGCCGCTGGCCAGGGCCCGCAGCTTCTCGGCCCGGGCGCCGCCCTTGTCGCGGCCCGTCAGCAGCACGGCGGCCAGGCCCTGGGCCTCCAGCGGCGCCGCCAGGGTCTCGAAGTGCTGGCGGGCGAGGATTTCGGTGGGCGCCATCAGGGCGCTCTGGCCGCCGACCTCGGCCACGTCGGCCATGGCCAGCATGGCGACGACCGTCTTGCCCGATCCGACATCCCCCTGCAGCAGGCGCGACATGCGTTCGCCGCAGGCCAGGTCCGCGCGGATGTCGGCCAGGGCGCGGGCCTGGGCGCCGGTCAGTGCGAAGGGCAGGGCCTTGGCCAGAGCCTCAGCCAAGCGGCCCGCGGCGATCGGCGGTGCTGGTTCGGCGCGCCGTTCGGCCTTGCGCTGGCCCATGGCGAGCTGATGGGCCAGCAGTTCGTCGAAGGCCAGGCGCTGGCGATGGGGCGCCTGGGCGGTGAGGTCGGCCTCGCTCTCCGGCGCGTGCAGACGGGCCAGGCTTTCACGCCAGCTCGCCCAGCCCTGGCGGGCCAGCCAGGCCGGGTCCTGCCATTCGGCGAGGTCGGGACATCGCGCCAGGGCGTCCAGGGCCAAGCGCCGTACCGTGCGGGCGGGCAGGCCGGCGGTGGCGGGATAGACCGCCTCGACCTCGGGGATCTGGTCGGCCTTTTCCACCGGGACGAGATAGTCGGGGTGGGCGATCTGAATCTCCGAGCCGAACCGCTCGACCTTGCCGCTCACCAGCCGCTGGGCGCCGACGGGGTGCTGGGCCTCGATGCGCCCGCCCAGGCCGCCGAAATAGACCAGGGTCAGGAAACCCGTGCCGTCGAAGGCGCGCACCCGCCAGGGCTGGGACGGGTTCCGCGGTGGCTGGTAGGCCTCGATGGTCACTGCGAAGGTCTGGACCGCGCCTTCGAGCGCGGCGTCCACGCGAGCCGGGTGGCGATGAATGAGGCTGTGAGGTGAAAGGAAGGCAACATCCCGGACGATCGGCCCGGCCAGCTTCTCCAGCAGGGGGGCCACCCGTGGTCCCACGCCCTTCAGCGTGTCGATCGGGGCGAACAGGGGGTAGAGAATCTCCGGGCGCATGGACGGGAACATAGCGCGACCGTGCGCCCGGCGCGCGGTGGACGCTGCTCCTTGGCTGTGCTGATCTCGCAGCGACGAA
>Ga0114900_1002021_pt1 | contig 11711 bp, 4 predicted proteins | sample MalvireepMed_231_FD_89685 | JGI IMG/M metagenome (GOLD analysis project Ga0114900, IMG submission 89685) | Marine viral communities from the Global Malaspina Expedition - Malaspina viral metaG DeepMed_231 | ecosystem: Environmental > Aquatic > Marine > Oceanic | place: Mediterranean Sea...
ACTTTTATGTCTGAAAACGAATTATTAGAGCAAATAAAAAAAAGAAATCCCAATGAACCTGAATTCATTCAAGCGGTGGATGAAGTGATTTCTTCGATTGGTATAGTTTTCAAAAAGCACCCAGAATATCATCATTTGAAATTATTGGAAAGAATGGCTGAGCCAGAACGCCTGATCTCATTCAGGGTAAATTGGCTGGATGATGAAGGTGAAGTACAAGTAAACAGAGGTTTCAGAGTTCAAATGAACAGTGCGTTAGGCCCCTATAAAGGTGGCTTAAGATTCCATCCTTCGGTAAATCAAAGCATATTAAAGTTCTTGGCTTTTGAGCAGATATTTAAAAATGCTTTAACTGGTCTGCCCTTAGGAGGTGGAAAAGGAGGTGCAGATTTTGATCCTAAAGGTAAATCTGATGCTGAAATAATGCGTTTTTGCCAGGCTTTTATGAGTGAATTATACCGCCACATTGGCCATTTTACAGATGTTCCTGCAGGGGACATAGGCGTTGGCGGAAGAGAAATAGGCTATCTATTTGGTGCTTATAAAAAATTGCAAAATGAATTTACTGGTGTATTGACTGGAAAAGGAAGAGAATGGGGAGGTAGCCTAATAAGACCCGAAGCAACTGGATATGGCTTGGTTTATTTCTCGCAATATATGCTTGAAAAAGTGGGGGATGGTTTAAAAGATAAGAAATGCATCGTTTCAGGATCTGGCAATGTTGCTCAATATACACTGGAAAAATTAATAGAATTAGGTGCTAAACCCATTACTGCTTCAGATTCCTCGGGCTATATTGTGGATGAAGATGGAATTGATACTGAAAAACTGGAATTCATAAAAGAAATAAAAAATATTAACAGAGGAAGAATCTCAGAGTACTTGGAAAAATATCCTGATGCTAAATACGAAGAACTGGATGTTAAACAAGATTTCAATCCACTTTGGAAGATATCAGCAGATTGTGCTTTCCCATGTGCTACTCAAAATGAAATCAATAAAAAGGATGCCGAAAATTTAAAGAAAACAGGTATAAAACTATTGACAGAAGGCGCCAATATGCCGCTAACTACTGAAGCTATTGATATTATTTGCGAATCAGAAATTTTATATGCTCCAGGTAAAGCCACTAATGCGGGCGGTGTGGCTGTTTCAGGATTAGAAATGAGCCAAAATAGAATTGGAGTGTATTGGTCAAGAGAAGAAGTGGATGAGAAACTAAAAAACATCATGAAGAACATCCATGATAACTGCGTGAAAACTGCTGAAGAATATGAGCTTAATCAACATGATTATTTAGCTTCTGCCAATATTTTCGGCTTCTTAAAAGTAGCTGATGCAATGAAAGCTCAAGGAGTAATATAATCTAAATGGTTATCATAACATCTTGCCAATTTATGACAGTCTGTTATGATAGCTAAATTCTTAATCAGCGTCACCGCTGCACTTACAGGTTCTTGTAGTATTCCCGCCAGAGGTAGTACTGCTTGTTATCCCTCTTTTGTAGCCATTATCTTTACAACAATCATCGCAATCAGCAGCATAAGTAACAGGATCACTGGCAGCTCCCACACATGCATCAATTTCTTCGCCACCACAGGAGGTCACAATAAATCCAAAAACTAATAAAATACCAGTCACAATAAATTTTTTCATGGTTTATAATATTTTGTTCTCATTTCTCTATCACAATTTTTAAAACAAAATCAGGTCAATTTTTATGAGAGAATTAAAAATATTCCGATTATCAAATAATTCTTTGAATATTTAACTGAATCTTCTAGCTTTCTAATTTACTATCAACCCTGAATTATATGAAATGGATTTTAAGTCACCAGTGGCTAAGTTTTAAGAGATCTCCTGCTTTTGAGAAAGATTTAGGAATAAAAATATTTCTGGCAATCCTAGGTTTGCTTGTGTTAGTGAACTTAATCTTCATAAGTTCTAATTTGAATGAAACCCTTCAAGCTTTAGGGGTCGATAGCGAACCAACTCAATTGGTCAATCAGTTTCTCCTTTATTATTTCGTGAGTGAACTTGCTCTGCGATATATTATGCAAACTGTTCCGGTTTTGGACATTGAACCTTATTTGCATTTACCCATAAATAAAAAACTAATAGCAAGATTCTTAGTATTAAAATCAATTTTCAACCCTTACAACCTGATTGCTCCTGCAATTTTTATTCCGCTTACTATCAGTACTTTCATCCCCTCCTTAGGATTTGAAAAGTCAATAGCTTGGCTTGCTTTTACGCTATTACTTTCATTCTGCCTTCATTTTTTCAATATACTATTGAAGAAAAAATTGGAAAACAATCTGACAATATGGTTGATATTTGCTAGTATAATTGCCGTTAACATGCTTGGAAATCGCTTTATGAATTTTGATTTAATTCCATTAGGTAACTGGGCAATTGCAATCTACGACACACCTATTTTATTACTTCTTCCTATTGCGCTTTTAAGCTTTCTTATTTATATGAGCTTTAAATTTTTCTATCAAAATTTATATTTAGAAGATTTATTTGATGCTAAAATGATGTCTGGCGAGAAATTGACAAGCAAACTCAGCAATTGGGGGAATAAAGGATTGATGAATACACTTATTGTTCAGGAGCTAAAATTAATTTTAAGACATAAAAGAAGTCGATCCAGTATTATGCTAGCTGGTCTATTTCTATTTTACCCTTTACTTATTTTTAGTATGGGAGAAGAAGCACAGTCAAAATCAATGGCTATTTTCGTCAGTGTCTTTTTTACTGGCATATTTATCATACAATATGGGCAATTTCTATGGAGTTGGAATACCAATCAGATGGATTTCTTTTTAACGAAAATAAACCCTTATACTTATTGGGTTGAATCTAGGTATAGATTATTGATTTATTCTGTAATCATAACAGCAGTTTTATCCCTACCTTATTTTTATTATGGCTATGAAGTAATGTTAATAATGGGAGCTACAGCCTTATATAATGCAGGCATAAACAGTATGTTAATTATGCGAATGAGCCTTTGGGGTGCTAAACCGATTGAATTAGATAAAAGCGCAATGATGAATTATCAAGGCGTTGGTGCAGCACAATTCGTTGTGGGAATCCCCCTAATTTTAGGGCCAATAGCTGTTTATACGCCTTTTTCTTTACTTTGGAATAACCATATTGGGATTTTAGCTATCGCAATAGCAGGTCTAATTGGCTTGGTATTTAGGAAAGCTTTTTTCAATGCCATAGCAAAAAAGCTTAAAAAAGATAAATATAAACTTATTCACGATTTAACCATTTAGAACAGTGATCAAAATAAACAACCTTAAAAAAAGTTATAAAAAAAATACAGTTTTAAACATTCCGGAAGCTCAAATACCTACTGGCCAATCGTTTGGGTTAGTTGGCAATAATGGAGCAGGAAAAACCACACTATTGAGAATCATGCTAGATTTAATACGACCCACTGATGGAGAAGTATTAATTGAAGAGAAAGCTGTAAACAAAAGTGAAGAATGGAAAAGTTTTACTGGTTCCTTTATAGATGAAAAATTTCTTATTAATTATTTAACTCCCGAAGAATATTTTCAATTTATTTCAAAAATAAGAGGAGTAAGCAAAGGAGATCTTGAACAACATCTAAAGTTGTTTGAAGCCCTTTTTAACGATGAAATTTTCGGAAAGAAGAAATACATTCGGGACTTATCCAAAGGAAATAAAAAGAAGCTTGGGGTTGCAGCAGCTCTTTTGGGAGACCCAAGACTTGTTTTGCTAGACGAACCCTTTGAGAACTTAGACCCAACCAGTCAAATTCGATTAAAAAAAATTATACAGCAGTTCCAAGCAGAAAAGTCTGTCACTTTCATTATTTCCAGTCACGATCTAAATCATGTTACTGAAATTTGCGAACGTATTGTAATTCTGGATAAAGGTGAAATTGTTAAAGACATAGAAGTAACAGAACGCACTTTGCAAGAACTAATGGAATATTTTGGAGAGAATGCAGCTTTAGATTGAATAAATTACAACCAAAAAGAATCAGGGCAAATCACTTTTCTCTGTTTCTTTTTAAATTTAAACGTCATAGTAAGTTCATGGCTTCCTCCACTGTATGGACCAATATCTGAAATGATAAAATCATAAGAATAAGTAAAAGCAAAATCCTGCATAGCAGAAAATCCCACAAGTGCGCTAAAGCTATCATCTTGACGGAATGAAGTCCCAAACCAAAAATTATTTTCTTTTTGAGCTCTAATATTGAGATCGAAATGACCTGCGGAAGGGCGTACAGACTTAAATAATACAGAAGGTACTAAAAACCAACCTGATCTTTCATCTCCAATATCAAGCTTATAACCAACATTTGCGAAATAGTGCGCTTCCAAATCAAAAGTTTCTACTTGTCGTTCTCCAGTTGGTATAAACATAGTAGTATTACTAATGATCTGAGTCACTGAGGCACCAAAGAAAAAGCGGTCACTATAAAGCCAGACTCCGATTGACCCATCAGGAATAAAACGAGTGGGCAATAAACGGTCAATAATTGGATCATTTGAATTTTCAAAACTCAATTGCCCCATATCAATAGTATGTTGTAATACACCTAAAGACACCCCTACAGCACCATTAAGGTTAGCGGTAAAAGGATGATTATAAGCATAGTTCAAATGTGCTGATGTTTGGCTAACTGGGCCAGTTATATCTTTAATTAAAATAGCTCCTATACCATGATGCCCTCTTTTTTTCATCGTGGTTTGAAAAGGCATTTTTTTGAAAGGTGCATGATAACTGGCAAAAATAGTTTGCGGAGCATCTTCAAATCCAATCCATTGAATCCTTCCTCCCAATTTAATCTCGTCCATATCTTGAGAACCAGCAATTGCAGGATTAATCAAAAATTGATTTGTGGAATATTGCGTATACTGCGGCCTCTGTTGAGACAATAAATAGTACGGGACAAAACCCAATAAAAATATCGATATGTAAATTGCTTTCTTCAAAATATCAGTACAATATAGTTATAGTTCCCGTAACCGCATCATATCCATCCTTCAAGTCAATCACATAGTAATAAACTCCAGGAGCTAAAACTTCACCGTTAAATTTACCATCCCATGGCTCAGTATATCCAATAGATTGGAACAGCTCTTTTCCCCAACGATTATAAATTTTAACCACTGCCTCAGGATATTCATCAATTTGATCCAATTGCCAAACATCATTAAAACCATCTCCATTTGGAGAAAAAACATTTGGTGGCTCAACGGGAGGACGTACCACTACCGTTACAGAATCTACATCAGGACAACCATTTAGGGTTAAGCCATCCACAATAAAAGTAGTAGTTTTTACAGGACTTACTTGAATTCTTGCATTTCTAACATCACTTTGAATGGAAACATCATTTCTCCATACAAAACTTTGCCCATTTGTAGCTTCTAAAATCCTGGTATCTCCTTCTCTTATGCTAATATCATTACCTGCATCAATTGGTTCGTAAGGAACCACTTGAGCAGTAGCAGGAGGAGTCAATTGTGCACATAATCCTTGCACATCAATTATCCTTGCCCTATAATAGGTGTCCTGTTCAGGAAAATCAACTACTTCTGGATTAGAAATGCCTAAACTTGTCCAATCTTCCAAATTAGTACTGATTTCCCAATCTAATATATTATAATTCCCAGGATCCAAACTTACCACTACTGAATCACCTATACATACTGGATTTGGATTTGCATAAGTATTACCTTGATACTGATAATTTAAAATATTAGCAATGACTTCATTTGACATCACCTCATTTTCAATCACACATTTAGCATTGGAAGTCAATTTTGCTTGTATAACATCCTGATCGGACAACAATGTACTATCGAATTCTTTTCCAATTGATTCTCCATTGATAAACCATTCAAACTGTGGGTCATCTCCTTGATTTTCAGTTTCAACCGTAACACTCACATCAGTATTTTTACAAACAATACCAGGAATGCTAATATCTATATCAGGAAACGAAGAAGGTTCCACGGTCACCGTTTTTGATAAGGAACCAAGATCACATATAAACCCATCAATATCTAAAGTAACTACTTTTGGACCAGGAGAATCCCAAAATAATTCAATAGGACCAAAGCCAGTAACATCGCCACTAATTATTCGTGCACTACCAAAATCCCATGTATAACCACCAGCAGGAATCCCTAAACCCTCAGCTTCAAATTCAACAAAAGTTGTTTGGTGCTGACATATAGTATCAGGATTTAATGTTAGATTATCAAGACTGAATACATTCAAGCTGTGAAAAGCCGTATCTGAAGGACATCCATCTAATGTAGTTACTACATATAAGGTTTTAAGTCCACCTTCATCCCATCCTAATTCATAAGTTTCATTACCTAAAGGATTTTCTGTTGTAGCGCCATCAAAAAACCAATCATATTCCACTCCTGCCCTTAGGCTATCTCCAAATGAAATATTTGCAGTACCTTCTAAACATATGTAATCAGGTGCATCGATGGAAGCCCCTGGTTTTTCTCTTATTTCTATCGTAGTGGTGTAGATATCCTGACAACCATTTTCCAACACACTCAAAGAAACTTCAATACTTCCCGCTTCATTCAATAACAATTCAAAATCTGCCTCGTCTTGTGTCCCTGTCTGACCATTATAAACATAATTCCATTCAATAATGCTAAAAGGTGATACATTCCAATCTGGGACTAACATCAACACATCATCTTGACACATGAAATCATCAGTCTGAAACTCTGCATTTGGCAATTGCTTCACTTCTACTTGGAAAGTACTGTCTCTTATACACCCTTTATTGTTGATACTAACTGTTACATTTTTTATCCCTACAGAATCCCAAGTAACATAATAATCTTCTCTGGTATTACTAATTTTAGTCACTTGACTAGGATTATCAAAGTCCCATTCAAGCTCACGGCCATTTACCATTGGCAGATTAAAGACAATCCTAGCGCTATCGTTAGAGCAAATTTCAGTATCAGCCGAAACATCAAACGGAATCAATTCACCAACATTGATTAAAAAAGTAGTATCAAAATCCTGACAAATATCTCCATCAATCATAAAACGGACAGATTTTTCTCCTGTACTGTTGTAGCTATAAGTTAATTCAGTAGAATCAGTATTGGAAGAAAGGACATCCACTCCCTGGAATTCCCAACTCCAAGTTGCGTTTGGATCAAAAAATTCAGGATTAACAGAAGCCATTCCCAGAGAATCAACACACAAATTGGTATCAATTATAACAGTTGCCGCAGAGTTATCATAAACATCAATAGTTTGGAATGTTGTATCTGAAATACATCCTCCATCTTCCACCACCAAACTTAGTTCCTTCATTCCAGGACTTGGCCAATGAACTTCAAAGGTTGAATCATTTAATTCTGTAGGAATTCCATCAGCCCAATCCCATATTAATTCACCCCCATCTGAAGTTGATCCGGTGTAGGTGATAGTCGTTATATCTCCCAAGCAATTTTCAGTGGCACCTAAAGTGAAATCTGAAGTAGGCTTTTCTCCTATCACGAAACTACTCTCAAAGTCATCATCATTACATGTTTTTCCAGTAATCTCTAATCGAATAGTTTTAGGTCCTGTTGAGTTGTAAGTGATTTCAAATAATGAATCAGTTACAATTTCATCTACGAAGTCGCCTGCTGCTGTATCAATATCAAAATCCCAATTATAACTAGCACTATCTTCCACAACCCCAGTGAACCAAACGCGAGTAGAAGCTCCTTCACATAAGGAATCATTTGCAGTAGACAATTCAAATTCAGCTAAGTTATTAACTGCAATAATATCCGTGAATGTTTGGCTTCCACAATTATCATTTGTTACTGTTAAACTTACTTCCTTTCTTCCAGGTGTCTTATAAGTCACTTCATAATCTTGTGAATTTGCAGGTAGGGTTTCTCGAATTGCCGTCTCTCCTGCTGCTGAATCCAAATCAAAATCCCATTCAAAGGTATCATTATTTAAATCTGCATCACCAGTATAAACAATGGTGCCTGTTGCAATGCCTGTAGATTCATCCAAACAGAATAATGGGGCATCAAAGCTTGGGTCAGGTGAGTTTAAAACTCTGATTGTCCTAGTTCTGGAAGTGCTACAACCATTTTGACTTGCTGTGGCTGTTACATCCGTATTTCCTATGTCTTCCCAAACTGCCGTAATTTGAGTGCTATCAGCATTTGATGCAAGAATCACCCCATTTGGTCCCACATCCCAAGAATATTGATATGCAGAATCAGGATTAGTAATAAATAAATCACGCTCAACAAACTCACAAATAGTGGCAGGTAATCTAAAGCCTACTGTTGGCGATGGATTAATAGTGATGGTAGGCAATTCAATAAAGCTTTCACAACCATTTTCTCCCGTAACAATCACATCAATTTCATAGGTTCCCGGAGTGTCCCAAATCACCTCATAGGCTTCTTGTCCAGCTAATTTTGAAACTGAAACAGCATCATCAAAGCTATCTCCCCATTCATATCCAGCAAAAATACTAGCGGCACCTGCTCCTCCGTAACTCACTAAAGTAGGTTGACCCACACAGCCAATATCTACTGTAATTTCACCAAGAGGGGAAGGCAACACTTCTATTTCAACCTGTCTTGTAATATTACATTGACCATTGGATATTGTATAAGTTACTGTTTTTGTACCTGCTGTTGTCCAGCTCAGTGTATTTTGATCAGTAGAATCTACAATTCCATCTACACCTGGATCAATATCCACAAGTGTTTCGCTGCCTAAATAAAATTCAATTTCATCAAATGTACATGGCTGCCCATTATAAACTGTAAAATCAGTTGGACCTTGACGCAAATCAACATCAAAACTAACATCGTTCATACAACCATTTGCATTTTCTACTTCTATGCTTATCGTTCTTGCACCAGGCGTACCCAAACTATCATATCGAACCCTATAAGCTTGTTGACCTGCAATTTTGGTTGCATAGTCTAAATCAGCTGGATCAAAAGTCCAAGTAAAATCATCTGTAAATGGATTTGCAGTACCCGTATAAGTCACTATAAATTCTTCTCCCAAGCAGAACTCTGTTGGGGCAACATAAGTCATAGTAGGCAATGGCAATACTTCAACTTCAACTCTTGTAACTGCTGGGCAGTTGTTAGCATCCAACATCTCCACTCTAATTTCTTTTGTTCCCGCTGAATCCCAAGTAATAGTGGATGTGGTATTAGTAAAACTTTCCTCAGTTCCACCATCTAAATCGGTAACATCAATTACCATACTACCAGTATAATGAGTACCCAACACACCTGTATATTCAAAAGTGAATTCTTCACCCACACAAACCTCTAATGGGCTGGCATCATAAACCACATCTGGTGCAGGATTTATGATAACATCTCTAGAAATCGAATTATTGCAACCTCCAGCACCTGTTATTTCAACACTGATCGTTTCAGTTGTTACTGAAGAAAAAGTGAGTTCATATTCTTCATTCCCTAAATCAGTGACAGTAGTAGCATTTCCAAAGTTCCCCCAATCAAAATCAAAATCTGCTATGGTTCCCGTTCCATTGTTGATTAGACTTACAACTACAGGCGCATTTCTACAAACCTCATCAGGCATATCAATTTCAAAATCAGGATATGGCAGAACTTCTACTTCTCGGCTTGCGCTATCAATACAACCCCCATTATCTAGTATTAAATTGATTGTTTTAATGCCTGGTGTTTGCCATGTCACCGTATAATTTGTATTTGGGCTATTAGCTGTACTATCATTGGGATCGTCTAGCATAAAATTCCAATCGACCACAGTTCCTGCAGGCATGCTTCCATTAAAATTGAAATCAACTGCTTCACCAACACAAACTCTATTATCACTTCTGGTGAAAGATGCTACAGGAATATCATAAACTGTTATTTGATAATCAGCAGTATCAATACATCCGCCATTATTAACAACTAAAGAAAAATCTTTTACACCCGCAGTATTCCAAACCGGAGCAAAAATACCATTATCAGGATCATCATTAGTAGTGTCATTTGGCATATCACCATAGATTATTTCAACCCCATTTACCGTACTGTTGGTAGTTAAAAGACTCATATCATAAGAAATACTGGCTGCTTCTCCTTCACAAACATTGGTATCAAAGTCTAATGAGGTATCTGCTGGGTCGCCAATATTTATGGCTAAGCTATCTGTTATGGTATTACATTGTCCAACAATTTCTAGCCCAACCATTTTCGGCCCTGATGAATTCCAACTAAGTTCATATTCTTCATTCTCTACAATTTCATTTACAGTTGCTCCATCAAAATTCCAATTAAAAGTAGCGCCATCTTCTACAACGCCTGAAAAGCTTATGTTAATGGTTTCACCAATACAGCCGTTATCAGGAAAAGCATTTAATTCAATAAAATTGTAAACGGCATAATCAATAGTTTCAAATTTATCAGGACATCCACTTCCTGTTATATCTCTCACCTCAAGGATAACCTGTTTATATCCACCATAATCCCAGCCATCTACCCTTAATCTTAACCCATCAGGTGTAATAGTTCCATTTGCATTGTCATCATTTGGGATCAATTCAAAACCTATAATTTCAACATCAGTTCCCGCAGCTTCAACTAATCGGATTTCATAAGGATCAGGATCAGTAATACAAACTTGTTCTGCAGCATTTATAGAATAATCAGGTCCCGCTGAGACTCTAACTGTGTCCCTTTGTATTTCATCACCACAATCTCCTTCAATAAGCAATTCAATGATCTTATCTCCAGGAGTTTCGTATTCGATACTAAAGGTAGTATCATTAACTTGTTCAAATATAGCTCCATCTCCAAAATCCCATGTAGTATCAATATCGGCTAAAACATCAGGATAGGATACAAAAACGGCAATATTGGTACAAGTTTCATCAGCTGAAAGACCAAAATCAGGATAAAAATTAACATTGATTGTAAAGGTAGTGTCTACAGTACAATTTGCACCTCCTTCCATGGATAGCGTAACTTCTTTTTCTCCTGAAGTAGCAAATTCAACATTCCAGCTACCTGGTCCATTGTCAGTAAAAGTTCCTCCAGCTGTTTCTACCCAATCGAAATCTGTTACTTCTGCAACGTTACCTAAATATTCAATTTGAAAAGTTTCGTTTTCACAAACAACATCCGGAACATCCAAATCGCCTACTTGTGGAAAATATCCAATATCTAAGGCTGCAGTATCTCTGCTCACACATCCATTTGGAGACTGCACTCTTAATATCAGATCAACAGGGCCAGGATCTGCCCAACTCATGGTCCAAATTCCTGCTCCATTATAATTATCAATTGTTCCGCCATCAAGATTCCATGTATAGGCATTATTAGCGTCAAAATCTGCTGAAATATCAACCGTTACTGGCTGCGTAGTACAAATAGTGCCTAAATCTGGAATATTAGCTATTGGAGCGGGCAGTACTGTTACATCTTCTTGAAATGTTATATCACAATTCCCATTAGAAATTAATGCTTCAATTGTGTAAGTGGCAGCTGTTCCTGTAATAGGGAAAGTGATATCAATATCTCTATTGTTTCCTGATACTTGCGTAAAAGTTACCCCAGCAGGCATAGTCCATGTAATGGTTGGGGTACCAGCCCCTTGATAGGTGAAATTAGCCGTTTCATTATCACAGATTTGGGTTTCAGTATTTATATCATCAGATG
>Ga0114900_1002027_pt1 | contig 11700 bp, 6 predicted proteins | sample MalvireepMed_231_FD_89685 | JGI IMG/M metagenome (GOLD analysis project Ga0114900, IMG submission 89685) | Marine viral communities from the Global Malaspina Expedition - Malaspina viral metaG DeepMed_231 | ecosystem: Environmental > Aquatic > Marine > Oceanic | place: Mediterranean Sea...
CATTCTTGAAGGAAACACATTTGTAGATATAACCCCGATAAGAAGTAGTGGGGATTTAGGTAGCAATCCATTTACTACTACTAATGAATCCAAAACTGTAACAGTTGCCCATTCTTCTCACGGTGCATTCATAAATGATTACGTTACAATAGCCAGTGCGGATACCACGAATGGAATTCCAGCTGGTGAATTAAATACAGAGCATCAAGTTCTTACAACTCCAGATGTTAATTCATATACGATAGCAGTCAGTACCACTGCAGCCACATCAAGCGGGACTGGAGGCGGAACAACTCCGCCCACAGCCGCATATCAAATCAATGCGGGTCTTGAGACATCCACAAATGGAGTAGGATTTGGTGTTGATACGTGGGGAGCAGGTGGAATGGGGGATGCCGCAGTTCCCGGAATCCAAGACAGATTAAGAATTTATCATCAAGGTAACTGGGGTGAAGATTTACTTTTCAACGTTCGGGGTGGATCTATATATTATTGGGATTCTTCTGACGGGACCAGCACAAGAGCCACATTACTTTCAGAGGAAGGCGGAGCGGATGACGTCCCTTCGACTGTCACACAAATCTTGGTGGCTCAAACAGAAAGACATGTGATTGCTTATGGATCAACTCCCAAAGGTTCTTCAACCCATGACCCCCTTTTAGTCAGATGGTCGGATCAGGAAAATAATGTTGATTGGGATCCAACAGCTACGAATACTTCTGGATCTCTGAGGCTTGGTGTCGGTTCAAAAATTATTCGTGCTTTATCTTCAGCTGGTGGAGAGATTCTTATATGGACGGATCTTGGTGTTTACAGCCAACAGTATGTTGGTCCCCCATATGTATACGGATTCAAATTAATAGCTGGAGACGTAAGCATCATCAGTCCTAACGCCGCAGCTTTCGTGAATGGTCTTGTTTACTGGATGGATTCAAATAATTTTTATTCATATTCTGGATCGGCGAAAGTATTGAAATGTTCTTTACTTGATTTTGTTTTCAGTGACATGAACATTGAACAGTTTGAACAGGTGTTTGCTGCACCTAACGTTCAATTTAATGAGATTTCATGGTTCTACTGTTCTGAAGATAGTACACAAATAGACAAGTACGTTACTTACAACTACGAAGAAGGAATATGGTATCCGGGAACTCTTGACAGATCAGCTTGGATAGATGCTGCAGATACGGAAGTTCCATTAGCTACATCCAACACTGGCGGCATATTGTATAGACACGAATCGGGAGTGGATGATGATGGTAGTGCTATTAGCAGTTACATTGAATCTTCTGATTTCGATGTAGGTGATGGAGACCAGTTCTCATTTATAAGTAGAATTATACCTGACATTGATTTCTCTAAAAGCGATTCTAATTCAACGAAAACTGGAAGCATGGTCCTTAAAACGAGAAACTATCCCGGAAATTCTTTATCAACAAATTCTACCAGTTCTGTTACAGACACTACGGAACAGGCATTTATTCGCGCAAGATCCAGACAAGCTGTTTTGAGGTGGGAATCCAGTGCTGTTGGCGTTGCATGGCGTATGGGTGTAACACGAATGGATATTAAACCTGACGGTAAAAGGTAATGGTTAGAGCTTTTGTAGGTTATTCACCCAACCTTTTGATTGCTCCACAGGAATATGATCAGCAAAATGAGTCTGTATTTCGACGTGGAATTGAACAGCAATTAGATCAGATTGCTTCGCACATGGGCAACATGGAATCAATGAATACGAAGATAGGTTCATCGGCTGTATATAGACTGAACTTCATGTTGATGGGTGACTGATATGGGTGACGCATTTCAGGTCTTGGCTCAGGAGGTAGGCGACAATACGTTAAATGACCATTACACGGTTGCCGACAAGACACAGACAATCATAAGTGGAATTCACATAACAGAGACAGCTGGAGGAACACCGACATATTCTGTTTCTATCGCAGCTGCTGGAGCCGCAAATAACGATAAACAGTACTTGGCCAAGGATGTAGCTTTAACTTCCAGACAACATGTTGTCATTGGGAAAGGCCTTACATTGGGGCAAACGGATGTGATTCGGGTAGATGGCAGCACATCTGCTGTTACTTTCCAGACCTTTGGCGTTGAGATAACTACTTGAATAATATAAAATATTAGCAGGAGGACAACATGAGTTGGTTAAGTAAGTTCTTGAAACCAGAGAGTGATCTTGACAGATTATTACTCAACTTGACTACTGGTGCTCTCGCTCAAACGGCCATTAAAGGTCTTGATCCCGGCTGGAAAAGTAAATGGAGAGAACCAGCAATAATGTATGGACCTGCTTTAGCGACTGCTGGGTTAGCTGCGTTAAGGGGTGAAAGAGGTATTGTACCTTTGCTTGGAGCAGGTCTTACTGGCGAAGCTGGAAAAAGAGTGGCAGGTCAAGTTTTTGGTAGAGCACCAAGACTAGATCAGAAATTCAAGTCTTTAGGAGACAAAACTCTTAGACAGGCATATAGTCCAGAAAATTTAGCAAAATTACGAGCAGAAAGCTCCATAGGAGATCCAGAAAGATTTGGATGGAGAGAAGGGTACACATACAGGCCAGACGAGCGTGCAGCTTTCGATAGATTGGAACGAGGAGTAATGCTAGGAAAAGCCCAAACAGAAGCAGCCTCGGATCCAAGCTTGGGCCTATCCGGACTCTGGAGAGAAGAATATGATCCGACCAAGAAAAAATGGACAGGATACGATCCGATAAAAATAGGTGGTCTTGCTACGGGGTTCACTTACGCAGCGTCATTGTACGATGAAGCTGAAAAACAAAAGAGAAGAAAAAATTTAGGACCAGAAACAACTAAACAAGTAAGGGAACTGGCAAAGTCTACCTTACGTGATTACGAGTATGCAGTAAGAGAGGTGGAAGATAACCTCAATTTAACGGATGAACAAAAAGCTGAACAAATAGAAGCACTTCAAATAAAATATCGCATTTCACTTGTGAGAAAGTTAGAAGACTTAGGCCCTAGAGGTCCAGTTGTTGCAGCTCATGGTGGATATATCAGGGGATATCAAGAGGGAGGTGTCGCTAATTTACCACAGCAACTTGCAGCTGCTCCTGCACAGCAACTTGCAGCTGCTCCTGCTACTGCTCCAGTTTCTGCATCTACTCCTGTCCCTACCCCTCAAGGCATTGCTGGTTTAGCTGGAGGTGCTCAACGACCTAGCATGGCAGCTTCACTGGAAAACTTAACTGATGAACAGCTAGATAAACAAATTGAAACTATTGTTGTTTCAGAACTTACGCGAAGGGGAATAGAGATAACCCGTGAAATAATAGAAATGGCTATAGCTAAGTTCAGAGCGGATAACAACATTCCTTACAAGAATGAAGCTACAGAAGATTATTCTCCAATGACTTTCACGCCTCGTACGACTGCAGAAAGTTTGATGTCAGGAGAGTCTACAACTCCACCCGGAATGGAAGATGTAGCGTTAGCGGCAGGTGGTGGATATTTAGATAGATATCGTTACGGTGGAATGATTGATCCACTATATGAGATGGGTGGATTTGTTGATGGACCGGGTGGCCCCAAGACTGACAGCATTCCAGCCAGACTTTCTGATGGCGAATTTGTTATGACTGCAGAAGCTGTTGAGGGTTCAGGTGGACCCGGAGTCATGTACGATTTGATGGATTACTTTGAGTCGAGGGCATAACGATGGCTGTTACCGTTAGACAAAATGTAGGCCAAGCAACAACGCTTCCAGAGAATGTCGCCTCGACAGTACAATTTCTTGATCCGTTTACTGAACTTCAGACCAGAACTTTAGTTGACGAAGCAAGACAAGCTGCACAAAAAAGAATTGATATTCCACAACAGCAAATAGCTGGGTTTACTCCGGAACAAGAAGAAGCATTCAGGATTGCGAGAGGTGCTCAGGAAGAGGCAGGTCTTGGCGGGTTTAGACCTTTCATCTCAGAAGCTCAACGACTAGCTGGACTGGGAGCAGAACAACTTACTGGTCAAGCTGGAGTTGTTGATGAAGCATTAAGAGAAACAAGAAGAGCACTTGACCCAACAACTGAAGCTTTAGTTGCAGCTAGGCAGGGTATAGGTGCATTCGATCCAAGCCAAATAGCGCAATTTCAGGATCCATTTACTGAGCAAGTAATTGAAACTCAGATTGCTGACATTAACAGACAACGAGATATTGCTGCTCAAGGTATAGCTGGACAAGCTGCTCAAGCCGGAGCATTTGGTGGAAGCAGATATGGAATACAACAAGCTGAACTGGAACGTAATGCTGCAGAACAACGTAACCGTTTAACTGCACAACTTAGAAGTCAAGGATTTCAGCAGGCTCAAGCAGCTGCACTCGCAGAAAACGCTAGAGTAGCGGAAGCGCAAAGGGGTGTTGCTGGTCTTCTTGGAAATCTTGGAGCACAATACGGACAGATAGGTGGTCAACTTTCTGGTATAGGTGCTCAAAAAGGAAACATTGCTGCTGGACTGGGAAGTCTTGCACAGCAACAAGCTGGATTGGGTGGAGCTTCCAGAGCACTTACGGCGGAAGACATAGGTCTCTTGGCTCAAACTGGTGGTATCCAGAAACAACAAGCACAAGCTTTGCTTGACGCTCAACAGCAAGCCGCTGTTCAACAGGCATACGAACCCTTCCAGCGCGTAAGCTTTATTTCTGATATCTTGCGTGGAACTCCCAGCGGAAGTCAGACACTTTCGGTATCGGCATCACCTTTACCTAACCCGTTCACCCAATCTCTTGGTACTGGTCTCGCCGCAGCTGGCTTGTTTGCACCGAAAAGAAAGAAAACTGTAGGAACTTAGGAGTTAGTGATGGCGCAAAGAATGAAGCTAACAATCATAGCTGATATTGATGGTGTACCAGTATCTGGTTTCCCTCTTACGAAAGAGTTGTCTTTGGACGAGTCACAAAGTTTTTCGTATGAAGAAGCTAACGATGGTGACACCACCACATTTTCTGCTGTACCTGCAGATCAACTTGCTGAAATACAAGCACTCATTATCACAGCGAATCAGCAATTAACTTTCAGACTTGATGGACAATCTGATGCAGGTATTGTTTTGAATGCTGGTGGATTGATTGCATTATTTAATGTGGACATAGATGCAGGTGCTGGTTCGTCCAACGCTTCCGTAAACAATAATAGCGGCAGTACGGCAACCATTACAGGCATTGCGGGAGGGACATAATGGATAGGCAATCAGCCCTGCGTAATGCTGTACTTCAACGTCATATGTTTGCGGAAGGTGGACTAAGCGAGTTTCGAAGCTTAGAGGAACAGGATGAAATAGCACGTATAGAAAAAGAAAAACTGAAAGAAGAAATAGAACGTAAACTTGTACTAGAATCAGCAACACCTATGGCGGCTCGAATAAAAAGATGGATGGGAAACAGGTCTTTAACAGAGTTCGTAGAAATGATTTATCAAGGATTGATGCCTGTGATGCCAACCTCATATCCTAAAAAAAGACACAGACAATTTGGTACACCTCCTAAACCAAGACATAGACAATTTGATGCACCTCCTAAACCAAGACATAGAGACTTTGGTGAATTTGATGTTCAAACAACTCCGGCTGGTGGTGGAGCGTTATTTGCTTTCTCTCGGGCAAGGGAAGAAAGGAAAAGACGTAAAGAACGTCAAGCAGCATTAGATGCGCTAATAGCAGCTCATCATCGTAATATGCCTGATGAAGAGGAAATCTTATCAGTAGGAGAATATCCAGCTAGGGCCGATGACTTTACAGACAGCTACAAACAACCTCCCACTAGTACCACTGCTGCGGGATGGGATCTTACTGATCCTCTTGCTCCTGTTACTGAAGGTGTTGAAACTGTCACTAAAAAGCGTGAGAAGTATGACGATGGTTCTGTTCCGGAAGATGTTGATTACTACCCTGATTTTGAAAGTAAAGTTAAAGCAGAAGGTGCTAAAGCTGCAGCTTCCGCTGATACCAACTTCCTAAAAGAACCAATTATTTCTGAACGTCCGAAATTTAAATCTGCTAAAGAACTGCTACAAGAGTTTAAAGCTCTAGAGGCAGCTGGAAAGGTGTCTAAAGAATTTGGTATTGATTATCCCCACCCAAAGAAGACAGATTCTGAGGAACCAGAAGGTGAGCAATCGTTTTTTGATATTCTTTCAGATAAAGTAGATTTGTTTTCTGCTGGACTTGAAATAGCTCAAAGAGGCGCAGTAGGTCAGTATCCATCTGGGTCTGGATTGACTGGCATTATATCGGATGTTTCAGCTGGACTTAAGGTTGGACGCAAAGAAAGGTTACGACAAGAAAAAGAATTAAAGTTATTGGAAGAGAAGGAAAAAGATAGAAAGCAAGAAATGGAAATAGCAATAAGAAAAGAAAAGGGAGCAGAGAGAAGAGAAAGACTGCGAAGCTTCGCCCATTTGGCAGTGAACAAGCATAGAATGGAAACTGATATTTGGAATACACAACAATCAAATAAAACTAAAATTCAAATACATAACGCATCAGAAAGGTCTAAAGCGAATGCTCGCATAGAACAAGCAATTATTAGAGAAAGAGCGGAAAAGTTAACACAGGAATATAGGCACAAATCTTTAAAAATTAGGAAAGAGATGGCGGAACTACGACAAGCAGATATTGTCGCAGAGAGAAAGCGGACAGCAATTGCAGATTTTACAGCAAGAAAAATAGATCTTTTTAATGTTAGGAATTGGGGACCGGAACAGATGAAGATATTTCAACATCATGCTCTTTGGAAAGGGAAAGATTCAGATAAATTCATTCACCCCGGCAAAGGAGTATTACCTAAAAAAGACATGGAAGTAGTGATGGCATCTGTGTCCAGAAATTTAGTTGCACACATAGACCCAAAAGGTGGTGCAAAGAAGAAGGCACTAATAAATATAATTAAATCGTGGATAATTTTAAATGGGGAAAACGCTGTGCCAAGAGATTTAATGCGACGTTTCGCTGTACGCAGGGCTTCCAATAAAACTTTTGGTAATCCAATTGATGATAACAACAGAGCTAATTATGAGAAAGCCCTTGATGTCACACTAAAAAGACATGAAGGCATTGGGAAGAGTACAACTCCAGAGCAACAGAAGAAACAAACAAGACCAAAGCGGGGGAAAAAGACCCCCCAAGGTCGGGCTACGTGGGGGGGAGGGACGTCAATATATCAATAACCAAAAAAAAATAGCAAGGCCACAAAGTAAGTTGGGTGAAATGATATTACGCAACCAAGCAATGATAATACATTAAGAGACTGAACCAAACGTTAATACGAATAAATGGAATAATTAAATATGCCTGAAGAAGAATCCCCATACTTAAAGAAATATTTTAAAGACCTAGAAAAAGAAGCAGCTGCCGGAAGTGAGCGGTATGCTGGTACTGACATAGCTGCTGGCATAATTTCGGGTCTCTTGGGAGCTGCTGAAGGCACTGCAGAAATGCTTACCATTCCTGTTGACTACATTTTTGATACGAAATATTCACGTGAAATAAACGAATTTGTTGATGAGATACAGGATTACTTTGGTCTCAGGCCAGCAGGTGCTGCGGGAGAAGCCGCTGAAGCTGTAGGTGAAATCATTGGGTTGATAGGTCCAACAATTGCTGGAACCATATTTGGTGGAGGAGTGGGTGGTGCTATGGGTGCTGCCAAAATTTCTACCAGAATCGGGAAGCTTGCTCATGGATGGATGCAAAAAAATCTAGGTAAACTTGGCAAGTTCGAGCATGCAATAAAAAAGTTTGGAGCACCACTATATGCAGAAAGACATGGGAAAAGGGTAGGTCAAGTAGTTGGGGCCACTGTTGGTGCAGGTTTAGCTGATGCGGTCATACTGCGTGATGGTCGAACTCTTGTCTTTGACTATTTCACTCCCGACGGATGGGAAGAATCACTTGGAAAACTAAGATCAGAATCTTATTCAGATGAACTTTCTCCAAGAGAAGACGCACTCAGGAGAATTAGAAATAAGCTTAGAGCAGGTGCTGAAGGTTCCATGGGTTTCGCTGCACTTAAGGGAGTTGGTGTCGGATTCAAAGGTGCTGGTGCATTAACACGTATTTCGTTTCCTTATGGTGATACAACTACAAGCGTAGCTGAACAGTTTGGACGTGCAGGATTTGCAATTGGCAGAGGAACACATAAAAGATTAAAAGACCTCGCGGCAAAAGAAGGTGAAGACTCAATAAAAAAATCTATGGCCAGAGGAATCCTTTCATTGGCTAGACCTTTCGGTTTAGCTAGTGAAAAATCCCATGAACTAATAGAAGGATATACGGGCTATGTAAAGTCGCAAAAATTAGAAATTGACGCACTGATGGATAAGGCAAAAAATGGAATAGATGATTTGCTTCATGGTAAAGACAGTATGTTTTCTGAACAGTTAAAGTCTGAAACTAAACATGGGCAAGATGCATTGATAGAAGAACTGAAAAGATTTCTTGACCCTCAATCTTCCAGAAAGTTTGAAGGTAATGTTTTTTATCGCAATAAGGAAATCATTAATAAAATAGGGCCAATCAAAGAAAAGATAGCAGAACTACAGAAAAAAGTTTCATTGCAGTTAAGGCGTACTGATTCAGAAACAGCAATTGAAATGGCAGACATTGTAGATGAATCCTTTGGTAACTATATCACTCGATCTTATAGATTATTTGGTGAAAAGAATTTTAAAAAACCTAGAGGAAAATATAGAAAGGAACTGGTTGGAAAGCTGCACAAACTTATAAGAGAAGGCATTAACCCGAATGCCACATTAGGGGAAGCTAAAAGTATTGCCAAAGAAATTTGGAAAGGAAACACTTACACTAATGTAATGTTTGAGAGAAGCAACCTTACCGGAGAAGCTCTTGACGAAAGTTTAAAAAAATTAAGGGAAGTAGAGCTTCATGGAGAGTTAGACGTATTGCCAACACATAAAGGGTTGAAAACTTTAAGGAAGGAAATTCCCTCTGAAGAAGTAGCAACAGGCGGAGGTACAGCTGGAGTTTTAAGAAAAAAACATTTCGTTGACCCAGTTCTTCGTGAAATTTATGGTGAATATACCCATCCACAAAGCTCTGCAATGAACACAATCCGAGCACTTGCTTCTCATGAAGCTAACTTAAAGTTCATGAACGATCTCGCTGACATGGATGAGCTTGGTATGAAAGCTTTGGATGGAAAACCTATGGTAATTACTCTCACCGAAGAAAATCTAAAGAACCGATTTTACAAACAAGTTCCTGAAACTGATCCACTTCAATTTGGAAAGTTGTCAGGGAAACTACTTCACAAATCTATAGCGGATGAAGTTCTTCAAATTCGTAAAGTTGATCCAACTATAGGTGACAAAATTTTAGGTGCTTTATTCACAATGAAGGGTGGCTTTCAGGCATCTAAAACTATGTTAAGTCCATTGACTGGGTTTGGAAACGTCATATCTAACATTGTACCAACAGCCGCAAGGATGAATTTCCATAGAGATGTAGCAAATATGAGAGAATCTATGGGTCTGGTTATGAAACAAATCATAGATCAGAACTCTCCAGAAGATAAGATGAAGATAGCAAAAATGTTAAATCTAAATCTTGCTGATAGTGTTGCTGATCTGAACCAGTCTCTAGCTCTTCTTGAAGAAGGTTTACAAAAAGGAAATTTTTCTTTCATTGATAGCATTGGTCGAGCACTCAGGTGGGAAGGTGATGCCGCAGTACCGGGTGGAGTCAAAGATGCTGTGTCTTGGTTCATGAAAAAAGCTCAGGAGGTATATAGGGGTGAGGATGATATATTCAAATTTTATAATTATTTTGCTGAAAGAGCTAAATACAGTGAAATTTTCCCTTGGTTAGATAGAATTCCTTTGGACTCATCCCAGTCAGGGCTGTCTGTGCTTGATGCTATCGCCGCTGGCAACACCAGAGCAATGCTTCCATCTTTTGATCGCATGCCTAGAATCATGAAGCATCTTAGAAAGGTTCCTTTTGCAGGTAATTTTTCCAGCTTTGCTGCAGAAAGTATACGCACCTCATTCAATGGAATTCATATGGGTCTAGCTGAAATGGCTGGACATTTTCGTTATAAAAACGACTGGATTCCCATTGACATATTTCGTCCCGGACGTGAAAAAGAGTTTGCTGAACTGGCGCAAAGATTAGGTTGGATGAGAAAGGTTGGCGACAAACAAGCTCCAATCAATTTGCAGAGACAGATGTTCAGAAAAGCTGGAAACCAGTTCATGAATAAAGAAGAAATAAATGCAGCAATCGATGCCGCAAAGAGTGAATTACAAAGAGTTGGAACCAGATCAGTATTCGGTAATCTTGCTGCTCAAAGTTCCATGGCTTATAACATTCCTAAGATAGGATCGATGGTTACAGGAATCTCAAAAGATGAGGTTGATAGTTTCAAACGTGATTTTGCTATGTCTTGGGACGCGAACGGATCTATTGTTCCAATCGGCAGAAGGCATGATGGTGGTCCGGGATTTGAATACGTAAACCTTGCTCCCATAATTTATTTCGCAACCATGCAAAGCACCGTCAAAGCATTTTTCAATGAGTGGGATCGCAATGCAAATGAAGGTCGAGGAAATTTTAAAACAGCAATAAAAGCCGCAAGTTCTGCGATGCTAACATTGGCTGACCCGTTCATTGGCTTGTCCGTTCCGATTGAAAAGCTTGTAGATATAGGAGCAAGGGGAGGAAGGACAAGAGAAGGATCTATTGTTTTCAGGGAAGAGGATCATTTCGGTACAACTTTAGCCAAATCTCTTGCACACGTTATGAATGCTTATGTTCCCGGACTAGTACCGTTATCGGTTACTTGGCAACCAAACCTTATGGAACAAATCAAAAAAGAAAAAACTTTGATGGAAACTTTTCAAAGGTTTGGACAAGGGATGTTTGAACCGGGTCCAGCATTGCGTGGAGCACTGGTTGCGGCTGGAGTTGAAGGATACGATAAAGATAAGTATGGCTGGAATGTAGAACCACTCAGACAGTTTCTCCCATACATGGTTAGACTTAGAACGCAGATAGCGGATCCTGTACAGCCTTTAACTTATTCTGGCTATGAATTAAGTAGGTTACGCAGGTCTATTACAAACGAATTCAAACGAACCATTGACAGAAACCCAGCTGCAACTGATGACAACGTTTTGTCGGCTTTTACATATGCTCAAAAAAAGTTGTTTGATGCCCATAGAATATATAGCAGAAAAATAGAAACAGCCAAAGTATTGGGCATGTCTGAACCCGCCATTGAATCTCTTTTAAAAAAGAAAAAAATAGGACACCGAAATGAACTTATAGAAGGAACATTTCCATCTTTTGAAATGAGTAAAGATGTAATAGCAGAACTTGACTCAAGAGGGATGGGTCATTTAGTTACAGTTGGTATGGCTCTCAGCAAGATGCTATCTGGCTTGGATGTGTCCGAAACGGATGAAACGTTAAACAGATTGATAGAAGAATTTTTGTATGAAGAATCTATGGCACCAGAATTAATGCCAACATCCCTTGATTTAACTTCGCCTGAAGTTTCATCATTACCAGCCAGACCAGCACCAGCACCAGCACCAGCACCAACACCAGCACCATCAGTTGCACCTACACCTGCACCCGCTATGCCAGCAACAGCTGCACCTCTGGCGGGTGGACCCCCTCAAGTGAGCAGTGCCAACCCCATCCTTCTTCCCAACCC
>Ga0114900_1002037_pt1 | contig 11648 bp, 12 predicted proteins | sample MalvireepMed_231_FD_89685 | JGI IMG/M metagenome (GOLD analysis project Ga0114900, IMG submission 89685) | Marine viral communities from the Global Malaspina Expedition - Malaspina viral metaG DeepMed_231 | ecosystem: Environmental > Aquatic > Marine > Oceanic | place: Mediterranean Sea...
GCCGGGGCAGGGGCGTACGGCCTGGCTTATGACGGTCGTCGTGACCGGGCTCTGCCTGCTGCTGTCGCTTGTCCTGCTGGCGCAGGTCCGCTCAGTCGAGGGCGGGGCCATCATCTCCTACGCCATGGGTGGCTGGGCCCCGCCGCACGGGATCGAATTCCGCATCGATGCGCTGAACGTGCTGGTTCTGATGCTGGTCAGCGCGATTGCCTTCCTGACGAGTATCTTCGGCTGGCCGACCGTCCAGGCGGAGATCAACGAACAGAAGCGCGCCATGTTCTTCGGCGCTTTCCTCGTTTGCTTCATGGGCCTGCTCGGCGTCACCTCGACGGGCGACGCGTTCAACCTCTTCGTCTTCCTCGAACTCTCCTCGATTGCGACCTATGTGCTGGTCGCGCTCGGCTCCGGGCGTGATCGCCGGGCGCTGCCTGCGGCGATCAACTACCTCCTCATGGGCACGATCGGCGCGAGCTTCTATGTCGTCGGTGTCGGCTTCCTCTATGCCTCGACGGGCACGCTCAACATGGCCGACCTCTCGCTGCAGCTTCAGGATGTTGGCGGCAATCGGGCGGTTCAGGTCGGTTTTGCCTTCATCCTTGTCGGCCTCGGCCTGAAGGCGGCGATGTTCCCGCTGCACCAGTGGCTGCCGAACGCCTATTCCTACAGCCCGAGCTTCGTCACCGCCTTCCTCGCGGCGACCGCGACCAAGGTCGCGATCTATGCGCTGGTGCGCTTCCTCTTCTCTGTCTTCTCGCTGGAATACATCTTCGAGGGTGCAAGCCTCGCCATGATCCTCGCGCCAATGGGCATTGCGGCGATGCTGGCCTGTTCCTTCCAGGCGATCTTCCAGACCGATGTGCGTCGCACGCTGGCCTATTCCTCGGTGGCGCAGGTCGGCTACATGCTGCTCGGCATCTCGCTTGGCACGGCCGCCGGTGTGTCCGCGGGCATGTTCCACCTGGTGAACCACGCCCTGATGAAAGGCGCGCTGTTCATGGCTGTGGCCGGTGTCGTCCTGACCTATCAGGGCACCCGTATCCACGACTTTACCGGCCTTGGCCGCAGTGCGCCGTGGACGATGACGGCTTTCGCCATTGCCGCGCTCTCGCTGATCGGCGTGCCGCTGACGGCAGGCTTCCAGTCTAAGTTCGCGCTTGTTTCGGCGCTGCTGGATAGCGGCTGGTGGTGGGCGGCGATGATCGTGGTGTTCTCCTCGGTCCTGGCCGTGATCTATATGGGCCGGATCCTGGAGGCGGTGTTCTTCCGGCCGCCCAACAATCCGCAGAAGCGCCACAAGGAAGCCCCGCTGCTCCTGCTCCTCCCGCTCTGGGTGCTGGCGCTCGCCAATATCTGGGTCGGCATCAGTGGCAGCTTTGTTTCCGGCCTCGCCGATGATGCCGCCGCCGCCCTGTTCATCGGAGGCGTGAAATGACCGGTGAGACGCTGATCCTTGCGGCCCTGATCATCCCGCTGCTGACGGCAGCCGGCATCTTTTTCACCGGGCGCCTGCCGGATGTGCGTGAGGGTGTAACGCTGCTTGGTGCTGCCGCGCTGTTTGTCGTTGCGATCGGGCTGGCGGCCACGGTCAGCGGTGACAATCCTGCGAGCCTGGCGCTTGGCACGTCGGTGCCGGGGCTGGAATTCGCCTTCAAGATGGAGCCGCTGGGCGCCATGTTCGCGCTGGTCGCGAGCGGTCTGTGGATCGTCAACAGCTTCTATTCCATCGGCTATATGCGCGGGAACCGGGAGCGCAACCAGACGCGCTTCTATATCTGTTTTGCCATTGCCCTGCTGGGCGCGGTGGGCGTCGCCATGGCGGCGAACCTGTTCACGCTGTTCGTCTTCTACGAAGTGCTGACGCTGTCGACCTTCCCGCTGGTCGCCCACAAGGAAGACGCAAATGCCCTGCGTGGCGGGCGCATCTACCTGATGACGCTGCTGGCGACCTCGATCGGCCTGTTCCTTGTCGCCATCATCTGGACAGCCACGCTGGCCGGCAGCATGGACTTCGTTCCCGGCGGCCTGCTTGCCGGCGTGGAGGGCGTGACGCCCGTCATTGCGAGCGTGCTGTTGATCCTGTTTGCCTTCGGGATCGGCAAGGCAGCCCTGATGCCGGTACATTTCTGGCTGCCGAACGCGATGGTCGCGCCAACGCCTGTCTCGGCCCTGCTGCACGCGGTGGCCGTCGTGAAGGCCGGTGTGTTCACCATGGCGAAGGTGGGGCTCTATGTCTTCGGCATCGACCTACTGAAGGAGACCCCGGCGCGCGACTTCGTGCTTGCGGTGGCGTGTTTCACGATCATCGTCGCGTCACTGATCGCGCTGACCAAGGATGATCTGAAGGCACGGCTCGCCTATTCGACGGTTGGCCAGCTCGCTTATGTAACGGCGGGCGTGATGCTCGCCACACAGGCCGGCATGATGGGCGGGGCGCTGCAGATCCCGGCGCACGCCTTCGGCAAGATGACGCTGTTCATGTGCGCAGGCGCGATCTATGTCGCGACCGGCAAGAAGGCGATCTCTGAAATGCGTGGCCTGGGCCGGCGGATGCCCTGGGTGTTCGGCGCCTTCCTGGTCGGCTCCCTGTCGATTATCGGCATTCCGCCTTTTGCCGGGGCCTGGCCGAAAGTGCTTCTGATGCTCGGTTCTGCCGATTCCGGCGACAGCTATGTCGCCTGGGTACTGATCATCTCTTCGCTGCTGAATATCGCCTACCTGCTGCCGATCGCGATCCTCGGCCTGATGCCGCCGAAGGGCACGCCGGAGCCGGCGCCCTACAAGCGTCCGGAAGGGGCACCGATGTTTACCGTCGCCGCCCCGGTCTTTACCGCCGTCGGAACGCTCGTCCTGTTCTTCTTCATGGGCGCGCTCTATGATTTCCTCTTGCCAGCCATTGGAGGCCAGTGATGAGCGACTCCACCAAGCCGCCGCATCTGAGCGATCATGGTGAGCATGCGCTGCCGGATGACAGCCATACCAGGCCAACGGCCAAGCTGCTTTTCGGCTGGACGTCAAAGCCGTGGACGGGCCGTCTCCTCTTTATCCTGTTCGCCGTGGCCTCGCTGGGCCTGATCCTGGTCGAGCCGCTGCTCGAGATGGCGGCCGGGGAGGGGCATCACTTCCGCCACGCCTATTTCAATATCGACGCGATCACGGGCTTCTATGCCTGGTGGGGCTTTGGCTCCTTCGCGCTGGTTGTGCTGGCGGGCTGGCCGCTTGGCCGGCTGATGCGCCGCGAAGAAGACTATTATGACGACGAGTCAGAGCCTGCCGGTGAGGAGCCTCACCCATGAGCGGATTGCTGGGCACGATCAATCCCGGGCTTGTCCTGATCCTTGCCGGCCTGATCGCCGGTATGACGCCTGTGCAGCGGGTCCGTCAGGGCCTGGCGCTGGCGGCGCCGGTCATCGCTCTGCTGATGCTGCTGACGGCAACGCGGGACACCGACCTCGCGACGATGAGCATGATGGGCTTCGACATGGTGTTCTACCGGGTCGACGGGCTGTCCTTCATCTTCGCGCTCGCCTTCCTCATCGCGGCCCTCATCAATGCCGTCTATGCGCTGCACCAGGACAGCCAGATCGAGGACTCCATGGGGCTCGCCTATATGGGCGCGGCCGTGGCGGCCTGTTTCTGTGGTGACTTCATCAGCCTGTTCGTCTTCTGGGAGCTGACGGCCGTCACGTCGGTCTTCCTGATCTTCCAGTCCGGCACACGCGCCGCCTACAAGGCGGGGATGCGCTATCTCGGCCTGCATGTCCTGTCAGGCGTGCTGCTGCTGTTCGGTGCGATGCAGCTCTACTTCGCGACCGGCGATATCTCCGTACGCCAGCTCGAGCTTGGCAATCCGGGTGTGCTGCTGATCTTCCTCGCGCTCGGCATCAAGGCGGGCTTCCCCTTCTTGCACACCTGGCTGGCCGACGCCTATCCGAAAGCGACGGTGACCGGCACGGTGGTGCTGTCTGCGTTTACGACGAAGCTCGCCATCTACGCGCTGGCCCGCATCTTCCCGGGCGAGACGAGCCTTGTCTGGATCGGCGCAATCATGACCGTCTATCCGGTCTTCTTCGCGGTGGTGGAGAACGATCTGCGCAAGGTCCTGTCTTTCTCGCTCAACAACCAGCTCGGCTTCATGGTCTGTGCGATCGGTATCGGCACGCCGCTGGCGCTGAATGGCGCCGCCGCCCACGCCTTCAGTCACATCATGTACAAGTCGCTGCTGTTCATGAGCATGGGCGCGGTCCTCTACCGCACCGGCACGACCAAGGCGACCGAGCTGGGCGGGCTTCACCGCACGATGCCGTGGACGACCGTCTTCTGCCTGATCGGGGCGGCCTCGATCTCGGCCTTCCCGCTGTTCTCGGGCTTTGTCTCGAAATCGCTGTCGATGAGCGCGGTGGCCTATGCCGGCTTTGTCATCCCGTGGCTGATGCTGCTGTTTGCCTCTGCCGGCGTGCTGGAGCATTCGGGCATCAAGATCCCGTACTTCGCCTTCTTCGGCCATGACAGCGGCAAGCGGCCCAAGGAAGCGCCGTTCAACATGCTGCTCGCCATGGGCGCGGCCGCCTTCATCTGTGTGGGCGTCGGCCTGCCGGCCCTGATCCCGGGCTTCGGCTTCGACTGGCTGTACTCGATCCTGCCCTATGCCGACGATCCGAAGACAATGGGATACGAGCCCTACACGGCCGATCACATCCTCACGCAGATGCAGCTCCTGATCCTGGCGATCTTCGCCTTCGTGGTGCTGCAGCGCATCGGGGCCTATCCGCCGGAGAAGCGGGGCATCATCCTCGATACCGATATCCTGTGGCGCAAGCTCGGCTATGGCCTGGCGCGCTGGAGCGGGTCGGTCTGGACCAAGGTCGGGCCGACCATGAGCGGTGTCTTCGGCAGCTTGTCCTCACGCGCCTTCCGCCGGCTTGAAGCGGCTTTCAGCCCACGCGGCACGCTGGCGCGCGGCGAGCTCTATAACAGCATGGCTGTGTGGACGGTCGTCCTGTTGGGGCTGTCCCTGCTCGTGGCCTTCTTCATCCGCTAGAAACAGGCATCCCAAGAAATCGGAATGTCTTTCTCTCAAAGGTTGCGCAGAAAAGATGCGCCTGACCAAGAGTAACTTGGATCAAGGTGCAGAATTCGGTAACTGTCATTTTCCTTTAGCTTTGAGGACTGCACCTGTTTACACTTGTGTCTGATTGTATGATGACAGCTTTATCGTAAAACAGTGTTGGAGTAGACAGTGGACGCATCCGCAGAACAAGGCGCATCGACCAAGATTGAAGCGCTCGAACGCACGACAGAAATCGTGGCGGCCTATGTGAGCAACAATCCCGTCCAGAGTAGTGAGCTTTCCAATCTCATTCGCAGTGTGCACGCGACCCTGACCGGCCTGTCGGGCACGGCTGTCGAGAGCCCGGATGTAAAGCCGGCCATTCCGGTCAAGAAGTCGGTGACCGATGATTACATCATCTGTCTTGAAGACGGGAAGAAGTTCAAATCCCTGAAGCGCCACCTTCGGGCAAAGTACGACATGACGCCCGAGGAATACCGCGAAAAGTGGAACCTGCCTTACGACTATCCGATGGTCGCGCCGAGCTATGCGCGCAAGCGCTCCAAGCTTGCAAAGCAGATGGGTCTCGGGACTGGAAAGAAGTAACAGGACAGACCGAATTTATACTTCGTTTCGCTTCCGTAATTTGAACGTTACGATTTCGAAACGAAGTATTTCTTCAGTCATGGTTAATTTTTTACATCCATAACTCTTGTCGGCGGAATCGAATTCGGTCACACCTAGACGTATCACAACGTCACGGGGGTGGCTGAGATGAATGCAAAAGCAGGATTCCGCGGGCTGAATGCCGCACAGAGAGAGATTGTTGCCCATTGGCATAGCGTCCGGGGCACGCGTCTTCTTCCAGGAAAAAGCGATATCGATCCCGGTGCGCTGCGCGCCCATCTGGCGTCGATCTCGATCGTCGAGGTGGATGACCGGGGCGAGGCGCGCTTCCGCATCGCCGGGTCCGGCCTGCGCCGGATACTTGGCGGCGAGATGCGGGGCCGGGCTTTGCGTGAGCTCGACAGGGAGAAGGCAGAGATGTGGTCGCTCGGCCTTTCAGCCGCAATTGATCGCGCTGTCCCGGTTGGCGGTATCATCGACAGGGCGAAGGATCGCCACGCCTGGCTGCGCCTGCCGCTCGGCGGCGGGGCGGGGGCGGCAAGCCTGGTCCTCTGTCACGATGTGCTGGTGGCCCATGAAAGCACGGACGATCCCAAACCGTTCGGCATCTTTTCCGGCCGGCCCCATGGCCTTGCAGCCTGATTCTCTTCGGGATTGATTTCCTGATATAGGAAAAATATCCTACACCTGTGCCGGGAGCCTAGGATTGGCTCATCGGACATCAGGAGTTGGATATGAACAGATCATCGCGTCAGAATGATGAGCAGAATGTACGCCTCGCTGCAGGCCTGACCGGCTTTTCGCTGGGTATCCCGGCAGAGACGATCCTCAACCAGGCGGAGCGCGAGCACCGGATCGCCCGGGCCCGCCAGGTCACCATGTATCTCAGCCATGTCGTGCTGGGCATGAGTCTGGCGCGCATCGCCGGGGCGATGGGCCGTGACCGGTCGACGATTGCGCATGGCTGTCACCGGATCGAGGATTTCCGTGACGATCCGCAGGTCGATGACTGGCTGGATGATCTGGAGATTCGCTTGCGCGCAGCCGCCTGTATCGGGGGCGGGCAGGCGCCGGTTACCCCGCCGCCGATTGAGCGCCTGCAACTGTCCTGATGCGCTCCAGCATCGAGTTCAGACCGTTGGAGCGTTGTGCCGAAAGCGCGCCTGTCACCCCGATCTGTTCGAGAAAGGCGGGCGTGTCGAAGGCGAGGATCTCCTCGCGCCTTGCCCCGGAGAAGAGGCGGATCAGCAGGGCGATCAGTCCGGAAACGATCATCGCATCGGACTCGGCGCGGATTTTCAGCGCGCCGTCATCCTCATCCTCAAGCACCATCCAGACCTGGGAAGCACAGCCGCGCACACGGGTTTCTTCGGTCCGTTCTTCGGGTGCGAGCGGGGGATTGGCCTTGCCCAGGTCGATGATGTGGGCGTAGCGGGTTTCCCAGTCATCGAGAAACTCGAACTCGGCGGAGATATCGTCGGCGCGGTCCTGAACAGTCATGGAGGCTATTTGGGCTGGCTTGGTCCAAAAGAAAACCCCGGCGCATCAAAGACGCACCGGGGAATAAGAGATTGAAAAGTAAGGGAAGCTTACTTGCTGACCTTGCTGATGCAAGTGCCAACCTCAGCAAGCGCATGCTCACCGATGCAGAAAGGCACTTCGAAGTGCTGGTGCGCGGCGGCCACACATTGCTGCAGGTTGAGCTGTGCCATGTTGAGACAGCCGGCGGTCTGCTTTTCGGTCATTGCGCGCTGCATCGGGGCAGCGGCGGCGCCGTCACCACCAATCACGCGGTAGGCGGCAAGCGTTGCGATCTGGTCTGCAATCGGCTCCTTGCCGGAGGCGATGCCGCGGTTGGAGATGCCAATCGCGCTGGCCACATCCGGCACACGGATGGCCGAGGCGGCGCTTGAGACATTCTCCCAGATCGAGGGAGCACCGCTCTTGCCGGCGGAGACGAGAACCGTATCGATGCCCGGTGCGGAGAAGGCGCTGACCATGTCCTTGCGAGCCGGACGGCCAGTGAGCGAGGAAGCGCGCAGCTGGGTGGCAATGGCGCCGGAATCTCCGACCCTGCCTTTTGCCCAGCCCTGGCCCTGAAGCGAATAGGCCTGTTCCTTGACGAAGGCGGCCGTGGTCGCAAGACGCTTGGAGTCGGCATCGACAGCGCCGAGGGCGGAGCGGACCGCCGAGTTGCCACCGTTCAGCGAGCGGGCATAACGCACATCATTCTGAAGGCCGCGGACGAAGACGTCCTTGCCGTAGAAGCCTTCAATATCGCGCACGGCGGCGCGGAATTCGGGGTTCTGGGAGGCGACGAGGGCCGAGTAGGCCATCCAGCCGCGGGTGAGCTGTTCGGAATTCTGTCCGCCCAGCTCTTCCAGAGCCGTCTGGATATCGGACGAACTCTTGAAGCTGTTGCGTTTGATGTCGGTAACATCGCCATGGAATGTCGCGTACACTGCGGCGGCCGATGATAGCGGGTCCGGGGCAGTTGCTGATTCCGGTGCGGCTGCGTTTTGCACTTCAGGTGCAGGCGCTGTCTGGGCGGTTGCAGTAAAGGCAAGCGCAACAGCGCCAAGCGCGGCCGCATGCATACGGGTCAGTTTCATCGTCAGGCTCCCTCGCATTAGCTGACTATATGGTGACCTATCATTCCGGGATTTCAAAGCGTATTCTACCCCCAGAAATCGGTTCCTGCTGAAAGTTTAATCTTTCAACGTTACCAACAATGACTAACAAATCTGACTGGTCTGTTAACACAATGCGCAAAACCTTCCTTTCGGGTATTTTTCTGCTCTGGCTCGTCCTTGTGGGCGTGGCGACGGCTTTCGTGGCTGTCCGGGGAACCGATGTGCGCATTATCGCGGTCGCGGTCGCGCTCTGTATCCTGCCTGTCTTAACCACATGGCCGGTCGCGCGTGGCGGGCTGGACTGGCCGCGTGGCCGGCGCGCGCTCCTGGTCTGCCTGCCATGGATCGTCATGAGCAGCCTGTTTGTCGCCGCCTCCGGGGGCATGGCGTCGCCGGCGCTGGTCTTTGTGCTGTTTCCGCCGCTCTTCGCGCTCGCCTTCGGATGGAGACGCCTTGCCGTGGAGACAGCGGTGTTCTCGCTCGTCGCAACCTTCTGTGCCGTCCTGGTATCCGGCCAGATGGCGGGGATGCCGGGGGCCGGTGGCCTGCGTGAGGCGAGCGAAATGTATGCCCTGGCGGGCCTGTGCCTGGTGCCGTTCCTGATCGCCGGTTTTGTCCGTCAGGATCATCTTGATGGCGGAGGGCTGCCGGTTGCGGGGACCGTTCCGCCACAGACGCCGCCTTCTGTCACACGCGACCTGCCGCCTGCCGCCGACAGCCCGGCTGCCGGGCTCGATCCGATCGACGCGGCCAACAATAATAACGCTGAGGCTGGTGAGACGATTGTCGATGTCACCCGCGAAGGCCGCATCCGGTCTGTCTCCGGGCCGGTGCCGCAGGGCGTCAATTTCCATGTCGGGCGGGTCTTCATCGAGAGTTTCCCTGCGGCGCTGCGTCAGCCTGTGGCGACCCGCATCAGCAATGGCGGTACCTTCCGGCAGACGCTCGGCAATGGCTCTACGGTCGAGATCACCGTGGACCGCCACGATCTCGGCATGCGGGTTTTCCTCACCGAGGTTACGGAGACCACTGATCCTGCCGAGGCGGTAGCGCCGGGGACTGATGCCGATGACCTTTCCCGCGCCGAAGCCGTGGAAACCGCACTGGCTGAGCGGACCGCCTTCTTCGCCGGTCTCGGCCATGAGCTGAAGACCCCGCTCAATGCGATCCTCGGCTTTGCCGACATCATGCGGTCTGAACTGCGCGGACCGATGCCTGAGGGGTATCGCGACTATGCCGCGCTTATCCATGAAAGCGGGCAGGACCTGCTCCTCATGGTCGAGGACATCCTCGATTATGCCAAGTCCGAATCCGGCCATGCGCGGCTGGACTCAGAGCCGGTCGACCTGGTCGCCAGCGGCGAATCCGTCATCGCCCAGCTCTCCGGACAGGCCCAGCGCTCCGACATCAAGGTGACCTTGCTGGCCAAGGCGGAGGTGTGGGCGCAAGCCGATCCGCGCGCCGTGCGCCAGATCTGGCAGAACCTGCTGTCGAATGCGATCAAGTATTCCGACATTGGCGGGACGATCCTGCTCGATGCCAAGGCGGGCCGCGATGCTGTCGCGCTGTCTGTGCGCGATCATGGCGCCGGCATGGATGAGGCTGACCTTGAGCGGATCGCGAAACCCTTCCAGCAGGGAAGCAATGCCCGTGGACGCGCCGGGACGGGGCTTGGTCTTGCGGTGGTGAAATCCTTTGCCGACGAGATGAAGGGCCGGGTCATCATCGATACAGCGCCGGGGCAGGGCACACGGGTGAGGGTCGTCCTGCCAAAGGCCGACCCAAGGGATGTCGCTGCTGTTGAGGATGCTGCCGAGTAAGGGGCGATCTACCAGGGATTCGACTGGTGCTGGCGCCGCTCGATCTGGGACTCCCGCCACATCAGAAGAAAGCCGGTCGCCATCAGGCAGCCCAGGACAACAAGCGCGACTTCCATCGGGAAAATTCCGGACTGCACAGCGTCCTGCGCCCGGCTCGACACGATTTCCGTATTGGAAGAGGACAGGTTCGAGGCGTGCTGATTGGCTGTGCGGGCAGCCTGTGTGCCAGCGGAATTGAGCAGCGGAAGAAACAAGGTCATGCTGTCGGGCCTCGCCTGGTTACCAGTATCTTAATCTGGAACAGGCGGTGCAAGCGCCATGCCGCGAACAGATAACGAGGAATGTGTAGCAGGATATGCAGGAAGAGAGATTGCCGACATGGCTCTGGGTCGATGCGCTGATCCGCCGGGCGCAGGTGGCCGGGGCATCCTGCTTCGTGCTGCAGAAGGGCGACCGTTCGCGCGGGGACGTGCTTGTTACCGTGGCCAACCTGCATGGCGGCGCGCGGGCCTATGTGCCCCGCACCAGCATGGAGGGCGAGCGCATCTTCTCCGATGTGCGGCTGCAGGGCGTCGGCGAGGACGAAGCGTCCGTGAATGAGTATGTGCGCCGCGCCCGCGAGCGCGACCCTGACCTCTGGGTGCTCGAGATCGAGGACCGGGACGGGCGCCATTTCCTGACCGAACCTGTGGAAACGCCCGAGGAGTCCTGAGCCGCGCGCAGCTGCGGCTTGGCATGGCCAGCCGTTTCCGCAATACCGGATTCGACATGGCGAAACTCTATTTCATCTACGCGGCGATGAATGCCGGCAAGTCGACCATCCTGCTGCAGTCGGCGTACAATTACCGCGAACGCGGCATGCAGGTCATGTTGTGGACGTCCGGTCATTATCGCGAGGGGCAGGAGGAAACCGCCGAGATCAGCTCCCGCATCGGGCTGAATGCGCGGGCACATCTCTATCGCGAGGAGATCGATCTCTTCGAGGCCATCACGGCCATGAAGAATGACGGGGCCGTGGATGCGGTCTTCATAGACGAGGCGCAGTTCCTCGCGCCCGGACAGGTCTGGCAGCTCGCCCGGGTGGCCGACCAGCTGCACATCCCGGTCATGTGCTACGGCCTGCGCACAGACTTCCAGGGCAAGCTGTTTCCCGGCTCGGCCGAACTGCTGGCGATTGCCGACCAGCTGCGGGAGGTCCGCACGATCTGCCATTGCGGGCGCAAGGCGACGATGACTGCCCGGGTGGATCCGGAAGGCAAGGCGATCACCGAAGGCCAGCAGGTCGAGGTGGAAAAGTCGCGCTATGTTTCCCTGTGCCGGAAACACTGGGAAGCCGCGACGAAGATTCACTGAAACCTGTAATGTTCCCGGGCAGGCTCGCGCGTCTGCCGGGTGAAAAATGATTCTGATCCGGAACGATTTTGCCGGCCCTCGCAGCAATTTTATCCCGCAATAGCCCGGACTTGACCGCAAAGTTGCCCGAATCTCCGCCGACTGTCTCTCTCATGGGATAGAGGAGAC
>Ga0114900_1002040_pt1 | contig 11637 bp, 13 predicted proteins | sample MalvireepMed_231_FD_89685 | JGI IMG/M metagenome (GOLD analysis project Ga0114900, IMG submission 89685) | Marine viral communities from the Global Malaspina Expedition - Malaspina viral metaG DeepMed_231 | ecosystem: Environmental > Aquatic > Marine > Oceanic | place: Mediterranean Sea...
CAGTAAATGCAGCAGCAACTCATGGTGGCACAGGAACAACTGATACAATTCACTTAGATGTGTCGGGTGCTGGGCAGATAGGAATATTTGCAGCTGGTGATATATATTTTAACTTTTCAACAACAACAACAGATTGTAATACATCTAATGATCTGAGAATTCCTGGAAGTACTTTAACATTTATAACGGTACCTCGTGGATTAGGCTCTACAATCTATTTTAATCATCTTGGTGTGGCTGCTGTTGCCGTGAGAGTAGTGGAGGTATAATATGATAAATAAAATGATAAGTTCAGTAGGAGTAGGTGCTACCAGTGCTGGTGGAACTGGGACACTTTACATAGATACAGATGATGATAATTTTGGTATTGGTGAAGGATTAACCTTTCATGCCGATGCAGAAGACAATATAGCAATAGGTGAAAATGCTTTAAATAGTACAACGGGAGATGCTTTAAAGAATATAGGTATAGGTACTAATGCATTGACTGCTCTTACACTTGGTGATTATAATACTGTTATTGGTTCTGGGGCTTTAGATGCAGCTGATGGGGGTGAAAGTTATAATGTTGCTATTGGTTTAGATGCTATGGGAGCTGTTGATGAGGGTGCATCATATACAGCAGACCAAAATATTGCTATTGGTGCAAATGCTTTGGCTGGTGGTATTTTAGGTTCAGGCGTATTATCAGGTAATATTGCTATTGGGCATAATGCTCTTGTTACTACTGGTGTAAATCCACAGACAGGCACTATAGCCATAGGAAGCTCTGCCCTTACAGCTCTTACAACTGGTGAAGGGAATATGGCTATTGGTTTTGAATCATTAAAAGCAAATACAGGTGGGGCAAATAATATAGCAATAGGTTATCAAGCTATGTTAGTCCATGATGGTGGATTAAGGAATATTGCAATAGGTCGTGGTGCTATGGACGCTACAGATGCTGGTTCAGTATCTGAAGCATCTGATGATAATATATTTATAGGATATAGTGCTGGTGGTGGTACTTGGGTAAATCAAGATAATAGTCATTGTATTGGAATTGGTACCTCTACATTAGAAGGAGCATTACAAGGTAATTACACTGACGGGACGATAGCAATAGGACATTCTGCTCTTAATGCTCTTACAACTGGTGCAGGGAATATGGCTATTGGTTATAATGCCTTACTTGCCCATACTACTGGTGCAAGAAATATGGCAATCGGTTACGGTGCAATGGATGGTACTGCTGGAGATGCAGATGATGCCCCAGCGTCAATTGACAATATATTTGTTGGTTTTGATGCAGGTGGTGGAGATTGGGAAAATGATGAAGATTCCAATTATAATGTAGGTATTGGTAATTATTGTATGGATGCAGCTATGGATGATGCTAATAATAATACTGCTGTTGGGCATCTATCCATGACAACTCTAACTTCAGGTGATAGTAATACTGGTATTGGTCATAGCTCTCTGACTGCTCTAACTGCAGGTCTTAATAATGTAGCTGTTGGTGCTCTTGCTGGCGATGCTATTGCTGCTGGTAATAATAATACGTTTATTGGGAAGGGTGCGGATGGTGCTGCCGATGTAAGTGGTCAAATAGCTATTGGCTATCAAGCTACTACATCAGTATTAGAGTGTATAGCAATAGGAACAGGTTTTGATAATGGTAATACTCGTACAGTTAAAATTGGTGACGCTGGAAATACCATGGTATCGTTGGATTGGGATACACCAGGTGATTCTACTTGGGTAAGGTCATCTGATAGAAGAAAGAAAAGAAACATTAAAGATAATACTCTTGGACTTGAATTTATAAATAAACTTCAGACAAGAACATTTCAAATGAAACCTCAAAATGAACTGCCTAAAGAATGGGTAAGTTATAGTGAAACTAATAGATATGATACAGAGAAAGTTCATATTGGGTTTATAGCTCAAGAACTTAAAGCTCTAATAGATGAATATGATGCTCCAAATGAAGTTGCAAGCTGGAGTGAAGATGAGGATGGTATGCAAAGAGCTGGAGAAACTAAACTTATAACTCCACTTATCAAAGCAGTACAAGAGCTTTCAGCAGAAGTTGCATCATTGAAAGAACAATTAAATAATAAATAGGAGAACCAAATGAACTGGTCGAATTATAGCAGTTTAAAATCAGCAGGTAATGTTTCTTTTGCTGAAGATAAAAAAACTACCAGAGAAGCTGTAGAAGCTGTTGATGAAGTAAGGGATGATGATGGTAATATTACAACTCATGCAGTATTAGCACAGGCAAAGGAAGAACGTGAATTTGTAGTTCTTGTAACTAAGTCTTGGAATGGCTCTACAGGTGAAGCAAATGCTGATAGTAAGCGTGAATATAGTCTTTCTGATTTGGAACGTGAAAAGGCTCGTTATGATTCTGAAGTAGCAAGTGCACAGGCACAATCTGATGAACTAGCAAAAGCTATCATAGATTTCAAAAAGGTATAATAACTGATGAGATCCCCAAGTATGTCATTATTTGAGCAGCTTGGTGCTGGATTGGATGTAGTAGGTCAAGTTGAAGTGCCTAAGTTTCATCGCTATGCTGAAGATGCAGATCAAGGTGAGATAGCACCAGCACAAATTCCTGCAACTTCATTAGAGTCTGTTCCTGAGAATATGACTGATATGAAGTTTACACATTCCTTAATTAAGCATTTAGACATGTTATATAGTCGTATGCTTGCAGGAGAGATTTCTGGTATGACTCAGAGCTTTCCTAATGAATCTGATGAAGAGGTTATAGATATAGCAGGAATGCCCCATCTTAATAGGTTTTCTTATTATAATCCAGGCAATAGTGCAGTAACAGAAAGTACCTAAATGGCTTATCCAAGAATTAAGTTAGCAGACAATTCTGGAAATGAAGTTGGTGTAACTGATAATCGCCTTAATGTAAATGCCTATCTATCAGCAACTCCCACAATAGATATTGGAGATGTATCTCTTTTACTTGGAGGTACAGCTGCGTCTGTTAATAATGGTGCTGCCGATGCTACAACACTTAGAGTTACTATAGCTAGTGATACTACTGGAGTATTAAGTGTAGATGATAATGGCTCTACTTTAAGTATTGATGATGGTGGCGGTACGATTACAGTAGATGGTACGGTTACCGCCAATCTTAGTGCTACTGATAATGCAGTGCTAGATGTTATAGCAGCCGATACTACTGAAATAGCAGGTCGTTTTATAACTCCAGGAGTAGAATGGGTTCAACAAAGAGGTATTGCAGTTTTGGCAGTACGAAATGATGTTCTTGAACCTTTGTTTGGCACAGCAGATAATGACCATGGAAATCTTCAGGTAGACAGTGTTGGTGGATTATATGTTACTGGTAGTGAGGTAGAAAATGCAGCTGTCCAAAGTGAACCTTTACTTATAGGTGGTAGATTTGACTCTTCAGCTAGAACCCTTGGTGATGGAGATGCAGGTGCTGTTGCACTTAATGCTTCTGGACATGTTCTTATGGATGTTGTAGATGGAGGACAATTAGATGCTCTTCTTGATACAATAAAAGTAGATACGGAAGCTATTGAAACAGCTGTAGAGCTTTTAGATAATGCTATTGATGGTAGCGAAATGCAGGTAGATATAGTGGCTGCTCTTCCAGCTGGTAGTAATACTATTGGTGTTGTTGACCTTGGTTCTACTGATAATGCTGTATTAGATGCTATGGTTGTTGATTTGGCAGCCATGGAAGCTTTACTTATTACAATTGATTCAGATACAGATGCGATTAAAACAGCAGTACAGATTCTTGATGACTGGGATGATTCTAATTATGCTAACGTAAATATTAATCTTGCAGGCTCAGATGCTCCTACTGGTGGAGGTGCTGAATCTGGAGCATTAAGGGTTACTCTTGCTAATGATTCAACTGGTGTTATATCCATTGATGATGGTGGCAATACTATAACTGTAGATGGCACTGTTACTGCGAATCTTGGCACTACCGATAATGCAGTGTTAGATGCTATAGCTGCTTCTCTTGCTTTATTAGATAACTCAATAGCATCTGGGTCTGAATTACAAGTAGATGTTGTGGCTGCATTGCCTGCTGGAACTAATGCAATTGGTAAATTAGGACATGATATTACTGGCCTTTCAAGTGATGATAATGATACAGTAGGTACAAGTGCTGAAAAGATTTCTGGGGCAGATGGTGATGTGGCTTGTAAGCGTATTGATATAATGGCACATCCAAGCAATACTGGAGAGATATGGGTAGGAGATAGTGCTATTACTACTAATGGTGCAAATGGTGGTATTAGGCTTTTAGCTGGTGATTTTTATAGTATGGATATAGACAATACAGCTGATGTTTATGTAATAGCAACTGTAGATGGTGAAAATGTTTGTTTTAATTATTTTACATAATGCCTAATATACTTACAAAAGCAGAGAATTTTAGTGGAAGAATTATTGGAATAACAGTAGAGGGTATAAATCAAACTCCAGCTACTTATGCATTGACAACTGGCAATGCTCTTGTAGCAAGTGGAACTCATCATGTCAGTTTTATTGGTCCTCCAAGTGGAGCAGTAGAAATAGAAGTGCAAATAAATTATGATGCTGGATCTTCTAACCAAATATTAAAATTAGGACTTTCTGATCACACTTCCCTATTATCTAATAGTTTAGATGCTTATCTTATACAGCAAGTATATGAAGCAGCAAGAGCCGTAAATGATATGAACGTAATTCATAAATGGGTTGTAACTGGGCTTACTGCTGGAGGTACTTATAAATGGTATTTAACAGCCTATACAAATACTACAACAGGAACACCAACACTTCAATGGGGTGGTGATTCTGTTAGTGAAAATCCAGTTTTTATTATGAAAGCAACAGCACTACCAGCAGCAGTAACAGATTTTGCAATATATAGTTAAGGAATAATAAGATATGATAGATACACTCAAAACAACAGGAGCAGGAGTATAGATGTCTAAGATAACCAAAAATTTTACAACTAATGAGATGAAGTGTCCTTGCTGTGGTGAATGTAATATGGATGATTCTTATATGGCTGATCTACAAGAGATACGAACAATATGCGAATTTGGATTTAAAGTAAATTCTGGCTATAGGTGCAAAAGCCATAATGCAAAGGTAAGTAAAAGCTCTAGGAATGATCATACGTTAGGCAAGGCTGTAGATATTCATATGACAGATCGTTATAAAAGATCGACTCTTTTAGGATATCTATTAGACAGTGATAATTTCCGTGATATTGCTATAGCTAAGACATTTATTCATATAGGAAGAGGAAAATCTAACTCAGGAGTTGGAGTATACTAATGGATATATTAGATACACTAAAGACTGGGGGAATTGGGATTAGTGGTTGGTGGCTATCTGTTAGTGGGTGGTTTCCAGAATTAGTATCCTTAGGTGTGGGAATAGCCACACTAGTGTACCTTATTGTAAAGATAAGGAAAGAATTAACAACATAAGGAGAGTCATATGCATTGTCCATACTGTGCGTCTAGCGAAATACTTAAAAATGGAGTTAGACTAAGAAGGAAGGGATGCGCAAAACAAGAGTACAAATGTAAGGAATGTGGAAAGTATTTTAGTATTCCATATGATGGTCCAGATAGATCCTTAAGAGTTCTGGAAGATATAGAGCCAGGACAGATACTAGATCTAAAGTTTGAAAATACTGTTAGGATTCATGGTGCAACTGATGTACACTTTGGTGCAAATGAACATCATGATGAAAGGTTCCAGGATCTTATAGATGAAGTTGCAGCTGATCCTGATGCAAGGTGGTTTTTAAATGGAGACAATATAGAACTAATACCACCTAACTATAAGATTAGTCAGCGTGGACAATTGATGGAACCAGATGAACAGCATATAAAGTTTATTGAGAGAATAGAGCCAATTGTAGATAAGTTGCTTTTTATTAGGGGTGGAAATCATGATATGATACGAAGCGTGAACATTCTTGGATTTGATGTTTGTAAAATAATGGCCGATATGCTAGGTATACCGTACTTTCGGCTACCAGGGTATAGTATGGTAAAGGTAGGAGATAAAACGTGGAATTTGGTCACAGGACATGGTAAAAGTGGGGCAAAGAATGGTGATACAGAGCTTGATAAGATGGCTGCTGTATATTCCGAGGGAGATGTATTCTTCCTTGGTCATAATCATCAGTTATATGCTAAGCCTCTTGACAGCCTAAAGATTATAAAGAAAAGTGAAGAGATACACAGACGGTGGTATTGTAGGGGTGGTAGTTTCTTGAAGTATGCAGATTATGCACGGTATAGCTTCTATCCTATGATACGTACTGGATGGGTAACTTTAGAATTTAGAGAAGACAAGATAAAAGCATGGACAAATTAGATGAATTTACTAAAAGATTATTGGGAGCAGTTAGTAGCATTTGTACTATTGGTCACAATATTAACTAGAATGAGAGTAGATATAGATGTCTTGAAAGATAAGGTTAAGACTCTATTTGATCTCTTCAATAAAAAGGAGAAATAATAAAATGGAATTTCTATCAAACTATTGGGAATATATTACAATTTGCTTTCTACTTGTAGATAAGGCAGTGGCATTAAGTCCCTCAAAGATGGATGATTTGATATGGACTACAATAAAGAAGATGTTAAAAAAATCTGCTGGCAAATAGGAAATGCCAAAAAGGGTTTATAATATTAAACAATTCCATGGTGGAATAAATAATGGTTCAGATCCTAGAGACATAGCAGAAAATGAATTAGTTGAAGCTACCAATGTTATGGTAGATAAAGTAGGTAGGATAACTCCTCTTGGCTATAGAACTCCTCATAATACTGTAGATACTAATACTGCTACTAATTCTGCTGGTAGAGGCTTATTTAAGTTTAGTCATGATAGATTGGGAGCAGAGACATCTGCTACAGGAGCAGCTGAGACTGGTGATGATTATCTGGTGCTTACTGATGCTGCTACTACAACAGTTGATATTTGGAGTAAATCTACTGATAATTGGGGTACTGCAGAATTTGATCTTGGGGGTGCAACTAGCGGGTTCCTACCTTCTATATATCAAGCCGATGGAGCTCTTAGAGTTTGTGATGGGGAATTTGCAAATAGCAGTACATCTAAATGGTTTGGATATATAGATAGAACTGTATTTGGTGATGCCTCAAATGCAACACTTGCTCTGGATGGTTGGTATACAGAAGATCAGGAAATAAAAGCTGGAATATTAGGAAAAGCTAGACAGGCTGAGGCTGATGGTAGTTATCCACCAAGTTTTGTTGCGCCAACAGCTACTGCAGGATATCTTTCAATATCTGTGTCTGCAAACAAATCCGAAACTGGTGGTATGAGAGGATTTAAGAATTATTATTATAGTTTAATATATGATGGTGTTCAAGAATCTAAATTATTTTGGATGCGGAATACAGATGATACAGGTAGTGGGGTATCTGATAATGTATATGAAAATGCTACTAAAAAGTATAAGGTATATATTCATCCAGAGGCTTTGTCTGGAGGTACTAATAATCCAGGGCTTAATTATAGATGTACTGGAGCTAAAATATATTGGAAGAAGGTAGATTCAGCTTATGTTGCATATGATGATGCATATCTTTTGCTAGAAGTAGATTTTGTAAAGGGTGTTAAATCTTCTGAAGTTGATACTTATGTAGCATGGGAAAATCTTTCTACAGGCTCTGCAGTATCTGGAGCGGTTGAATTTGTAAATGAGCCAAGGTTTGAAACCTATAGAAGCCAAACTGGTTTTCAGGAAGATGTAATATCTTTAGCTGCTCGTTATAAGACCTCAGTAGTAACCAATCGTGTTACCTATATTGGGAATATTAAAGCTAAGAATAAGGAAAGTCCTAATGCAGAAGTAGTAATGGGAGATGCAATGATTAAGTCTCCTGTCAATCAATTTGATTCATTTCCTACAGATAGAATAATGGAAGTAACTATAAGGGATGGAGATGAGATTGTTCATTTAGCAGAATATGCAGATAGACTTCTACAATTCAAAAAGAATAAGCTTTATATTATTAATATATCTCAGGAGATAGAATTTCTAGAAGCAGTATTAGAGTATAAGGGTGTAAATAATCCAGGATCTGTAGCTAGGACAGACATTGGGATAGTATGGGCTAACCAACATGGATGCTTTTTTTATGACGGAGAGAAGGTATCTAATCTTTTAGAAAAAGGTGGTATTAAAATAATTAGTGATTCTGCCTGGAATAGCTTTTTACCTTCAGATAAAGATCCTATGGTAGGATATAATCCAAATAAGAGACAGGTTATAGTTGCTGATGCGGTAGATGCAGATGGTACTGGTGCAATTTTTCTTTACGATTTTGTTACTAGATCTTGGGTTAAGGGTTCTGCTGGTACAATAGATGATTTGGTTAAATCTAATTTTGTAAATGATTGGGATGGTAAGTTAATATATCATACTGGTAGTACTACGAGGCAGTGGAATGATGAGTATGCATCTGATTCTATGGACTTACAGACTAGGGATATAGATTTTGGTGAACCATCAGTAAAAAAGAACATATATAAAGTATATGTATCTTATAAAGGTGATGGCTCTACTGTGACTATTGGCTATCGTACTAATGGCGAGACTTCAGCTACTGCTTCTAATTTTTATAAGATAACTTCAGATGGATCTAGTTCTGGAGCAACTGATTCTACTACTCCTCTTCATAGTAGTAGTGTTGGAACTACTGATTGGCTTAAAGCTGAACTAAAACCTGTTTCATCAATTAGGAATATAAATAGTATTCAATTAGTATTTGGAGGTACTATAACAACAGATTTTGAGATCAATGATATATCTATAGTATATAGAGCAAAGAATGTAAGATGAGTATTGGAGAAAGAGAAGTTCGTAATGCAGGGCATCAAAAACAAGGACGTATGCAGATACGCAAAGGGGTACCAAATGTTAGCGAACTATCTGAAGCGGTGCCAGTATTGAGATCTGTATCTGGTATAGGTCTAGTTCAATATATAAGACATAATGGTGAATTATATGCAAGTGCATTTACTAAATTGGTTCCAGTTATTGCATCAAAAGTATCAATTGGTAGATTAACTGATGGTGGTGCTGAATCTGGAGATGTTGCCAAACCTAGTATAAGCGATTTTAATGGTGCTATCAGTAATGTTCTAAACTATAATGCTAATGATGATATAGAAGATGATCTAGCTGCTTTAGCTGGAAAAATCAATGAAATAATAAAAGCACTTAGAGAAACTAATATAATACTAACTGATGGAAAGAATTTAGATTCATTTCAAAGATAATTTAGGGAGATAGTTATGGGTAAGCAGTTAAGAAAATTATTAAAAAAGGCAAAGACAGAAGAAGCCTCTGTACAGAAAGCTGCTAGAAAGCGTGGTCTATGGAGTAGTTTAGGCTCTATTCTTCTTGGAGGTGTTGCTATGGCTGTAACTGGTGGAGCTGCAAGTCCTTTTGTTGCTGCTGCTCTTACAGGAGGGGGAGCATGGGCTGGTGGCCATTTAGGTAATTGGCTTGCTGGTACGACCAAAGAGGGTAAGCTTAAAGGTGGGAGATTTTTTCAAAACCAAAGATCTGATATCGCAACCGAGATTAAACAAGGTATAGATGTTAAGGCGTTAAAGGCAGCATTTCAAGCAGGATTTCTGAAGTTATTTCCAAAGATTTCCAAGGGAGGTGGTTTTAAGTTTGGGGATATATTTGAATCTGGAGAAAAAGCTTTAGACCCTGTAACTGGGGCACCTCAGACAGGTTTTAAAGGGCTTCTTGATTATGAGGGGAGCACATTAGGAGAGTTCTTTGCCAAGCGAGGGTTAAAAAAAGCTGCACCTCCTCCAGTTACGGGAAGTGGTTTAAGTGAAAAGTGGTGGAAGAACTTTCTCAAAGGTAGAGGAGATTTACCAGGGAGAAAGACAACTGGCTCAGGTCGCGATGTTAGCCCACGTCCAACAGGTAAGGAATGGGCTACACTAAAAGAAGTTGAGAGGGTTGGTGGTTCTTATCGAGGGGGAGATTTTGTAAGTTCTCAGGATGTTCTGGACTATGCAAAGGGAAATATAAGTTCTAGGGAATTTAGAAGACTTGCAAAAGGTAAGAAAATTGGTGGCGGGAACATAAGTAACTTATTTAGTAGTAAGCAAATGGGGGATTTGGGATTTGTCAAGATTTTTGACAGAGACCCTGGCCAACAAGAATGGCTATATAGACCAAAAAAATTCCTTGGTATTAAGGAAGGTGGTTTGGCAGGCCTTGGAGCATTAGGGCTCTTAACGTCTTTAACGCAAGCTGGAGAGCAGTCCCCTTCTAGAACAGAAGATGCTGGTGGTGAGGAATTAGGTGTTGAAAGGCAGTCTGCTTATGATAAATATAATCAGATGATAGAAGGTCCAGCAGGTGATGCTACCTATATTTCTGATAAATTACCTGTATCTGAAAGTATTGATCCAACTGGCTTAAGAGGTTCCAAAACCTTATATGATGAATATGGGAGTATTACAGGTTCTAGACCTTGGAGTCCAAGAGATGTAGCTCTTCAAAGGGGTAAAGAATTTTATGAGACTGATGTTGGCAAGTTGATTACAGAAGGACCTCCACATTGGGGATCAGAAACTCCTGCTGTTGAGGGACTTTCTGAAAGTCCAGTAGGGGCTGGTTTAACACAGTATCAAGAAAGATTATTTGATCCTGCATTACAGGGGCCAGATCTAAGTTTAGGATTCCAGCCAGGTAATTATGATTTATTAGATGAATCTAGAGCAAGAGCTCAAGGACTACAGCGTGGCTTAGGACTACAAGAAGGGTTAGGTGGTGGTTCTCAATGGTGGAAAAGAAAATTTGGGAGATAAAAGATGAAAATATATAATGAAATAGTAATAGATATGAACCCTGAGTCTTCGACTTTTGAGGAGACGTTACATGAAGATAGTTATGAGTATGAAGGCGATATGATGCTCTTGGACTGGACAAAAGTTACAGACCATCCTGATTATACGGATGCTGATGGTAATGTGTGGACATTAAGAGTAAATGTTGGTTGGTTTAATAGGGTTAAGGAGCAGCAAATTTTTAGGAATGGTGTATTAGTTAAAGGTGATTATGCTGGTGCAGGTACACGTGCAGAGGCACATGCACAATTTAAAAGATACATTGAATCCGTGTCTACATTGTCAGAGGGACAGCACGGTGGTTTTTCATATTCAGGTGGAGAATTTGATCCTACATCTGAAGAATATAAAAGATCTGTACAAACTACTGGGGGATATGGAGAACTTGCTGAAGGTTTTGGTGTGGAGGAAAGTGACTTTGAAGAGTTTTATGGAAAGCCTTTGGAGTTTGCGGAAACAGCGAGAGAGATGGGAGAGCACAGCCTTGGTATGCAAGCGGGGAAAAGTCTTTATGATATTAAAAAATCAACAGATGTAGCAATGGCTCGCACAGGATTTGCAACACCTGGCACAGTATCTACTGCGTCAGAAATGGCAAAAGTTGGGTTATTTGGAGATTATAAAGCTCAACAAGAGCAGTTGGCATTTGCACAGGAACAAGATGTAGCAGCATTCTGGAAAGCTGACGAAGAGAGGTATTATGAAAGGTTAGCTACAATTGAA
>Ga0114900_1002053_pt1 | contig 11575 bp, 25 predicted proteins | sample MalvireepMed_231_FD_89685 | JGI IMG/M metagenome (GOLD analysis project Ga0114900, IMG submission 89685) | Marine viral communities from the Global Malaspina Expedition - Malaspina viral metaG DeepMed_231 | ecosystem: Environmental > Aquatic > Marine > Oceanic | place: Mediterranean Sea...
GCGGCCAGTGGTTTTCGGGGCAAGCTGCGGTCTGCGCGGGGATGCGGTTTGTGTTTCGGGCCTGTCCCAGTTCTGTCCGTTTGCTGCTCCGTTCCGATCATCGGCCCAATTCTCCCGCACCGCATCAGCGTCGTAGTAGTAGCGGGGCGACTTGGTGAGTAGAAACAGATATTCGTGTGATTTGGTCGGCCGGTCGGTCACGCTTTCCGGCATCACCGATCCGCTGTAGGACGGGCAGAAGCTCACGCCCTTCGCCCAGATGATATCCGAGCGCAGATACCACCCATCGGCTTGGAGCGCGAACGCCACGCGCCACGGGATGCCGATGAGGTCTTTGGGTTTCAGATTTGAATAGTTTGTAGGAAGGCCACCGGATAACGTACCGACAGACGTCCCTTGTTTTGCCCCACGACGATCAGACGCAGAGCCGCTGCCCATCTGACCTTTTCCCGATCCAGAGTAACTATCCCCCAAATTCAACCACACCGTCCCGTCGTCCCGCAGCACGCGCCGCACCTCTCGGAACACCGCGACCAGCGTCTGGACGTAGGCGTCCGGCGTGGGTTCTAGGCCGATCTGACCATCCACGCCGTAATCGCGCAGCCCCCAGTACGGCGGCGAGGTGATCACACACTGCACCGATTCGGCGTCAAGCGTCGGCAGCACGTCGCGCACGTCACCGTGATGGATCACTCCGGCCCCCCGATTGTGGTCGTCGTCACCACGCCATCCGCGCCGCGCGCTGGATCCTCGAGTACCAGTCGGATCCGGCGCCCGTGGATCTGCCCGTGATGACACGCACGACAGAGCAGGAGGGTATTCTGCGTGGTGGTCGCGCCGCCCTGGCTCCGAAACTGGATGTGGTGTAGCTCGGCCCTGACGGACGCACAGAAGAGAATCCCACAGACCCGGCACCTTGTATCACGTACGCGAAGTGTGGCCCGTACAGCGGCCGTGAGGGCGTGCTGCTGCCGTTTCTGACGCGCCCGCTCGACCGCGCGCGACTCTGGTTTTGGAAACATGGGGGATGGCGGTTGGAGGACTGGCATGGCGACCAGCGCAAACCACAGCGGAGGATCACTGCTGTCTGTCTGCTCCGCCACCCCCCACACGATATTATGTCCCATTTGCGGTCGAGCGCCGGTGCGGCACTCCCCGGCGGCGTTGGAGGACTGGGTTGGTCTCGAAACAGACGCACCGGCGGACACGCCGCTGCGCGGTGGCGGTTTCCTCCCGGTCCACGGCCCAGCCCGTATCTGCACAGAGATCGCACCCATACCGTGGAAGGTGAATGGCGCGGCTTTTCCACGGGTGGTCCGGGGCGAGTGTGCGCCCCATGAGCGCCTCGAATCTCTGCACAAAGTCTGCCCGCGCGGCCAGTGTGCGTGTGCGTTCGTCGTCGTCCGGGTCGACGGGCGCGGTCAGGCGTCGGGCGTCGGTGGTCGCTTTCGCTTCGAGGGCGGTGGCCGCGTGGTCATCCGCCGCGCGATACCACTCACCGGCGGACGGCAGGAAGGGTGACGGGGCCTGTTGGAACGCGGTGCCGGTCGCGACGACAGAGGCCACTGGCAGATCGCTCAGCGTGGCGTAGTAGGCTTCTTGCTTGATCTCATCGGCCTGCGTATTTTTGGTGCTGACCAGCCGATTAAACGCGGCGAGAAAGGGGCCAGGATGATCCCGGACGAGGGCGCTCATTTCGCCCCCCCGTGTCGGGCCATGAAGCGGTGCGACGCCGCCACCAACCCTGCGGTCTGTCGGCTCAGGACCGGCTGGGCGCGTGCGCTCAGGTCGTCGGTATAGTCCCCACGGTTTAGCCAGGTGCGTGGATAGGGGACATAGGTTGGCGCCGTCTGTTCGGCGTCCCAAACCGCCCGCCACGCCGCGAGTCCGGTGGTGATGCGGTGGTGGAGGGCGCTGTCGGTCTCGACGTGATGGCGCAGCCACCAGGCCAAGGCCGCTTTCTGCGCGCGTTTCCGTGGATAGGCGTCCCACCACGCTGCGAAGCGCGGCGGCAACTCGTCGCGGCGCGTTCTGCGCGTCCCCGGCGTGATCGCTGCGGTACTAAGAGACGTACTAAGAGTACTAAGAGTACTAAGAGTATTCTCAAAGGGCGTGCGGACCCCAGCCCCTGTCGAAATGGGCGATCCGCTCTCGGTGGGCCGCACCAGTGCCAGGCTCGGCAGCGGCTCCGCCTCGCAGAGATCGATCCTTCCGCTGTCGTGTAACCGCAGCGTCCCGGCCGCTTCGAGCGCGCGGAGATGGCGCGTGAGGGAGTCCACGGAAATCTTGAGGTCGGCGGCCAACTCACTCCGTGTCGGATCGAGGGAGGTGTGCGCGTACCACGCTTTGAGACGCACCCAGGTCATTTGCGCGCTCGGGTGCAGGTCAGGGAGGTCGATAATCCAGCGCGGGATAATGACGCCGACCCCGAGGTTAGACTTCACGGCGCGCCTCCGTGGCCAGGCCGTCCATCACGTCCTGCGCCTGCTCCTGCTCACGCCAGATGTCGTCCTCGCGAGCGCGGGCTAACAGGGACCGCGCGAACGCGAAGTCGGCAAGATCGTCGCGCACCGTCACCGAAAAATCACCGGTTTTGGTGAGATACACATTGAGCCGGACCACGCCTTTGCTTTCCGCCGTTCGGGGGAATAACCCGAGCGCGTAGAACGCCAGTTGAATTGCATCCGCCGGGCGGGGACGACCCGTCTTCAGGTCCAACACGGTCACGTTGCCCTTCACCGAGCCAGCGCGATCGACGATGCCGTGGAAGCCGACCGGGAGATCCTGCTGGTGGTCTCCGGTGCGGCGAATCTCGAATGGCGCCTCGATGTGAGAAAAGCTGGGTGTGTAGGCATAGGAGAACCGTTTCCACGCGGTACTCCAGCCCTCCAGCGCGGTGCCTGGGTCCGGGGTCGGGACACTTTCGCCCCGGTCGTGGAGTTCCGTCCACTCGTGGAGATCGCGTCCCGGCTGCATGAGTTCTGGGTACTCGAGAAGACGGGCCGGCATCGGCCATTCCAACGCGAGGAGACGCCCCACGCTCCAGCGCGTCGACCAGTCGCGGAGATGTCGCGCGCTCATTCCGTACTCGCGTCGAAATTCAGGTCCAGCAGGTCTGTAAACTTCGGGTTTTTCGCGGGGGCCGTCTCAATAGAAACCGGGATCTGATTCTGGTACGCATGATCCGCCCGGTCGCCGATCTGATCGTCGAAGGTAGACACCTTTTTGCCGTCCGAAAACTCGATGGCGTAGCGCGTCCACGGCTTGTTAGCGGTCTCGCCGGTCACCGCCTGATAGCCCGAGACGTATAGTTTTCCCGCCACTGTGGTGCCGGTCGCCACGGGGGGTGGCGTGCGCGGCCCCTCGTCGCGCACCTCTGGCGTCGGACGGTGCGCGGCCTGATTGCCGTCGTCGTCCACCTCAAGCAACCCCCGTTCGCGTGGGTCCACCGGACTGAGCCCGCAGAGGCCCAAGATGCTCAGCCGCCGCCCATAAGTGTTCGCGCTGGCGTAGGCGTGATTCGCGTCACGCTGGAGGGCTTTCGGCGACGGCGGGATCGGCATCACGGTTTCCAGCCACTCGCCCGAACTGTGACAGAGCCGTGTCACGACACTGAATTGGCCGTCGACCAGCGCCCCGCCCTGTACGATGACCAGCCCGACCGAGGCGAGCGGTTTTGAGACGCGATGCAGGACGAAGGGGAGCGTCGCGTACGCACTCTTGAAATGTGGATTGGTGGACTCGGCGAGAAACTCAATGCCGAGGGCGGCAAATTGCCCCAGCGCGCCGTACAGGTGCGTCACCGACGGTGACGTGGTGATGTAGGGGCTCGCCACTCCCGGTGGCGGAGCCACGACGGGCTCGGGGCGGGTGCGCGTGCGTTTGGGGGCACGGGTACTCTCGTGGTCGGGGTCAGTTGCCATGTGATTTTCCTCCTCCAGCGACTTACGTAATGATGGGTTAGGATACCACGTCTACCTAATGGACGTGGTGGTAAAATAGCGTAGCACCATGTTCGCCAACGGCACCCAGGCGTACGTGTCTGGCACAGCGTCGAGAAAAAGCGTCGCGCACGCTAGGGCCATATTGAGATAGAGGGTCTTGCTCTTATACCAGCCTTTGTATTGGGGATTGGTGGTCGCGTCAGGCATCAGTGGTTCTCCTTTTTTTTTGACTCACCGTGATATTCGCTCCAGGCCACATCTCGTCATAGCGTTCTTTCAAACTCGCTTCGGCGCGGGGGCGTGTCGTGGCAAAAACGGTGTGTGTGAAGCGCAGATCGCCTTTCGCCACCACCAGCACGAACCGTTGGATTTGCGAGGGGGTGGTCACTGAACCCGCGCTCCGACCTGCGTGTACAGGGCCTCTGAGATTGTCGCCACAGTTTCCGCCTGAAACTCCTGCGGGCAGTGAAGCAGCGCGCCTCCCAGGAGGGACGCGGCGACGGACACCACGTCGGCCGGCGTGATGTCCTGCTCGTCGTCGAGCACCTCCGAGATTTTCGTGAGGACGCGCACAAAACGCGCCACTTCGGCCGCGTCGACCCCGGCCGCTTCGGCTGCGGCGCGGAGTTCCTTGGGACTCAATCGGGCGGGAAGCGAGACGATTGTCGCCTGTCGGCCGTCGCCAGACGCCAGCGCGTAACGTGTAGTTTTCGGTTTAGCCATGGTTCTTATTTTTTGTGATTTGGAATTTTTACGTCAAATTCGAGGTGGAGGTGCCTGTGGTGGCGAGGCTGTCTCCAGATCAGGTCCCAGCCGAGGTCGCGCGGGAGGTGGCGGCGTAGAAAGACGGCCAGGCCGTCCATCCGCTTTGCTTGGAGACGCCCGCGTTTATCCACCACCTGGAGGTCCACCGCCAGGTCGCGATAATGCAACGAGTTCGGGGCGTGGGTGCCGTCCCGCATGGACGTGATACGTACGTCCAGCGTCGGCGCGGCGCGGGCGTTCCAGATAGCGAGTAGCCGCAGCGCGGCGTGTATCTCTGGCTGTGGGATGCCGATCGCCACTGGTTTTCCCGGCAACCCGTCAAATTTTAGCATCGTGAGCCACTGTTGCGCGCCGATCTCATTCGGCGTCGCCTGGAAAGCGAGTGGGCGCCGTGGGCGGGACGATATAACCCCCGTATGAAAGCAAATCGCGCAGCGAACCGAGTACGGCGGTGTTCGTTTCGAGTTGCGCTTCGACGCGCTCCAGGTGGTCGACCAGCAGGCGCTCATTGCTCTGCGTCACCAGATACACCAGCGCAAAGATCACGAGATACGGTAAGACCCAGGTGCGAAACTCAACCATGATTGTGGTCATCTGCATTCTCCGTGCAAAAGTCTAACAGGGAATGTGGGCGATAGCGATACTCCGACACAGTGATCGGGCCGCGCGGCGTCTGAACGGACCGCTGGCGATTGTCGATGACCATCCCGTACGCGCGCCGACACTCGCTTACTCTCGTGCGCCAGGCATACCGACCGCCCGGCTCCGCGAGTGCTTGGCCGTCGAGCCAGACTCCCGGACGCGCCCGGAAGTAGTCGTAGACGCGCGCCGTGCGTGTCACGTCCGGGTGCTCCCTGGGCCGATCAGCGGCTGAAAGCCGTCCTGCGGCGCCAGGGCGGCCCGTGTCGGGGCGGCGGGGGCGCTTTCGGTGTCGATGTATGCCTGCAACGCGGCGGCGAACACACTCGCGCGTGTTACGCGGCCGTGGGGGGACGCCTGGGCGAGGCGGTCCACGAGATCGTCAGCGCGGTCGAGCGTGCGCTGGGGCAGACGGACGGTGACTGGGATCGTGGTCGGCAAGATCGATCGTTTCATCGGGGCTCCTTATCGGGGGTTGTAAACCTGGAACTAACCCCTCTTTTTGTCGAGGTCTGCATCGTCGAGTTCTGCGCCGCAGGTCTGGCACCACCAGATACTGCCCACGGCGTCCGGAATCCGCGCGCGCGTCACGAGCGCACGGCGGCCTGGTCGATTGATCGCGCAGTGAGGACATTGGATCGCGTCCTCCTCAAAGAGATCGTTCACGGCGCTCATGGAAGCACTCTTCCAATCGCCGTCGGGCTCAGTCCAGCCGCACGAGGGGCAATACCAGCCGGTCGGTCCATCCAGAAGTGTCGCATCGCAGACCTCCGCCGAGTCACCAATAAAATTCGCACACTCCGGCCCGTCGTCTTGCGGCTCGGGGGGCAGTCCCACGTCTGCATCCCGCATGGGCGCGGGTGTCCGAGTCCGTTGTGGCGTGCATCGCATGTTCTCGTATTCTACCATAGTGTTTAGTATCCTCATTGCGCTAAAGGGGATCTAGTCCTTGCGGTTCAAGTCCCCCTTAGCCGCTGGCTGGGCGAGGTAGTGCTGAAGAATCGTGTGTGTCAGCGTACTTGCCGTCTCGGCTAGGAGTTTTTCGATCTCCGGCAAGAGGTGCAGGGGCAGAGGGGATTCCCGCTCAAGTTTCACCAAGCGGGCGGCCAGTTCGAGTCGGTCGACCGACTCCTGGAGATACGTTTTGATGATCTCGCGGTCGCCGGTCAGCAGGTAGTCACGGTCGGTCTGCACGGTGTCCGTCCTTACTTGGGTCCGTGAGCGTGTAGATGCCGTGTGCCACTTCCTCTTCAAACTCGGACTCTATGATGCTGGTGTATTCCAGGTCGCCGCGGCTGGTGGTACACACACAGTGCAGCATGTACTCGTAGTAGTCGGTCGTGGCTTCGGTGTCGTCAATATGTTCTGGACGCCTTTCCCTGGCGCTACGTTCCACCCTCCAGATCGCGCGCCCAGTGACGGCAATCTCAGGCCAGCCGAAACTCGATTGACCGTTGAGAGTGGATTCACTGTTTTTGTTGAGGTGAAATGTTAGCCCTGTCATTAAGATCCCTCCTCGAACCTGGCGGCGACGCACTGGAGCGTGCCGTCACAAATGTAGTTTTGGCCCGTACAAGAGCGTCCCCACCAGCACCCATAGCCGTTCGAGATTGTAACTTCCCCGATCTCGTCCAATTGGCGACAGAACCAGGTACTCACCCGCCACCATTCGTACACCTCAGCGGGGGCGGCGTCGTCTCGGATCGTGCTGCGAAGGTCGTCGAGGTCGGCGTCGGGCTCCGTGTCGAGTCCGGCGTCCGAGAGATACGCGCGACACTCCTCTATGTCCCAGTCTGACGGGTCAGGGTAGAGGTTACGGAGGTCATCTGCCTGGAAGCCTTCCAGGGCGTCCGCTTGGAGGAGATCGCTCACCAGCATTGAATCGCAGACGTAGATTTCCCGCTCTGCGTAGCCTTCCGCGCGGCGAGCGATCCTGAGTGCCCGCCACAGGTCGTCGTCTCCCGTAGTCCACGGGCGAGTGCGGCATTCGTTCCGCTCGTTCCGCCGGCGGATCGCGCGTTGTGCTGGCGGTCCGTCTGGGTCACCACGAAATTCCACGCTATCGCCGGAGGGCCAGAGCTGGATCGAGGTACTGGGCTGTTCTGTGGTCGGTGTCGTCATGCGTCGTCCCCCCGATACGTGTGCGCGAGTGCTGTCGCGTCTGCGAAGGTGCCTGTACAGTAGGTCAGTACGTCGTAGATCGGGGAGCCCCACGCTTGTCCGTAGTCGCGCCAGATTTTAATTTTGCCGTGGTCAGTCTTGTACTGCGACCGCCGGTTGAATCGAACAATGACGTAATCGTGGTCGTGTCTCATGCTTAATACTCCTCTTTATTGGCTGGCGGATTCGGTCCACTACCTAGCGGTATCGTGCGGGGATGTTGTGCTTGGCTCTCGAGCCGCGCTGGTGTTTGTCTTGGCGTCGCGCTTGGTAGTCGTCAGGCGTTGCCAAAGTTGTGCAGTCACGATAGACGTTCCTCCCCTTACGTCGAATCGTGCCTTGTTGGAGCACCACGTCGGCTTCTTCGCCCGTCGCGTCTTCGACACGAATTGTGAAAGTGTGTTGGCCAGTTCCCGAACCGTAGGAATCCTTTGTGATGGTGCCCGTAATCGTCCGATCGCCTACGTAGGTCGCATTGCGGTAACTGCCGCTGAACACCGCCTCGATAAATCGGATTTTGCAGCCTGTCGTTAAGTCGTTCATTTCGCCTTTTTCCTCTGCCTAGGTTGTAAGTAAACGTCTCAAGTCGTCTTCAATATTTGACGCCCACAACTCGACGGCGCAGGACACGTACAAACAGGCCAGTTCCGACCAACTAATGCTGTCACCCAGCACGAGCGGGTCCGGAAGCTCGCCGAGGTCTTCGAGATATTGCAGCACACCATCATGGCTGTCGCCGTGTTGGTGCATTGTCTTCAGCGCGTCGTGATACGTGACGGCCGGCGTATAGGCTCCACTCGCGCAGCCGCCTTGTAGGATCGCCGCGACGGTCGACGGGCTGATCTCCTGGTCGATCCATCGCGGGATCGTGATCTCATCTGTCAGGTCGGCGATGGGATCATCGACGCTGTCCACCGAAATCCCCCAGAGTAAGTCGGTCATTATGATCTCCTTTCCTTGCGTGGCGTTCGGCTGGCTGTCCGTGTCGAGCGCCAGCCAGCCAGCAACCGGTGTATCATTTTGGCTTCCGCTTTCTTGATCCGCTTGTCCTGTTTGATCGCGCGGTTCACTGCGTCTTTGTTGTAGGTCACTCATTCTTCCTTTCCGCTGGCGGATTCGGTCCACCACCTATACTCGTAGACGGGGCGGCGCCCCGTTTCGCCCTGCTGGGCTCATCAGTACGAGGTCAATCACGCATTGGCATGAGCGCGCCGGTCACCTCTGAGGCGAGTCGGACCCCCACAGCGGTCAAGTACGTGGGGTCGTCGCCGTCGTGGCGGAATTCCATTGTGACGCGCGGCGTTTTTCCGTCCAGGGCTTTCGCGGCCTTGGCGATCCTGATCAACAGGTCGGCGCCCAGTGTCACGCGCACGGTGACGGGGCCCGTGGGGAGTACCTTTTTCCACGCGGGGTAGTCGTCGTCGGAGGCGTCGATCTGTGTATCGGAGACCACTCCGGTGCCGTCGGCGCTGGTGATTCGACAGTGGCCATTCTCGCTGGCCGTAACGACGATCTGATCGTAGATACTGAGGCTCGTGCGGCGGATGACGCCACGCGCGGCGTCCAGTACCTCACGTGGGAGGAGGGCGGCGACGGCGCCGTCCACGTCGGTCAGGTCGCGCTGTACGCCTGGTGGCCGGACGGGGTAGTCGCCTGCGGCGGCGGTCGAGGGGGGGGCGGTCAGTAGGAGGTGGCCGTCGGTCGCGACGGTGGTGCCGTCGGCGTCCAGCTTAATCCCTCGGAGATTGTAGCGCGTGTCGGTCCGTGTCGGTAGTGCCTGCGTGAGTGCGGCGACGACGTGTTTGTCAATTCTGGCCATGGTGTGGTCCTCCTGAGTTAGTAGGTTGTGCGGTTGTCTGCGCCTGCGACGGGGGCGCCCACGCGCGTCGCGCGTGTCTGCGTTGGGATCTGGTAAGTGGGTTGCTGTCCTGGCGTTCCGCGCCAGAGTTCGTTTCCTCCGAAGTCGAGTACGGCGAGTTCCAGAACCTCGCGCCAGTCAAGGATCCCGCCGGCGTGATCTGTGACAGCGACTGCCCATTTGACCCACTCCATATATCTCTCCTTGTTATTGGCTGGCGGATTCGGTCCACCACCTAGCGGTATCGTGCGGGGATGTCGATATGATTCGTTGCGTCGTCGATGGCGTCTTGTCGTCGGTAGTAGACGTAGGGATCTGGGCAGTCGGCGATACAGCGGGCTAGATTCCAGTCATGAACGGTATAGCCTCCTGAACGCTGAGCGATCCAGATTCCCTGTCGAGATCCTGAGCGCGGGCGGTCGCGGTAGTCTTGGACGACGATCCAGCGGCCGCGGCCTATTTTTTGCACGGTGTAGATCATGATCTAGCCCTCGTCTTCAAGAGACCAGAGTCCCCAGTCGCCGTCTTGTCTGCCCCAGGAGCAGCCGTCGACCGGAAAGTGGTCGTTCATCCAGGCGTCGGCGCGGTCTTCGTATTCACCAACCCATTCGCAGGTCGCGAAGGTGGCGTCTATCGTCGTGGCGGCGCAATCTATGGAGGGGCATCCAGGGTCGTGTGTGATGTCCGCGCCGTGGTCGTTGGCGAATTCGATGATGGCGTCTGTTGCGTAGATCCCGCGTGCGTTATCGACGTAGCAGCCACTATCTGTCGCGGTGTAGGGGTTTGTGGTCATCGTGCGATCCTTTCCTTACGAGCGGTAGAACGGACCATCAATACTCGAGGCTTGTAGAAACATCTCGCGGTTAAACCTGGGATTGTCCGTTTCAAAAATGCTCGCTAGGTTGCGGCCGATCTGGTGAGCAGTCCACAGCTTCGCATTTTGGTGCGCCGGCTCATGGACGTCTGTTAGATCTGTTGCGTCTGCAATGACCTTTGCAACCTGCACGTAATGTCTTTTTGTCAGCATGGTGCGATCCTTTCCTTTCCGCTGGCGGATGTGGAGTTGGTCCACCACCTATGCCAATGCGTCTTGACAGGCGGCGACAAATCCACCGGCTCGCGTGATCGCGAGCTTGGCGGATTGCACGTTGATCGGCCGTGCGATGGTCTCGCGGATTCGCGCAAGGATCGCCTGTGCCTTGTCCCCGTGCTCCGCGGCAAAAGACGCGACCGATTTGGCGCCGCGCGCGGAATTGCAGAACAGGCACGCGGTCACCAAATTCGTATGCTGATTGCTTCCGCCGTCGCAGTGCGGAATCAAGTGGTCAAGGGTCAACTTTTGCGGCCGACGATTGCACCACAGACAGCGGCCGCGATCTCGTACCAGGATCGCTAACCTCTTTTCAGAGCGGATCCAGTGCATCCCATGCCAGCTATCGTGCCGTGTCGCCATGTCAGGTAGTGCCCCCAAGCACCAAAGGCAGTATAGCAAGAGTGTATGAGGTTGTCAAGGATTCATTTGTAGTCGGTTCACGTGCTCGAGCGATGATAGACCCGCATCGCTGCAGGCTTTGGCGCCTAGGTGCGGCCGCACGGCTACCGCGTTGTCTACCTCGAACAAACAGCGAAGGTGTAGAGGCGCCCGCGCGCGTGCAAGCCTTGTTAAGGTCTTGACACGGTGTCATTTCCATGACAGCACGGTGTCATCTGCATGACAGCGAAGAGAAAGCGCAACACGAAGAGAAAGCGCAGTGACGCCGTCTCTTCGCCTTCGTGGTTCCTTCGCGCGAAGAGAAAGCGAACCGTGGACCTTTGCCCAATCTTCGCCCTTCGTGGTTTCTTCGCCCTTCGCCGTCCATTCGCTTTCGCGGTGTCTTCGCCTTACGTCATCTCTTCGCCTTTCGTGTTCTCTTCGCCCTGCGCGCGCTTGCGCTTTCTTCTGAATGACGGGGGTAGGGGGGGGGGATCACCATTCTCACTAGTGACACCCCTACATCCACTCTACAGAGCGTCGTCTCTCCCCGTATGGTGTGACGGGGGGCTGGACTGACGCCGTGATGGGGGATAGGATAGGGGGACGATGCGCTATGGACAGCGGAGTGTGGCGTCGGAGGCGGAGACGGTGGTGTTAACGGAGGCGGATGGCGCCTGTGCGGCGTTGATTCAGGAGATGCGCGACCGGGCGGGGATGACGGTGCCGCAGTTGGCC
>Ga0114900_1002059_pt1 | contig 11532 bp, 12 predicted proteins | sample MalvireepMed_231_FD_89685 | JGI IMG/M metagenome (GOLD analysis project Ga0114900, IMG submission 89685) | Marine viral communities from the Global Malaspina Expedition - Malaspina viral metaG DeepMed_231 | ecosystem: Environmental > Aquatic > Marine > Oceanic | place: Mediterranean Sea...
GAAGAGTACAGATATGAAGATGCTAGATTAGAAGGTGGTATGAAGTGTGGGGTGTGTGCTTATGGTTAGGGAAGAACATGACTGTGAATCGACATCTAAAACATTTGCACCTGACCGTGAACGGGATGAGCAGGGGCTTGTACTCTTCCCAATAAATGACCGAGACTGGCGAAGGGAGGTCTTTACTGAAGAGAGCTTTAAACATCCAGCTAAAGCAAATCTCTTTCTTGTGGAGGCTATTGTTAATTATACTACTGAACCTGGTCAAGTGATTATGGACATTACTGCAGGTACAGGGAGTCTAATGATAGCAGCAAAGACTAGAAGAGTTGTACTTATCGAGCTTAATGATACTTACATTGAATGGATAAATAAATCTATAGAGATGATGGGACTCCAAGTTCCTCAACAGGTACTGCTACTAAAGGGTGCTTGTCAGAACTTGTTGCCCATACCGGTAGACTCTATTATCTTCTCTCCACCATACGCTCAAGCATTAGGCTTTGGCGCAGGTATCGCCGTTGAGCAGGAGATGATACTTAACTACTCTGCTACTGACCCTAAGAATCTTGGACTAATGAATAACTTTATATACAATCAAGAGATGGAGAAGGTATACGCCAAGTGTTTAGATAGTCTAAGTTCTAGTGGTAAATTAACTCTCATCATCAAGGACCGTATGAACAAGGGCAAACGTGCACACCTCGGTCTAGCAGCTATCCGTACTATGGAGAGGGTAGGCTTCAGAACTTTTGATTGGCAGAGGTGGAAGCCCAGTGGTAATATCTTCACCAAGATTAGAAGGTCGAGAGGTGAAGAGGTAGTAGATGATGAACACATTATAATTATGGAGAAACCATGATAATTAAAGTTTGGGTAGATGGAAGCTGCATTAACGCTACAAAGACAGGTGGTTGGGGCGTGTTTATACCTTCACATTTATCTCTAAAAGAACCCCAAGATGATTACCCCTTCAAGCATACACCACCTAAGTACTACTGGGGTAAGTTAGAAGAAGAGGCAACTAGCCACCGTGCAGAGTTAAAAGCGATACACCAAGCTCTTATGCTACTACCTAATGATGTAGAACTTCAGATACATTCTGACTCTCGGTGGGCAGTTAATGTAGTACTAGGAGCTTTTAAGGTAAGGACTCATCTAGATTTAGTTCGGGCGATTAGATGTGCTATGAGAAAACGGAGTGGGCCTGTATCTTTTAAGTTGGTAAGAGGGCATGGTAACGACGTAAATAATCGTATAGCGGATTCATTAGCATATACAGGAGCAACTTCATAATGCCAGCAGGATTTTATTTCGGTAAGAAAACTGATGCGAGAGAGGCGTGGCGTCAGGTGCTATCTGACCCACCTAAACGGGTGGCTATTGATACTGAGACAGTCAGCCTCAAAGACCGCTCCCTCATAGGACTAGGTATAGCTACAGCTCCATCCGAGGGGTTTTACTTTACTCCAGATACAGAACAATTCCATGAGGCTTTACGTTTCTTACGGGATGATAGTACACAAAAGATATACCACAATGCTCCCTATGATTTACACGTCCTTCGGGAGTATGGTATAAGTACAGCTAATCTAGAAGATACTGCTATGATGGGACGTCTCATGCCACCTAAGCAGTATGTTAATTTCCCAACAGGTACTCTAGTTGACATGGCATACTGGGTAGGCATAGAAGCCTATGGTGCAGGAGAAGTGATGAACAAGCACGGTGCCAAAGGTCGTATGACTAATCTACCTGTGGAGATAGTTGCTGAGAAGTGCTACACTGATACCCGTATCACCTATCAAATCTTTGACTTCTTAAAGGATAAGATTGACTGGAGCTACTACCGTGTAGATAGAGACTTACTCCCTATACTAGACCATATGTCTGGTACAGGGATACGCATAGACCAGAAGCGTCGAGCTGAACTTGATGTAATGTATACTCGTGATGTTACCTACTATCGTAATGTCTGTGAGACTTTAGGCTTTAATCCGGCTAGCCCACAACAAGTAGCTTATATGCTGGGGAAACGTGGTTCCTTTATGCCCCTGACTCGGAGTAATAAACAATTATCTACAGACGAGAAAGTTCTATTCAAGCTTACAGACCCTCTCGCACATATGGTACTTCTCTTTAGAGGTGCTGCCAAGCAACTGTCAACTTACATTAAACCCTTAGAGGACGCAGAACGTGTGTTCACTATACTAGCTCTGGAGACAATAACAGGACGCTTAAATTCCACAGGTGGTGGGCTTAAGTACCATGTCAATCTGCAGAATATAACTAAGCAGAAGGATGCTAAACGGCCCATCAAGATTAGGAGTATGTTCGTTCCAGATGGGGATGTGTTTACAATATTAGACGCCTCTCAGATAGAGCTTAGGGTGTTAGCCTACTTATCACAGGACCCCGTGATGCTTGACATCTTTGCAGCAGGAGGCGACATTCACGCTGATACGGCTAAGGCATTAAACATCGACCGTATAGACGCTAAACGCTTTAACTTCGCTAGGCTCTACGGTGCGTCGGCTGACGTTATAGCAGATAACATCGGCACTAAAGATGTTGCAAGTATTGAAAAGCTCTCAAAGCTCTGGGTCGAGCGTTACCCCAATGCCGATGCTTGGGCGCAGGAACAGATGTACCAAGGATGGGAACGAGGCTGGGTACAGTCTATGTATGGACGTAGAATTCCTATCCCTTTTGAGCAAGGACGTAAACACGCTGATAACTGCTCCATCAATTATCCTATACAATGTACTGCTGGTGAAATATTTAAAAGGGTTATGTTAGAGTGCAAGTCTCTTCTTAATGATATGAGACTTCAAGTGCATGACGAGTTAATATTCGATGGGAAAGTTGAACTCCCCAAAGGACTAGAAGAACTCAGCCCAATACATATTCCATTCGATGTGGAGATACGTAACTCCTGGGACAGCACTAGCTAGTCGGTAATCTTTGGTCGACCCTCAATCCCTTCGGTGACCTCTCATACTGGTGTACGCTGGATAAATTATGTGTCCGCGCTGTCTGTACTCTATCCATTAACAGGCTCCAGTAGTCAGCGTGTCTCTCCCTCGCATCATCTAAGAGTCTTGTGGATACTGAGAGTACTCTCTCCACTGTAATTAGATAGACGTTTGCTTCCTCTTCAAAAGTTCGGGCCTTCTCCAAATGACGTTGACATTCACTGAGGTAGACATTCGCCTTAGCTACCCAAGAGTTAGTCTCTTCAATAACGGTACGGCCCTTAGCTAGCCATCCTCCAGCTTCTTCTGCGTAGAGCTGTCCTTTACTATTCCACAGACCTGCCTCTTCTAGAGATATCCTCCCCTTATTAGCCCACTCAGCAGCTTCTTGTACATTTAAACGTATCTGTTCAAGTTCGATTGAAGCCTCTTCAAAGTGGACTCGAGAGAGGTCATTACGTCCTGCTGATTCACCTAAGTGAGAAGACGCCCTTGCAAGTCTCTGCTCGGATTCGGCTACGTAGGTTCCCGCTGTATTAAGTAGCTCACGGGCTTCAAGGAAGAAGTCTTTCCTGCGGTCTGAAAACTGGGAAGCTATCAGTAGAGATGTTTCAGCATAACGACGGGACAGTTCAGCAGCATTCTCTCCGAGGTTAACAGCATTGATGAAGTTATCGCCTGAACGGAGGTACTCCTCTGCGCCAGAGTCGATAGAGGAATCAGCCACCTTAGCTTGGTTGACATACGAATACTGTGAGGCCCAAAGGTCTTCTGACTCTTGTAGTATGCCTGTATCGGGTGAGGCATCTTTCCAGACCCGTTCAAGAATACCAGCTACTTTATTCAAAGCAGTATTTGCTTCAGCACCTCTATCATTTACGATGTCAAGAGCCGAATTGGAGTCCGCAGTCTCAGCAATTCCATCCACTAGAGCACTCTCAACAGCGGTATGTCTGGCTGCAATACGTCCAAGTGCTGTATTTATCTCAGTAAATGATATAGCATCTAGAGCCTCCGCTAGCTTAACATGGGGTCCCGTAGAAGATGCAGTCATTGCGTCTAAAGCAGCGGTTGCCTCCTGATAAATTCCCCCATTTGAAGCGGAACGTAAGTCTGCAAGGGCGGTATTTATACGGTCATATGGTCCTGAAGTCGTAGCTTTAAGTGCAGTAATGGCAGCATCAAAGTCAACCATTACAGGGTCAATAACTGGTGAAAGGTGTGCTCTAGCCGATGCTGCATCCGTAATGCCCTGCAAGACCTGCTCCCTATGCTTGATGAAGAGGGCGTAGGCTACCATACCCTTTATCATTACCTCATCTAAGAAACGGGGGAAAGTTCCATCGGCACTATCCGTAGGTGCAGTATGTGTTGCGTAGTAGAATAATTGGAGATGGTCTTTATCAGACCACTTACTCTGTGTCATTTTTTCAACACTGGTAATATGGAGTGTCTGGCCCCACACAAAGAAAGAAGCTTCACTCCAAGGAACCGCTGCTGAGGCAGGAAGTAGTACCCTATGGGGAGTAACTAAGTTGGTCAATCCACTTATGTCTAGTTGCACTTTAGACTTTACATAGGTGACCTTTAGAGAAGCACCTGTACTTATAGACCCTCCTGATAAGGTAGATATTTCACCGTTGGCGTAGTCTATCTCGTAATCAGTGTCTCTAGTGTAGGTAGTAGTTTCTGCACTATTCTTAACAGCCTCTGAACCTGGTTCGATGGGCTTATTCGCCAGTGCTTTAAAAGTTCCATGAGAACCATGTGAAGTAAAAGCCTCACTAGATACATCTGGCACTAGTGTAAACTCTTTAACAAGTTCTTGTGGTATCAGACGGGAGAAGTCACCCGTAACTTCATCAACAGCACGGTTCAATTCGTCATTAGAGAAAGTCGTAGTGTCAGATGAACCTGTTGATAATTCATTTCGGGCAGCGTCTCGCAGAGAGTCACGATTCATTTTAGAGCCTCCATTAGTTATACCTCTTATACGCAAGGGCAAGAGAAACAAGAACTATATCATTAACCGTAGAATCTAGTGTATCATGGTTACCATCTCTTAGAACAGCTATTCGGAGGCAATCACCTCGTCTCACTGTAAGAGGGTCTGTAAAGTACCATACAATTTTCCTCATTATATGGGGAGCGTCACCTATAACATATGTACCACTGCTTACGGTCGCACTCGTACCAACTGTAATTGAAGTATTCGAGGCCCGAGCAGAGATCAGTCCTCCACCCCCACCGCCATCAAAGACAAAATAGGATCCTATCATATCGCTAGTCCATGTCGTACCACTCCCAGTAACAGTACTACTTGATTGAGATGCACTACCAGTTGAGTAAGTACTTGCAAACGTGGATGTAACTGCAGGTGTTACGGAATAATCGCCCGTAGTGTGGTTAAGCGTGTAAGTTGAACCATCTGGCTGTATTGCTCCTACGTGTATGGCCCATCTAACTGTACCTACAGGTGCTGCATCAGGAGTTGTCCAGAGCATTTCAATGGCGAAGGTGAGGTCATCTCCCACATAATCATCTGGGACTCTAACTATCTCTCTAAGTATCCCAAAGCCCCCATCATCAAAGAACCATCCTGAGTAGTCATTCCCCGAATTACTAGAACCGCCTGAGCTGAAGAGCATTGGAGCTGCTGCAGGAGCACTTATCGTATACGATTTCCTATCGCCACTGCCACCAACCGTCGCACTATTCGACACTGTAATTGAGGTGTTGGAAGCTCTGGCAGTAATAGTGCCTCCGCCTCCACCTACACCAAATGTAAATGTCCGTCCGACCATTCTAGGGTCATCATCGGTCCATGTAGTACCAACTCCAGTCACAGTATTTCCTGACTGATAAGCATCCCCTGCTGTATAGGTAGCACCATCAGACCCCTTTACAGGAACCCAGCTCATAATTGGTAGTGGCTGCCAAGACTGATAAAGTAGGTTACTACCGTCCTCAATCTTAGTATTAAAGTTTCCTACGAATGAATAGTGAGGACTCCACCGAGTCATATTAACAGCGGTAGACCCTATAACAACCCCTTTAATGCTAGTAGGAGTGCCTTGAGACTCAACATGAAGGTCAGCTTGCACCTCCTTCATATCGCCGTTAATATTCCATCCAGTCTGACTGTCCTCAAGCCACGTAACTGTATTCTTAAAGACGCAACGAGTGAGGTTAGCATACCGGTCTATGTCCCACCCGATAGTACAGTTTCCTACACCAACAGTCTGAAAAGTATTCCCAAAGCAGGAGGTATAAGTGTCCTCTGCACCTCGATTGAAGTGTACCCCAGTACCACAAGCTTGTATCTGGAGACGTTCAAACTGACAGAACTCCACCCAACTAGTACCTGCTCCTGCAGAGGTTCCTATATATAAATCAAGTCCTTCCTTACCACAGTTTTCTATCTTAATATCAGTAAGGCGTACCTTGTCAGTATCAATAATACGAATGCCACGGTTGTTAGCGTAGCTTGCTTTATTCCCATTGATACTTATGCCTTGTATAGCGAGGAATGATGCAGCATCACCGTTGAGCCTATCTATCTTAATTACAGCTTCCATATTCGCTGCTGTTGCTCGTAGCACTGCACCGTAGCCTAACATTAGTATAGGTACATCTGCATCAAGTATAAGCGGTGTATTTATATCATACGTGCCTTCGGGGATTACTATGATACCACCACCTGCCAGTTCAGAAGCGTCTATAGCTTCTTGTATCTTGGCAGCATCGGTGCCAGTAGCTTGTGCAACAAAGCGTATGCCACCATTACCGTGCAGTGAGTATGCGTAGATATTACGCCATGAAATACCCGCTGCTCCTAAGTCAGATGAATCATCCGAGTCGGCTTGAACTGATACACCTGAGCCTGAGTGTCCTGGCTCCAGTATTAAATCTCCATTAGCCTTAGCAAAGATAGCAGCATGGTCCGCATCGAACCCAAGTTTAAGTAGCTCAGGAATACTGCCCCTATCCGAGTTTAATAACAGGCCACTTTCATTAAGGAGTATAACCTGCTCGTCCCCAGAAAAGACCTGAACACGACGCATAGAGTTACTTCCTGAACCCAGAAGGCCGACACTCAGGGCGTTACGTTCACCTAGTGATAATCTACGTGGTGGTGGCATTAGACTATCTCCTACTCCCACGGGGAAAGCGTCCCCTAAGACTCTCATGCAGTAAAAGGTTCTCTTCGGCGATCTCTGCAGCCTGCGCCCTCTGAGATAAAGTACGTTCTACACTCTGAGGTATTCCTCCGTATTGGAATGTTCGGGTCGATGTGCCAGAAGCACCATATACCTGTCTCTGTCGAGCTTCTAGATGTCTTGCTCTGTCCTGCTCTCTCATACGCATCCATTCCTCAGACCTTTGACGCCTCTGCGCCTTTTGGTACATTAGCTGTCTTTGTAACGACCAATGTCTGGCTACTTGCATCCTTGCGACAAAAGGGTCCTCCTCCAGACGAGGGCCAGTTCCTCCAGGTCCTGATAGTGCATTTGCATTGGCCACCATACCACTTTGGTTAATAAGTACGCCTGAATAAGCTCTTGATGCACCAACAGGAGTATCCACTTCAGTAGGAATCGTAACCATATCTCTAGGAGCACTGTACTGACTTCTTAGGTCTACTCCCCCCATAGTAATCTCTAGTGCATATAGACCAGGTCGAAATGTACGCATCAGATGGCTTACTCGTCCATTCCAAGTTTGACCTGAGCGGGTATCTGCCACTGTTACTTTGTCCCACACCTCCTGCCCCACATTCATAGGCACTAGTAATTGCCCCTGAGTACGGTCACGCTGTAGCTGTTTCATTTGGCGGTCAGCGAGTGTGGCTGCTACACTATCTGAGGTCACAGAGTCCTCAATCGAAATAGTCGTAATGCTTCCAATGGCGGTATCTGAAGTAGAGTCAGTAGCAGTCCCTGAGTAAGCAGTTCCTAACCCTTCACCCTCCGGCAAATCTTTAACAACAATTATTTTATTGGGAACCACAAGGGAGTCTTCAAGTAGACCAGTACGAAAACTATGGTCGCTATTATACGTATAGTTAGTGGTTTCAGACAGTGCAGGGTCAACATACCTTATATGGAAATAGTCATTCTGAAGAACAATACCTAATAGAGTATTCTGTAGTATATCCGAAATTATATCTGCTATAGCAGTTGACCTTTGCACAACATAATCTGGCTGATAGTCATCTCCCTGTCCCGAAGTAGCGGAATCGAGAGATAGCCCAAAGTCCTGGTCAACAAAGACACGAGTAACTGCTGGCCTAGTATCGAGTGAAGTGAAGGCGGTAACCCTAAAACGCATCCAGTAAAACGACCCTAGACTGTGAATATTCTTAGCTGCCCAGTTAGTAGGACGGTCAAAGTCTATAACCTTTAATGCGCCTACAGTCCACTGAGCAGTTCCATCAGTTACATTAGCAAGATTAGCCCACGCAGAACCGTTCCAATACTCATATGCAAGTGTTCCTACCCAGACCCCAACAGTTGTAACGTCTACAGTTATGCGGTCAAACTGTCTTACGAACCCTATATAGAAGGTATTATCAACGGCAGCTTCCCCTCCAGGGGGAGAGGCTTCAAGGGGATAGAAACTCGCTGTCGTGTTAATGGCATTCGTGGTTACATTAGTTATATCTCCAGTCTCATTAGCATCTACTTCTGTGAAGCTGGCACTTAGTAGTGGGTGAGCAAGACCAGCCATCAGCTCCATTAAGATATGTTTTACTGACTGGTCCCCCTGCCAGTTAAACTTACCGGATGCTATTATCCCAACATTTGAATCTGCTGCCCACCTAGCCTGTAAGAGTCCCCATAGTGACACACAGTAGAGTTCAAGAATAAGCTGTCCCTCAATAGTTATAGACCTCTCAGAAACAACAAAGACCGCAGGACCGCTAGAAGACCTATCACCAGAAGATGTATTAAAGCCCCAGCCTATATCGACTCTATACCCTTTCCAGTCTAGTAGTATGAGCGAATTATCTACATCTCGTAGATGTATAATTGCGGAAACATTAAAGGGAAAACCCTCTACGGCAATATAGCCCCCTCCTTGAGTAGTTCCATCTCGCCCATCACCCTGCTGTACGTACATAATACGATTCGTAGCATCCGTAGTTTTGTAAGTGCGAGTTGTTAAACGGGTACGTGACCTAAAGACAAGCTCAATGTACGGAGTTTTGGACGCATCTTGTTGCGCCGTTGTTAGATTAGCGTGGAGGGTACGCAACTAATCATCCTCAAGCGAGTCATCAAGAAGTATTTTATCCATTTTACGCCCGTCCTCTTCGGTACTCATATAACGGAGGAACTTATAAGCATTATCACCCCATAGCTCTTGACCGTAAGACAGCTCAGGAAGATTACTCTTCTCAGGCTGCTCAATAGTACATTTGAACATACGCTGTATCCAATCGTAGAGCGGGTCATGTAGACTAATAACTTCTTCTGAGCCGTGGTCTAAGATACGCAGTAGTACCATCACTCTATCAGGGTCACGCATTGTCCAAATTGGACGAGGACGACTAAGTGCGGTAATTCTTAATAGGTCTGCAGTCACAGCTTTGCGAGTCAGGGGTCGACCGTCACTAGCTGTAAGGGGATTACCATCTTCATCCACATCAGGGATTCTGAGGGGTTGATTACTGATACTCAGTATTGGAATATTAGGTATCTCTTTCATTTGCTATACACGCTTCCTAAAGAGTTTATTTAGATTACTGTACCTTCAAAGGTATTTCAATCATTGTATCTGTTGATACTCTAGTCTTGACAGTACTATTGATTACCAGGTCGGCCTCGTCTATGCCGTCACCGGTACCTACTCTGGACGTGGAGTCCATAGTGAAGCTACCTGCCTTGATGTAATCCAAGTCAAAGTTGCCTACCGAGCATTTCACCCCCTCGATGTTGAGGACGCCGATAGTAGCATCACCAGCCAGTTCAATGATGATTCGGTCAACAGCGGAACCTTCCGAGGTGAACTTACCGCTGCCCCGACTGCTCGTAATTATCTGCTCCGCTATCGTACTGTCCAGCGTTGCGGAGTTTGTTCGCCCGTCAACGGTGGCCCCGAATGTAAGGTTAGCTATCTCAGCATTCGCCATATCGAAAGACGGCATGGCAACGCCAGTAAGGGTCATGGAATCCACGTACATCCATCCTGTAGTTCCTGCTGCCCTTCCAACGCTGAGGCAAGTTGTGAGACCTGAACGTCCGAGGTCCATGTCTTTCAGGGTCAATTCACTTAAACGTACTCCCGAAGCCAGGTTAATCTGCAACGTCTGACTGGCTCTCTGAGTAGCAAGTCCTATATCTTCATCAGGGAGGTCGGTGCCTACTTCACCACCAGGAGTTCCTAAAGCATAAACAGCACCTGCTTCAGGCCACGTTTTAGCCTGTGTGATATCCGCTATACTGAAGTACATCGCAGCACCAATGAAGACTCCAGTAACTACAATAATACCGAGGACTACACGGGCTATACTACCAGGAACTCTAAGCCCTTCTAGACTAGGCAGCTTCAGTTTAAGTTTAGGAGGTGTAAACTTTATACCAGGAGGTTTAGGGATTCTTAATTCCCTCTCACGTACTACCAGCTTGATGCTACGAAACTTACCTATAAACTTCTTAATCATCCTTCTTTCCGTTACCTTCAAATATCTTGCCTAGACCCGCTGACACTGGAATGGTCAAAACCGCCAAAGCGGTTAGTAACCCCTCAATGTTATCCAAAGTATTCGCATTACTACTCGCACTCCATATTATTCTGGCTGCTAGCGTTAACCATACAAATACCACAGGTGCAAATATAACAAGCTGTATTAACTCCTTTCCAGTGAGAGTAGTAGATTCCTTTTTACGAACTTTCTTATCATCAGAATCATCCATTAGTCATGGTACATCCCAGACATTAGCTGGTGCATTTCAGATTGCATCATATTCAACCGGTCAAGGGCTACATCTTTACTTTTAGGTAACCACATATTATAATCAGGAGTGGCTAAGTCATTTTGAAATGTAGTCCTAGCTTTACACTTCTTACAGGTAGCGTGATAGACGCCCTTAGTAGGACGTGAATCTACTAACCACCAATGACTCATGGAGCTTCTGTAATACCTAGTTTATAGCCCAGCATTAACCATTCCTCTTTAGAACACCCGTAACGGACAGCTTGCGTTACTTCCTTATAGGTATCTTTACTAATTTTCTGAGTGGCGAATCGCTTATACACATCCAGACCAAATGATATTATCTGTCGGAACTTCATGCGCTACTCACCTTCTAAAATTTTCATACTTACACCTGCGAGGAACCCGAAAGCAGAGCCTATGATGGCGGTCACTATCTCTACGGCCTCCATTTTCATTCCTATGTACAGACCCACGATACTAACTCCCGTACCACAAATGATTGCAGCCAGTATCTGTGGTCTCCACTTGCCCACCTGCATTAGGTCTAACCGCTCCACGAAGCGCAGACCGCACAGCCCGAATGACTGAGGGCGGTTTTCTTAGTCGCCTTGGCCC
>Ga0114900_1002062_pt1 | contig 11520 bp, 7 predicted proteins | sample MalvireepMed_231_FD_89685 | JGI IMG/M metagenome (GOLD analysis project Ga0114900, IMG submission 89685) | Marine viral communities from the Global Malaspina Expedition - Malaspina viral metaG DeepMed_231 | ecosystem: Environmental > Aquatic > Marine > Oceanic | place: Mediterranean Sea...
GGAAATGGTAGCCGTTCAAGAAAGTGCCGTCGCTGTTACTGGAAGATTCCGCGATGTCATTGGCCCAGCTATGGAGAATGCAACCTCCAATATGGCGAGAACAGTAGGAGGCTTTGCTAAAACCGTAGAAGACCAAATTACCATGTTAAGAGAAGGGTTGCGTGGGAACATGAAGGATACCATGAAACTCGCTGTCCAAATGAGAATAACAGGACAAAATCAACGCAAGATGATTCAGCAGAATGCCATTTTACAAGCTCTAGGTAATGTAGAAAATGATGCTTTAAGAGATCTTTCTCATGGAATATTAAATTTATCACAAGACTTTAACATAACTGCCACTGCTTTGATGGATGCTATAGCATTACTACAAAACGAAATGGTTAGATTTGGTGAATTGGATATTTCACAAAGTATGATTAGATCTGTAAGAGATCTTCAAGCTGCTTTAGGAAAACCTCAATTAGGTAAAATGCTTCAGGAAACCATATCAACACTTACTGAGGGCAGCGTACAGGGTATGGTAGATGCTTCCAAACTTGGGTTGACTGGTTATAGAGAAGCCATAGCCGCAGGACAGGGGGACTTTAAACTATTAGCTGATATGATCTTGGAGGGAGGACAAACTTGGGCTAACCAAATGCAAATAGCCAAGAATGCAGGTGATTCTTTTCTTGCTCAAGGTATCATGTATGACAAGATGGGAGGAAGACTTGGTAGAAACCTGCTTGTATTACGAAGGGAACTACTAAGGAACGGCGTTACTTCAGAAGAGCTACAAAAAAGTCTTGGAAGGGCTACTGAAGTTATAATGACTTGGAGAGGGGCTATGGATGAAGTGCTGTCTACTTGGAAAACAGCGGGAGGCCTAATGCTTGATCTTATTGGATTTATAAGTCCAATTCTCCCAGCCCTAAGTACCTTAACGGTTGCAATCGCAGCTCTTACGATGGCTACTAAGGTGCAAACCTCGGTTGAGGCAGGAGGATTTCTTCATAAAATATTTACACGTGGGGTTAAGGGTGTGGCGGAGCAGCCTCTAGTGGGAGGCTTCCTGGGGAATATATTAACTAAGATTGGCACAGGCTTAGCAAAGTGGGGGCCAATGATACTCAAATTTGCAAGTAGGGCATTTTTCGTTTTGTTTCTGATTCAGCTAGCATTGGTCCCACTTAGGTGGCTTAAAGATAAGATTTGGCCAGCCACAGAAAAGATTGAAGAGAACACAAGAAAGACTGCTGATACAGCACTGATTATGAGCCATCAAAGACAGACTTTAGAGAACATGCTAGGTGTAATTATGAAAACAGATAGACTAGCGACTGAACAACTTAGGGCTACCAAGGAAATGGCTGGTTCCTTAGGAGAGATTGATAGAAACACAGGAGATGTGGCAGCAGGAATGGCGGGACCAGCAGCAGCTGCACAGCCAGGAGGATAAACAATGGTACAACCAAATCAGATAGATAGAAAACTAGCAGAAAGATCTAACCTAACTTTTGAATACAGCCAAGGGGAGGGTACGGCTGATCTAAAGGTTGTTCTTCCTTTCTTTGAAAATGCAGACATTAGAGAAACTAAGAAAGCCAGATATGCTAAGCATAGTCCCCTAGCCCGTCCTAGCACATTGTTCACGTATACGGGTGCTGATGCTAGGGAGTTAAAAGTAGACTTTAATATGACCTTCGATCATATTTTATCGGAAGATGCTCCCCTTTCAAAGTACTGGAATACCCCAGATACAGCGGATAATATTGAAGCTCAGCAAGCTCTATTCAGCCAACCTTCCTTTGACACTGGTGTTGATCATGTGGGAAACGAAACAGGTGCATGGTTTGATAGATTAGAAGAGAACAAGTCCGACTTTCTAGCAGACTTCTTTAGAACTAATGAAGAGAAGGAAATTTTTGGCATTCTTAATTCAAGCATGCCAAGATTTAGTGGAGCACAGAAACTTAAATACGAGCAACAGTATAATGAGAGCCTAAGAGGGAGTACATACAAACGACGAACAGATATTCTTACTTTAATACATTATTGGATTAATATTATAAGAACTAGCGTTATGAATAACACTAACACTCCCACTCTAGGTCCTCCTATAGTTCGTTTAAATCACGGAATATTGTATAAGAATATACCATGTATAGTCACAGATTATAATTTAGCTATTCCCCCAAATGGGTATGATGTGGCCACACTAATGCCTCGTCAAATTGAGGTAAGTATGACACTGAATGAAGTTAGAATGGGTAATTTCCAGAAATACGACTGGTACACAACAGATCAAAAAGTAAAAGATAACTTGACTGGTTGGGAATCGGTTATTAACTCGCCTCATACTATTGATCCTGGTCGAGCTACTGGGTTTGTGGAGGAGGTATAACATGCCTACTATAAATAAAGAAACAAATCCTTTTCTTTTCGGTTATACTTCAATAACTCATAAAAAAGCTAAAATACATACAACCGTGGGTAGTACCGCTGATAATGTAGTGGTTAACATAGAAAATGCTTTTTCTTACAAAATAGGCTATGTTCCTGATGGGTATGCACATAGACCTGATCTAATTTCTAATGTCTTTTACGGTACTCCTGCTTATTGGTGGTTATTAATGTTAGCCAACAATGTCTCAGATCCTTTTGAGGGGTTCAAAGTTGACGATAGAATTCTTATCCCAGAATTAATATGACCCGCGTTCCAGTAGCGTACCTCTTTATAAGTGCTGACATGTCGATAGCGACAAGTGTTCTTAAAGCTAATACTATACAAGATTTAAGACTTATAACGCAGAAACATGGTGATACCGCCTTTCTCTTCGATAATGTGGCAAATCCTAATTTTATAAGTTTTGAACATGATTTTGGGTATGGCGGAGATAATACCCGTAGTTGGATGACCGTCAAGTTTGCCGATCCAGCAAATGAGTTTGAATCTAGATTTTTTAAAATGGGAGCTCGGGGAATCGTAAAAGGTGCCGTGTTCCCAAAGACCATAACTGTAAAGCCGATGCCCCCAGAATGGAAAACGAAGCGAGCTAGGTCGCAGGGGGTGCATAAAATTTGGGAGAAAGAGCCTTTGATTGCCTATTGGAAAAAAATGAAACAGGCTATAACAGATCAAACACGTTTGATGGCTCAGGCTGAGATTGTTAACGGGTTAGTTGTCATGTACGGTATAGGAGATGATTTGACAACCTGGGCTGGTCCGTTTGATTCTCAATTGGCTGGGGCAGACTATCAGTACAATGCAAGAGAAGGCAAAACTATAGAGCTAAAGTTGGCCCCAAAATCCCTTTTAGGGGAAGACTACCAAGCTGCTAAACTGGGGTGGAAGAAGCCTAGGTTAACCTCTAATGAGTCTGATCTCCGTTCGGAGGGAGTAACTCTCCCATTTTACTGGAATAGGCGGGCTTCTTTTGACGCACCCGCACCCAAACGGTACGGGCCAGGGCGAGATCCCGACTTGAAATCAGAGTTGGGGGGGATAGCTAGTATACACGCAGGGTTACAACACGCTTTTAGGACATATCTCTATCAGACATGTTTGGGGCAAGTACCTTTTGAAAATGTTGTTGTCCTCTTTCCAGACTTTGATAAGTTATTACATAACTTACTTCAAGATACGTTAAAGTATATGCATGCTCTTCAACATAAAGGGAGACATCCTCCTGGTCTGGAATTTGGATTCAAAGCTTTATTTGAAGCTCTTGGTTTTAAAACTAGAAAGAGGGTTCTTAGTGGATTCGGGTTGCGGGTCCACGGCCCTATTAGTGAAGCGTGGACTTCTCCGCCACCCAATTGGCTCAGCTCGTTCGATCAGGAGGAAGCGGCAAGTGACCTATTTGATCTAGGAGTGGAGGGGGGCTCAATTGTTGCTGAGCATTCCATGATTAATAATGAAAACAGAAGTACAGCAGCAGCAGAAATAGAGAAGGAAGAAGGGTTTTTTGAACATTATTTTGAAGGATTTCGCAGTAATGATGAAGATTTTATGGATGCATTAGATAAAATCTTGGATACTATTAAATTGTATATAGGAGATGCATATGCTTTAGATGTAATTACTCATTTCGAAAATGATATACAATTGAAAGATATTTGGTTTAAGAATGGAATCATTGGTGATCCAAATAGGTCGGTAGTTGTTTTTGGAGATAAAAGAATGCTTGAGCACTGGGCTTGGGGGACAACGACTCATAAAGCTATAACTACTCTTACTTCCCATGCTGATGCACAACTATGGGGACCAGCCAGAACACAGATTATAGAATTAAATGAAAATCCAAAGTACTCTTTTATGAGAAGTTCCTTTTTTGGAGATGTGAACAAGCTTCCTGATCACTTTGGTCTAAGTGAAAAAGATATAGGTGCTTTAAATCTTAATCAAACTACTCAATCAGTTCCTATTTTTAAAAGTGGAACTAAAGATGCTAATATTTTATCAGTGAGCAACAAAACTAGGGATGTCTATTTTGTTCTTCTAAATCAATTGAAAGTATTAGGAAAAAGTATCCAAGCAATAGGAGGAGGATCTGCTGACACTAATATAGGGGGAATTATAAATTCTTTTATAGCAGAGCAGCAGGATCGAGGATTTCATGATGTACAGCAACTTTTGAAATACGCTAGGAATCACACAGATTTAGATGAGAATGAGGGGTGGAGTAATTTAAAAGAGCCGGGCTGGTTTGGGGTTGGCGGCCCGGCTGAAGCGTCAGAGGCAATTTCTAGTATTTTAACAGAAGCAGGTTTTGATCAAGAACCGGCTGATCATTTTGCAAGTGATTTAATTGAATATGTATCCAGAACGCAGTTAGACCCTTACTCTTATTCAGCACACACTACTTTAGGAAAACAAACGCAACCAGCCACTGCTTTTCTAAAAACCTTAGATGAACTAATGCAAAAAGCACTAAACTTAACTATAGATACTTTGCCCTTTTTTCAGCTTTCAAAAGTTAAGATGATTCCTTCCCAGCTTTGCGTAGTGCTTGTTAATGAGGCTATTGCTGCTGGACTTCCTCCCGCAGAAGCTAGAACAGAATTTCAGACTGGCTGGCTTAGTGGTCTTTATCAGATGGCTGGATTTAAGCACACCATTTCTGAAAGAGCAGTAAAATCCTCTTTTTCTCTAGTAAAAAGCCTTAGAACTCAGAGTAATAAAGATGTAACTGATATAGAGAAATTCGCAAAATTTGTTAATAGTCCTGAGTACTATGATGACAGCCAAGCCCTAGGTCTTGGTTTAGCTCCCGGCAAGCTGCGCTGGAGCCTTGAAGGGGCGTTCTTCGGACATGATCCATATAGTGCCCCAGAAGGAACCTATGTAAAGGAAGACTAATGACTAACATGCTAAGAGCTACAGTTGATGATAACGCGGACCTGTTACAGCAGGGCGCTTTCTCAGTGACTATGCCTGATAAGGGACCAGGAAATATGGTTAAGTATGTCTCCCCTTATCAGTCTATGGATGCTGGCTTTGTTATGATACCCGAGGTAGGCACTGAAGTTATTATTGCTGAAATGGATGATGGGTACTACTACATGGGGTCAGTGTATGCTCCTCCCCCTAGTGTTGCAGACTTAGCTACTGAAAAGGCACCTTCTCTTCTTTCCAGGCTCTTTAAAGAAAAGACAACTATGCCAGATCCAGACATATACGCTGGGCGAGGAGTTCCGCAGCAGTTTGTTATAAAAACTCCACGAGGAGCCATGCTAAAACTATCTGATCTTTACAATCCTGAGTTTTTTAATTGTAAAGCCGAACTACGAAGTGCTACAGGAAAGTTTCTTACGATTGATGACAGTCCTTTAAGTGACAGCGTTAAACTTATGAATCAGCATGGAGATGGTCTCACGATTTACGGTAACATGACCGATAATGCAACTTTGGGAGCGCAGTCTTTAGATATGCAATGTGTAGGCACCCATAGGCTACTTAGTAGATCAGACTCAATTATTATAAGAGTTGATGATGGAAGAGAAATTGATATCCTAAACACGAGCACTGGGACAAATCAAGCAAACGGTAGCGCAAAAGATAAGACTGGGAATATTAATGTAGAAAGCTACCTAAAGGATATTAACCTAACAGTAGGACGAGGACCAGACGCTCAAGGAACTACTACTCAACCAGCCGCACCCGCAGTCCCAGAAGGAAGCGGACGAGTATTTATTGAGGGTTTAGGCAAGGAAAGTGTAATCCAAGTGGATTCTAATGGTAGAATTATCATTCATTCAAGTGGAGATTTAGAAATACGCGCAGACAAGATTAAGATGTTTGGAAAATCAGGGGTAGATATTAAAGCAGGTGCAGGATCTGTAAATATAGATGGTGGAAGCCAAGTTCATCTTAATGATGGCAACGCTGACTATCTGACAACCCAGGCTGACGGTAACGGTGTACCGATAGCTAATCACTATGGAGATAAAAACGACCCAGTATAATGGCATCCTTTGACGTAGACACCTTCTTTAAGGTCTTAGGTGGTGCTCCAGGGGCTCCTCAGGGCTCCCCTGTGGACGCTCTAGGCATGGCGTTTGGTATGCCTACATGTATGCTAGGATTGGCTAAGGATGCCTTAGGGCTGCTTCCTGGGGACATCCTAGGAGGTATCCTTGGTACTACCCAAAGCGCCAAGGAGTCTGCGGATAGGCTGATTAAACAGCAAGCAGCAGAGCTTCTTTTGAAGACTGGGGTTAAAGAGTTCCTAACTGAAACAGGGATATTTAAATTTCTTTCTGATAATAGTAAAAATAATATTGACAAAGATGGAGGAAGCCTTTTAGGAAACTTGGGAGGAATTTTAGGGGCTCTTCAGTACGGTGCTGGTATCTATGCTAATATACAAGCTACAAAAGCTAAGATAGATTCTATAAAAGGTTGTATAGATTCTTACAAGAAAGTGAAGAGTTTTGAGGCAGGATCTTCTGCTGCTCAAAAAGCTGCTTTAGCTGAATTGGACCCTGCCTCTGCTGCTGCTTTGTTTGGGGCAGAGTTCCAAGCAGAGACTATGGTTATTCAGGAAACTTTAGATTTCATGGATCAAGCGCAAACTTTGATTGATAACTGCGTTAGCGTTCTACAGGATTACGCTCTCCATCCAGAAAACGAACCCGTATTCTTTGATATTATCCCAGAGCTGTCTGGCACAAACTTCAATGTGATCCCAGAGGGTACCGTACTACAGCCAGATGAGGAAGAAAGTGTTTTCGATTTGGTCTTTGGACCTCCTAAGTCGAAAAATGGACAGTTTCTATTAACCGTTGATGGTTTGTATTATGATTCACAGTCTGGTGGTCTTGACCCAGCGCTACTAGAAATTTCTAAGATGCAGAGTGAGGTAGAGGAATCGGAATTTTGGAAATTCGAACAGGATCCCGCTGCTGGAGGAAAAGGTGTACATGTTACATTAAATGATGTAAAAGAGTATACTGATACTATATTTGATCCTGATATAGTTGACGATAGTCCTGTACTACAGGGGCACTATGATGCTGATCATTTCTTGAATCAATTACTGTCTCAGAAAAATAAAGATGTATACGATTTGTCAGCACAAATTACAGAAATTCTGCTTACCGAGGCTGCGGATTCTGCTATAGTAACAAACTTTAAAGAAAGCCAATTATCAATTTTGGCACAACATAACGAGAAAATTAATAGAAGAAAGAAGCAGATTGAGTTGGCCGTTAGGCTGCCCAGTATGTTAGACCCAGAAGGGCTCCAAGGAATATACTACGCACCTGGTAATGTCCCAATTAATGATTTTTCTTACTTATCAAAATTGAACTTTACACCAGATATAGGAAAACAAGAAACGCTTATATTTACAGCAGCAGATGTAGTCGGACTTGTGAAGCCTATTACACCTAAGTTTGTGGTAGCTCCTGGTTCAGACCCTGACGCTGTAGGGACAGAACATTTGGCTGTTCCTACGGTCGGCAAGGGATCAATAAGTTACACTCCTGGGAGCCCAGTAAGTGGCACAAACTATCCAATACTCTCTTTGGCGGACTCTATAGAGGTAGACAAACTCTTAGCAGTATATAATTTCCTTGAAACTGATATCGTAGATCCTTCTTCTACAGACTTCCAAACTCTTAACTGTGCTAACCCTACTATAGAGGGCAACGCTCAGTTGGTTGCAAGTAGTATTTCTAGAGTCTTTACATCAGGTCTAGGAGTTCCGTATTTAGAAGGTATTGTTGATTTCCACGCAACTAATACTACCATCCCTAATGGTCTTGGAAGTTATGTAAAGTTACCTGACACTCCTGAATTTAGAGACTTGGCATATGGAGGTGACGGGTTTACAGTAGAGTCCTGGGTACATATGCCCACTTTGGGTCTCAACAATACAGGAGCTACTGGTTGGGATGACGCTGGGGCTTCTGCTCTTCATAGGATTTTGCTAGGCTGTGAAAATACGGGATCACAAGGCAACGAGCTAACAGATGATACCACAATTTCCCCCAATAATTCTACGGGATTTACCAAGGGAATGTTAATAGGATTCACCAGAGATAATATGATGACCTCTGGTGGTGTGCCAAATGCTTCCCCTGTTGGGAATATGGGCTTATCCTTTTATGCAGCTCCAACACAATCAATGAGTGCTTCTAACGTTGGCTTCATTAATAGTACCTTTACAACAGACGGTGTTTGTGTTGATTCTTCTGGATACTCTTGGCAGTCTATGAAGGCTGATGTGTCCACTTTGGCCGCTGATGGGACTACACGAATATCAGATTCATCTGCGGCCTTCGTATTAATGACCGTAACTTTTGACCCCCAGCAGGATGCTGTGAGTATCTATGCAGACGGATCTTTGGTGACTACTTCCGCTATGACAACAGCATTTGGATTACAGAAATACCAAAGTTTGAATGTGCCTACTTTTGCTAAGAACAACAGTTTCGAATATGGGGGAACAGCAATGGCTTCTGGCATACCCTCACACGCTGCTATACTAGAGGGTGGACCAAAATTGAATAAGTCTTCATCGTATAAGTTTACGCCCTGGATTATCGGTGGAGGGTACACTGATGGGATGTATGACGGGGGGAACTTTATGGGAAGCAATACAGGGATTAGTAGTGGGTTGAGAGGATATGTAGGAAGCGTTAAATTCTATCAAAAACCCCTATCTAATACTGAAGTGTTACAAAATTATAACGCTCAACAAGGATTCTTTAAGAATATTCAAGTATAATGGCAGTTACTACAAAATACGGACAAGATGATGCTTTGTCTATGAAGAAGCAAACTACTTCACAGGAACGTAAGAAGTACGGTTTGGCTTTTCCTTTAGGGCAGATTATTAGTGGGGGTGCCTTTGCTAAATCATCTGGATCTAAAATGGTTAGAGATGGTCTTATGCAATTACTAAAAACGGAAAGAGGGGAGCGCGTAATGCTTCCTAACTATGGGGTGAGTTTAAAGAAGTATTTGTTTCAACCTTTGGATGAACAAACATTCGAAAATATTAAGTCTGAAATACTGACAAGTATTTCTAGGTATACGCCTAATGTAGAAGTTTTGAAGATAGGAGTCTTTGATAGTGAGACATTAACTCCGTATGGACTGCCAGGAATTCTTATAAATCTTATGGCAAGAATCAAAGATTCTGAAAATCTCATTTTTGATCTACAAGTGGAGTTAGGCTGATGGTGTTTAGTGGTACTGTTTCTTCAGACTTTGAAAAGTTAGTTGTTGTCCCAGATGTTAAGAAATCTGAGTTTATAAATTTTGCTGCTACAGACTTTATAACATTTAGGAGCTCTTTGATTGATTATATCAAGGCGGTCTATCCTTTAGATTATCACAACTTTTCGGAATCTGATTTAGGTATAATGTTTGCTGAAATTGGTTCTTATATAGGAGCGGTAACTTCTATGAAGACCGATATGCTAGCTAATGAAAACTTTCTTAGGACTGTAAAGAACAGAAACAACTTAAGAAAATTGTTACAATTAATTGGTGTCCAAATGAGAGGACCCACTTCGGCGGCAGCTAATGCAAGGCTGCAAGTACTCGGAAGCCCGGCCTCGTTTGCTGGGGTGGATATGACTAATCAGATTACCATTGACCCTGGGTACAGAACAATAAGTGTTAAGTCTCCTGAAGATGCTGGGCCTCTAAACTATACTCTATACAAAGTGGTAAATGGCGATGTTGCTATCGCTAATGCAGGCGGGCAAATAAAGCTAACTAACACAGAGACTGACAACCCTGCCGCTGCTACAGATCCTAGTTCAGTATTTACTAATTTAGTATTGTTAGAAGGGGCTTATGTTACTACTAGTGGTTCCTTTGTTTCTACTGAATCAGTAAAAACAATTTCTCTCCCTGAGAGCCCTGTTGTTGAAGGAAGCGTCGATGTGTTTATAACTTCCCCTGATAGTGGTGTTTCTGGGGCTTACACAAAGGTTGACAATGTTTTCTTTGCTTCAGGGGCTACAGATAATATTTTTCAAGTAGTCTATGATGATGATTTTAGAGCTACTGTAGTTTTCGGGGACGGTGTAATGGGCACATCCCCAGGATTGGACTCAACTTACCTAGTAACATACCGAGTTGGAGGAGGTACTAGGGGTAATATTCCATCCGATTATATTAATACAACTATTACTATTACAGATGGAGGATCTACCAAAACAGGTAGTCTTACAAATGTTTCGTTAGCCGCTGGGGGATCAGATGCCGAAACAGTAGAACACGCCAAAAAGTATGCTCCTTACTTCTTCAAGAGACAGGATAGGCTGGTTACTTTACAAGACTATTCTACCTTTGTCAACTCGTTTGCTGGTCCCTTGGGTCAGATCGGTAAAGGTACAGCGGTGACTCGTAATGCTTTCAGTTCCGCCAATACAATTGATTTGTATATATTACAAAAAGCCTCTAATACTCAACTTCAACGAGCAACTCCTGCTTTCAAGATTAGTTTGCTTAATGCAATTAATGCTAAAAAAATGATAACAGATGATGTTGTAGTGGTAGATGGCCTTATCAGAACTCTGGATCTAATCGTAACCATTAGAGTGGAAGATTTTAATAAAGTTAGAGAGGAAGAAATAAAACTAAAAGCAAGGGATAAGGTGCTGAAATATTTTGATGTTGACAATTTTGATTTTGGGAAAGATTTGAATTTGGCCGAACTAAACAAAACTATAGTTGAGGTGGAGGATGTGGTCTACAGTACTGTAGATAACGTTTCTGAAAATGTTTATATTGATTTCAATGAAATTCTTCAACTCAATAACTTAACTATTAATGTCCAGTATCTCTAATGTCCACACCCTCAGATAGAACTAACGATAAGCGGCAGTATTTTCAAAGAAATTATGTAAAAGCTCTTGAACTAATTACGCCCAATGTCTATCTGTCGGAAGATGTTAACCTAAGTGGTACCCATTTAAATCCCATTTCTGATTTAATAAATACCCATGTTCTAGCCGCAAATAGTTTTTCTTCTTTAGGGTTCGAAGTTTCTGCTTCTCCTGGCGTTTCTAGTA
>Ga0114900_1002063_pt1 | contig 11517 bp, 11 predicted proteins | sample MalvireepMed_231_FD_89685 | JGI IMG/M metagenome (GOLD analysis project Ga0114900, IMG submission 89685) | Marine viral communities from the Global Malaspina Expedition - Malaspina viral metaG DeepMed_231 | ecosystem: Environmental > Aquatic > Marine > Oceanic | place: Mediterranean Sea...
GACTGGCGATACGAAAGAGGTGTGGTCGGCATCCGAAGGCGGATTGATGTTTGGCTATTCGGTCTCGGTGAAGGACGGGAAAGCAGGCTTCTTCGAGGATCTGCGGATCGACCAGCGCGGCGACAAGGCGCTCTACATCGCCTCGCCCAACGGCAAATCGCCGACGGCGTTCACCGAAACCGAGCGCACAGGTGCGACCATCGTCTTCGAAAACGCCGAGCACGACTATCCACAGCGCATCGAATACGGCGCCAACCGCGTAGCGCTGGTCGCGAAGATTTCAAAGCTGGACGGCAGTGAAGCGCGCCTGTTCGCCATGGGCCGGTGCGAAGAGATCGAAAGCGAAGCGCCGGAGCCAACCGGCGAGCCTTGAAGTCGATAGCCGGCCAGGCTGGTTTCACGCGCCGATACAAGGGCAAAGCATTGAGCCCCTGCCGGGGCATTCATTCCGTACAATCAGTCCACCGGACTGGTTTTTGGCGCAGAGCGCCACCCGGAATGAATGGTGGGCCCGGAGGGACCTCTGTTTTTCTTTCTTTTCAGTATGTTGAAGAAATGTGGGACAAACGCTTTACCGCATCAAAAACCATGGCTTTACATTGCTTTTGTCCCACCCAATCGCACGAAAATTAGCGCTTTTAAATATGCGGCGAAGCAGGGCCTCAAGTTATGCCGGGTTGATATTCTCAAGTTCGTCGGTCGAGACGATTTCGCCATCAGCCTTAAGGCGGACGGCCTTCGGAGAATCGATTTCGGTAGAAGAGAAATCGGCACCAATAGTTCCGCCGACCGACTCATCATCACATTCTTTGCCGAGTTCGTAGAAATTGAAAGAGTGCTCGTGAACGAGTGCCACCTGTGGGTTTCGCGGCGGCCCAAAAAGCTCGAAATCACAAGGGGCGACGGCCATCGGCTCTTGAGAAGCCTGACCTCGACCAAGAGCTGACGGACACGGGATCGGCAACATCCGAAATAGCAGAGGAAGATGGGATCAGCAGAGCCAGCCTTTATCGTCTGACCAAATTTACTGGCGCGTCTTAAGCCTGTTCGTAAACAGCCATAAGGCCGTCGAATGTCACTGCTTCAGTGATTTGGTCATGAGGTACGATTGCATATCCCCAAGGCTTGTCTGCATAGCTTTTCGCGTGCTCAGTTGCGTAGCCCACCCACTTCCGAGCAGCTGCCGACTTAGCTAGCACGCCTTCATCGACCAACTCATTGGCGGCTTTGACTTCAACGATCCATTTTTTGCTGTCCGTCTCGACAACAAAGTCAGGTTCGTAGTCCCGGCCCGCCATGTATTCGATCTGGAACTGGCCCGGCCCCGGCTTTACCCATCGGATGATCGATGTCTCGAAATCACGGTCCACGAGAACCGCAAAACGGCGTTCGTCGTCTGAATGGAATTTCTGGTACGAGTAGATGCACTTCTCGAAGCCTTCAAAGACGTGGGACTTCGTTGTGGATTTCGGTGTGACGGCCTTGCGGAAATCGACGAGCCTGTTCGGCGTTGTGGCGAATGATTGCGGTTCCATCCACGTGAAGCCCTTGGTGACTTTCGCTTGGTAGTCGGTCGGCGTTTCCCAATAATTTGGCGGTTGCATCATCTGCGAAAAGATGAAGTCGGCAAGCGACCGGCCATGCACGACGCCGTGGACGTGTTGGTGGCCGGCCAAGGTCCTTGTCAGATAGTGACCTGAAGGCTGCAAAGGCCATGCTACGGGACGAATCCATAAGTGTTGCCAACGTCGCCAGAAAGCTCTCGGTGAGCCGTTCAACTCTGTATCGGTATCTTGGCCATGGTGGGCGGTCTGCTCACCAGACTAGTCATTGATATGCCGGCTACCACGCACACCAACTGACTTCTGTACCGGATTAGCCTGACAAACACCTTATGTGAGGTTCTGAGTAGAACGCTCACACGTGGGGAGCCACTACTTTTAACTAGCAGGCGCTTTATCAAGCACGCCCGTCATCATTCTTCGCAATACAAGTAATACAATTCTTGAATAATATTGCTCATGGGGACCGTATTCCAACAAAAGATAATTGCGCGACGAGCGCGTATACAAGTTTTTCTATCGAGCGAACTGTGAACGCTGCGATTCTTACATTGTAAAAATTGTTAATATATACTCGCTCGACTTTCCTGTCTTTTCTATTAATCCGCAGGGGGCGCGCTGTGGCATAAAGTCGAAGTCTGACCTGCTTGGCAGTTTCGACTCGGCCGGCAGCAGGTGCTTTCATTCCAGCGACCTGAAACAGCTCTTCCCGAACGTTAAGGGCTTTGGATACCGCATTTCGGTCGAAGGCTTTCGCCCCAACATCGCTCAATGCAATATTGAATATCCCGTGGTTGGCCATGCTTCCACGAAAAATGAGCGTCCGAAGAAGATTGGGGTCTGAAATCTCTGGACCATGCTTCTTTATAGCATACTCGGCACAGTTTCTGGCTTGAACTCGGCAATGGCGGGCATATCCGAGAGGATTCGATATTCGTTGGCCGTCTTTGCCCTTGTCACGAAGTCTATCAACTCGGACAGAATGCGGGCGGGAGTCCAGATCATGGAGTGCTTTTCGAACTTCCCGGAAAGGAAGCCGCCGGCCAGTTTGATCCATGACCGCGATTAGAAAATGAGTATGGTACATGTTCACGAAGAATGGAGAAGACGGCATCTGCCTAATACCATTTTGATGTTCTCTATTGGCCTTCTCATCCCTCGCTATCCGTTTGCGAAGCAAGCCTTCAGGCTGTTTAAGAGTACGTCGACGCAATCCCGGTATGATGGAGGAGGTGACAGATTTCTCTGAGGTGAGAAATCCCCTTCGAACCGTGGCCCTCCAATTTGGCGCGGCCGTATCTACTTCCCACGGCGCGACTTCAAAAAAGCCTGATAAGAACAGAATTTGGCCAGGAAATATCAAAGCCAACTTGGCGGTTAGCTCGGACAATAACGCGTCACCACCGTGTCGAACTTCCAATTTCTTTTCCCCATAAGCGACATGCATTAGGTAGGTACAAAATGCCGTATGTTCCGGGCCAAGGTGGTCAAAAAGAGCCGCCGATACTTCTGCGTTGACTATAGCTCGGTGCTCAAAATTTTTGTCGCTCAGCAGGAGATGAGGAATGTCGTCACAAAGGACGTTTTCATATGTTTGACCGGTGCAAACACTCACGTCACAATCTGAAATAGGTATCCCGGCCTTCGACAGCACTTCCCTGTTGCGCATAAGCGCCGAACTTTTCCGGAACCTTGTCCCTGGCTCGATGGACATAGGCCTCAAGCCCGAAGAGAAGTCGGTATCTGCTACGAATGCAGTTCGCACTCGAGTTCCCGTATATGGGTTCTTGCGGGTTAGTCCTCCCTGCCTCGCCGCGGCGGACCTATTGTGCGGCGGCCGGCAGAAGCGGCTGCGTCCCGGCAGCCCAGGTCTACCTTCGCGACCTGCATCATTACGAAGGCAAATGTTGGATCGATTTCCTATTCTCACCTATTGTCGATATGACAATTTCAGCTTGCTCTTCATGCATCCTTCTTGCGGGAACTGCAGAAAGTTTACAGTCAAATCGGACAAATTTTGTTGATTATCGATATAAAAATACTTTGCTCCCAGCTATATATTTATACTATGTTATTTGAATAATATTTAAATTTTTCTTTTTTTGAAACTCTATTGCTTGCCCTGAAGCATATATTTCTTTTTGTTTTATTTCGATTCAATCTATTGCGCGTTTTTCTTGAATCCGTCGAATTTTGAGCCGAATTCTCTTTGACAACAATGGAGCTCGTAATGACGACAAGAAAAGTATGCCGTGAGGGCAATTATAAACAACACGCCCATCCGACCTCTCAAGAGGGTCGAAATGTTTTGTCTTCGACAACAACAATATCTACAGCGCCAAGAGCATTACGTCTTCGGTGCGCGGCGCGCTATACAGGAGTTTCTCCATCCACCTTCAGGAACTGGGTTGCGCGTGGTTTGATGCCAAAGCCTCATCGGCCACCGGCGGGTGAGGGCCAAATAAGCGTTTGGTATATCGAAGAATTAAACGATGCGCTTGATGGCTTTCCACAGGAAGGCCATACAGAAAATGATGACTGGCATGACTCGAGCGGACGCCCAATCGCGCTGTAGGATAACGAAATGGCGAATTTGTCTTACAAGTACTTGGTTCGAGATACGTCTCGGCATGGCAAGGTCCGCTGGTATGTCCGCAAGCCGGGCCAGCGCAAAATCAGGATCGACGCCGAACCGCACACCGAAGAATTCACCCGGCTCTATCTTGAAGCCTTCCACGCTGAACCGGAGGAGCCGAAACGCTCGCCCCTGGTACGCCCCTATTCGCTCGGCTGGCTAATCAACCAGTATTTCGCAAGCGCTGACTTCGCACGGCTCGCAAAGGCCACCCAGACGCAGCAGAGAAGCATCCTGAAGCGCCTTGCCTCCGAGAATGGCGACAGGGACGCCCGCACGCTGACCAGCGCCGCCGTAAAGGCCGGACGCGACAAGCGGGCCAGGACGCCCGGTGCGGCCAACAACTTCCTGAAGTCGCTGAAGGCCCTCTATGTCTGGGGCATTGAATGCGGCCACGTCCAGAGCAATCCAGTCATCGGCGTGAAGCGCCTGAAGATGGGCGAAAGCACATGGACGCCATGGACGCCAGAGCAGCGCGCCCAGTTCTGCGAGGCCCACCCCATCGGCACCATGCCCCGGCTTGTCTACGCGCTCGCCTATAAGGCTGCATTCCGCCGCTCCGATATCGTCACGGTCGGCCGTCAGCACATGAAGGACGGCTACATCATGAAGGTACAGGAGAAGACTGGCGATCCTGTCTGGGTCGAGGTGTCGGGAGAGTTGCAGGCCTGCATTGATGCGATGCCGGTGACCGGGCTCCACCTGGTTCTCACCGAATATGGCAAACCGTTCACCGCCAAGGGCATAGGAAACGCCATGCAGCGCTGGTTGAAGGCCGCCGGTCTGGCAGACGCCGGCATATCGCTCCACGGGCTCAGAAAGGCCGCTGGCGCCGACATGGCAGAGGCCGGTGCCACACAGGAAGAAATCGCCGCAGCGCTTGGACATTCAGGTACGAAAACGGCTAGCATCTATACCAAGTCAGCAGACAGGAAACGTCTGTCAACGCAAGCACATGCGAAACGGAATGGAACCGGATGATGCTTTAACAAACTCACCACGCCGCCCAGCCAATGACCGCGGCCAAACGACCTGTGGAATACATGCGGTTTGTAGTCTCATGGTGACTTGCCCCCCGCCAAATTCGATGCGGATTTCAAATATTTGTGAGAACATTCGAGCCACAAATGGTCCCACCGAACTCATCCCACCCGGAACTGGTGAGACAATTTGGCGGCAAAAGGCAATGATTTCAAAGGTGATGATCTGGGGTGGTGGGCCCGGAGGGACTTGAACCCCCGACCAGACCGTTATGAGCGGTCCGCTCTAACCAACTGAGCTACAGGCCCGACCAGAAAAACGTGCGAAGACATCATGTCGCCGTCACGATCCCGCCGCAATGGCGCAATTGAATCCGGACTGCAAGTCCCATCAAGAGAGGAAACTTCATAATGAGCCGACTTTCCCCCCGCCCCTTCATCGCGCTGGCTGCGTCGACCGCCCTCGTCGCCTGTGGCACGAGCCTCGCCCAGACCGCCCCCACGAGTCCGGCAACAACCTCCACCCACCCCAATTCCATCCAGCCGGAAACCACGCTGCAGGTTTCCGCCACCGGTGAGGTCCAGCGCGCGCCGGACATGGCGACCATCACGCTTGGCGTGCAGACCGAAGCCAAGAGCGCGTCTGAGGCCATGTCCGAGAACGCGCAGAAGATGGACAATGTCTATTCAGCGCTCAGCGAGGCCGGCATCGCCGAACGCGACATGCAGACCTCCAACCTCTCGCTGCAGCCGCGCTATGACTATTCCAACCGCGATGGCGGCCCGCCGGACCTGGTCGGCTACACCGCCAGCAACCAGGTCACCATTACGGTGCGCAATCTCGATACGCTCGGCACCACGATGGACTCCATCGTCTCCCAGGGCGGCAACACCATCTCCGGTCTTTCCTTTGGCCTCGACGATCCATCGGACGCGCGTGACGAAGCGCGCCGCGAAGCAGTGAACAAGGCGATGGAACGCGCCGAACTCTATGCCGACGCCACCGGCTATCGCGTTGCCCGCATCGTGACGATCTCGGAAAGCTCCAGCGACATGGGTGGCCCGGTCCCGATGATGGCGATGCGTGCGGAATCCGACGCCTCGACCAAGGTTTCTGGTGGGGAAGTCGGTTACCAGGTCACTGTGAACGTGACATACGAACTCAGAAAATAGTCGCAGCACCGAGGGTTGAATCCGGGCTGGCGGGCCAATGAGGGCTCGCCAGCCCGTTGCGGCTTCTCTACAGTAAGCTCTCGGAGAGGGATGATCCGGGAGGGGACACATGAAGAGAACCGCTTTGATGGCGGCCTGTATCGGGCTTGCCGCCGCCTGCGCGTCGCAACCTGAACCGGCGCCAGCGCCGCCCGGCGACACACCATCCGAAGACAACAAGTATTCCGACGACTTTCCGCAGTCGGAACCGTCGCCGATCCCGTCGCGTCCGCGCTCTTCGCCTGACTATTATGATCCCAACGACCTGCCGGCCCCTGCTGCCGGGTATGGAAGCTCCGGCTCCAGGGTGACCAAGGATTTCCTGCCCTATATCGACATCGCCATAGACGAGGACGCCGCCAACTCCAACTGGGGCATCCCGCTGGAAGATCTCTACACCCGCATCCGGATCGTGACACTCGATCCGCAGGCGCGGGATATCGCGGGCACCGCTTCGGGGAAGTATACCGAAGCCCCGGCCCAACGGAACTACAAGGATGAAAGCCGCGGCTGGCTCTCGCGGATGATGGGCTCGAAAGAGGTTTCACGCGCCCTGCTCGCGGAATTCGAGATCAAGAAGCCGGATGTCACGGCCACCGAAGCGCTTTTCTCGGCGTCCTTCTCGTCCAACCGTGAACAGGGCGAAAGCTGGTCCACCGACCAGAGCCTCGCGCTCTATGCCACGCCATGGTTCAAGGTGTCCTCGAACACGACGCTCACAGCGAAGCTTCGCATGCAGCTGTCGGACGAGCGCGAGAGTTCGGGTGCGACGGCCAATGTCATGGCCTCCCTCACAAGCGCGGCCAGCCTGATCGCGCCAGCCTCATCGCTGGTGACCTATTTCTCAGCGCCGAGCATGCTGGAAGCCTCGAACTTCCTCGACACTTCGGTCTCCACGCTTTTCGGGCGCTCGATCACCGAACAGACGATCAGTACGCTGGCGCTCAAATCGTGGACGGAGAAGCCGATCCTGGTGGTCTATGCCGCGATGCCGGACCCAAAGGATATCCGCAATACGAAGGACCGCGACATGCTGGGCGGCTGGGCGATCTATCTCGATGCGCCCATCGTGTCGGTGTTTACCAGCGCCACACAGGCTGACGATCAGGGCTATGACGAATGGCCCGATTATCGGGGTACGGTCGGCGCCGACATTCTCGCCTTCAAGGTCGGCGACGAGCTCACAGTGTACGATTACATCTTCTCGCGGCTCGACCTGTTTGACCGTATTTCGAACCTGAATGAGGCGCCCGAGGCCGACCTTGCCCGTCTCATCTGCACGCGCATCGAGCGGGGCCTTTCGGAGATCGGCTTCAACGCCGCCGATTCAGCGGCAGGCGTCTGGGCGGCGGCGACCAGCGACCAGTTCAATTCCGACGCAAGCGCACTGCTCACCGATCCGCGCACCTGTGTGGCGATGACCCGTTGGGCAAACCTCAATGGCGTCGTAACGATGACAGAAGAGACGACATACCCCACCGCGCCGGAGAGCGATCCGGCCGATGAGGGCACTGATGTGTATGAGGAATACTAGGCGAGCCTAGTAGGCTGCGCTCGGCGCCTTCATTTCGTTCTCGTCGTCCAGCAGCACGACCGTCGGGGCATGCTGGCGGGCCTTGTCGGCTTCGATCGAGGCGAAAGCAGCGATGATCACCTTGTCGCCCACCGAGAAATGACGGGCGGCCGCACCGTTCACGCCGATGGTCCGCGACCCACGCGGCGCTTCGATCGCATAGGTCTGGATGCGGGCGCCATTGGTGACGTTCCAGATATCGACACGCTCATTCGGCAGGATGCCGGAAGCGTCCAGCAATTCCCGGTCGATCGAGACCGACCCTTCATAATGAAGGTCGCATTGCGTGACCGATCCGGAATGCAGCTTGGCTTTCAACATGTTGAGCAGCATCGATGACGTCTCCAGTCAGGGTTCAACTCTACGCCTGTTACAGTCTATATGGTCAGCCCTAAGCTCTGCGTAAAGGCATATGACGCACTGCAACACTTGGGCCATAAAGCATAGCTTGCCGCGTACGTGAAGGGCATGATCTGCCACGATACGCACTGCGAGCGCTACCACTCTTCAACGATCTTGCCGAAATGAGCGCCGCTCTGCTGGTGGCGGAACGCATCGCCCAGCGTATCGAGGCCAAAACGCTCATCGATCACCGGCTTGATACCGCCCTTTTCAAGCGCGCGGACAAAATCCTCCTGATCGGACCGCGAGCCGACGATCAGGCCTTCGACGCGGGCCTGCTTCTGCATGAGCAATGCTGTCGGCACATCACCGCTGACGCCTGTGAGGACACCGATCAGGGCGATATGCCCTCCAACGCGGACCGCGCGGATCGACTGGCCGAGTGTGCCCGGACCGCCAACTTCGACGACCTGGTCAGCCCCGCGCCCGCCGGTCAGCTTCATGACGGTGGAGCCCCACTTCTCGTCTTCCTTGTAATTGATCACATGATCGGCGCCGAGCGCCTTCACGCGCTCGAGCTTCTCGTTCGAGGACGACGTCGCGATCACTTCCGCGCCCATCATCTTGGCGATCTGCACCGCGTAAATGGACACCCCACCCGTTCCGAGCGCAAGCACCGTATCGCCGGCCTTGAGTCCACCATCGACAACAAGCGCGCGCCAGGCAGTCAGGCCCGCCGTGGTGATCGTGGCAGCCTCGGCATGGCTCCAGCCGGCCGGGGCGTGCGTGAAGGATGTTTCCGGCGCGATGACGACCTCGCGGGCATAGCCATCGATGCCGTCGCCGGGCGTGCCCGAGAAGTCCGAGACACGCGGCGGCCCGGCCAGCCATTGCGGGAAGAAGGTGGAGACCACATGGTCACCCTCGGAAAAGCCCGTAACGCCTTCGCCGACAGCCTCGACCATGCCGGCCCCGTCCGACATCGGAATCCGGCCATCCTCCGGCTTGCTCTGGCCCGAGGCGACGATCAGGTCATGGAAATTGAGCGAGGTGGCATGCAGGCGCACGCGGATTTCGCCTTTGCCCGGTTTTCCCGGATCGTCCAGATCGGTGAGGGTCAGTTTGTCGAACCCGCCCGGGGCGGCGATCTTCACGGCTTTCATGGCTCGCTCCTTTATTGCTGTCGAAGCAACGAGATGGGCCGCAAAAGGATGCAAACAAGCGCTGGCGCAGGTGAAAACGGATCAGATCCGCCAGGGCGGAAAGCGCCGCATCTCCCCTGCCTGATAGAGGCAGAGCAGATTGCCGGCCGGATCTCTCAGCCGGGCCTCTCGCCATCCCCATCGCTGGTCGGCCGGGGATTGCTCAAAAACGATGCCCTGTCCGGTGAGATCCTCATACGTCTCGTCCAGCCGGTCGCACTCGAAATAGACGAGCGGGTCGTCTCCGCCCGGCCAGTCCTCGACATGGTGCAGCGAGAAGGTCGCCGGCTCGCTCCCGTCCTCACTCTGCGGGCATTCAAAACGGGCATAGCGTGGCGGGCTATCGACGATCTGGACGAGGCCAAGGGTGGTATAGAACGCCACGCTCGCCCCATAATCCGTGCACGGAACGGTGACCTGGTTAAGCCTCATCACGCGCCGCCCATGTGAAGCACGATCTGTCGCTCATGCGGCCGGTCGCGATGCTCGAACAGGTAAAGCCCCTGCCAGGTGCCGAGCATCATCGCTCCATCGCTCACAGGGATACCGAAAGAAGTCTGCGTCAGCGCCGCCTTGATATGGGCCGGCATGTCATCTGGCCCCTCCATATCATGCACGATCCAGCGCATGGACGGATCATCAGAGAGCGGAACAAGACGGCGAAAGAACTCATTGAGGTCACGCTGCACATCCGGGTCGGCATTCTCCTGGATCAGCAGAGAGCAGGAGGTATGGCGGACAAAAACGGTAAGCAGGCCCTCCGAAACACCCGCTTCGGAGACGAAGCGGCGGGCCTGCCGCGTGAACTCATAGAGGCCCGGCCCGGTGGTGGAGACAGTCAGCGTATCGATCATGCGGGCCCATTGATAAGGCGAGACGCGCATCGAGTCAGCCCAGTCCCGGCAAGGATCGCAAACCTGCACCGCCTCAGTCATAGCGGTTCTTTTCGTCAGGATGATCTGAGAGATACTCGACGAACTCGAATTCGATATTGTTGCCGTCGATGAAATAGATGTTTCGGCGGTGCTCTGTCGCGGCACCCGGATTGGTGATCTCGTGTCCCGCCGCCTCCAGCCGGAGGATCAACGCATCCAGGTTCGACACTTCGAAAGCGAGATGGGCCAGCCCCGGCGCATGGCCTTTCAGGTCACGCGGGGCGCCTTCACCATTGTCCGATAGCGCGATGTAGGTCTCGTCATCTCCGAAGTGCAGCCACTCGCGCGGCTTGCCAGACCATGTCCCCTTGCCGCCACCCCGGACGCGCCAGTGCGGGAAAGCGGCCTTCAGGAAAGACAGGGTCGGTTCGATTTCAGAGACGACGAGATTGGCATGTTCGAGGCGTACCATTGCGCCCTCCTTTATAAAAGATTTTCCTTTATTTATTATGGCTTGTTTTTGAAAGCAATCCCTTTTATAAAAAATTCATGACCTCCTCTGCCCCCCCTCCGGCGCTCACTGCAACGCGCAATACGGTTCTCGACCTGCTCAAGCGCGAGGGCCCGCAATCGGCATCGGGGCTCGCTGAGCACCTTGGCGTTACGCCGATGGCTGTGCGGCTGCATCTCTATGAACTTGCCGAGGAAGGCCTCGTGGAGGAGACGGCCAAACCGAAAGGCCGTGGCCGCCCGACCAAGATCTGGTCGCTGACCTCATCCGCCTCGCGTATCTTTCCCGATGCCCATCAGGGGCTGGCGCTCGAGATGATCGGTTCGATCCGGGAGATGTTCGGCGAAGAAGGCCTTGCCCGGGTCATCGACCGCCATAGCGAGACCCAGCTTGCCCTTTACGAAAAGGAGATGGCCGGGCTGGAAAGCGTCAGTGCACGGGTGAAGAAACTCGCTGCGATGCGCACTCGCGAAGGGTACATGGCAGCAGCAGCCGAGGATGGCGATGACTGGCTGCTGATCGAGAACCACTGCCCGATCTGTTCCGCCGCCACCACCTGCCAGCGTCTCTGCGCGAATGAGCTGGACGTGTTCCGCTCAGCGCTTGGCGGAGGCTGCGAAGTCAC
>Ga0114900_1002070_pt1 | contig 11494 bp, 8 predicted proteins | sample MalvireepMed_231_FD_89685 | JGI IMG/M metagenome (GOLD analysis project Ga0114900, IMG submission 89685) | Marine viral communities from the Global Malaspina Expedition - Malaspina viral metaG DeepMed_231 | ecosystem: Environmental > Aquatic > Marine > Oceanic | place: Mediterranean Sea...
CGATGGGCAAGTCCCGGGAAGGTCTGGATCGCGGCGAAGATGCGTCCGGGCTCCAAACCAAGCGCCCGGCAGGCGGCATAGGCAGCTGCCGCGTTCTGGAAATTGTGGCGGCCCGGCAGCGTTGGCGCATCGGTAAGGTCACCGACACGCACGGCATTACCGGCCAGGCTGTCATAGAGCTTGCCATCGACAGCACTGATACCGCGGCCCAGCGCGAATTCGGACGAGACCTGACTCACTCTCACGCCTCCGCGCGTGGCGAGGTCCATGGCAAGCGTCTGCGTGATCGTGTCATCAACGGCAATGACAGCTGTATCGCCAGGCTGCTGGTTCAGGAAGATACGGCGCTTTGCGTCGATGTAGCCTTTCATCCCGCCATGCCGATCGAGATGGTCGGGCGAGATATTCAGCATCACAGAGACATCGCAGTGCAGGCTCTTTACCAGATCCAGCTGGTAGGAAGAGAGCTCCAGAACATAGACAGCATTGGCATGCAGCGACGCCATGTCGAGCACGCCCGTCCCGATATTTCCGCCGACGCGGGCGTCCATGCCGCATTCTTTAAGGATATGGCCGACAAGTGCGGTCGTCGTGGACTTCCCATTCGTGCCGGTTATGCCGACAATTTTCGGGCGCGCCCGCTCCGGCAGGGACTGCACGGCGCGTGCAAAGAGCTCCATGTCGCCGACGACCGGGACATTGGTCATTTGCGCGAGGCGGACCAGCCTGTGCGGTTGAGGAAAGCGATACGGAATCCCCGGTGAGAGGACCAGCGCGGCGAAGCTCTGCCAGTCGCGCTTGTTCAGATCAGACAGCGGGATCCCGGCCGCTTCCGCCCTGGCGCGGGTGTCTTCATTATCATCCCAGGCATGCACGCGTGCCTTGCCGGCCCTGAGCGCCTTTGCGGCGGCCAGACCGGTGCGGCCCAGTCCGAAGACCGCCACATCACGTCCTGCATACTCGGTAATCGGAATCATGCGGCCTGCCTCACCTCAGCTTCAGTGTTGCAAGGCCCGCAAGGGCGAAGAGGACAGACAGAATCCAGAAGCGCACGACGACCCGGGTTTCCGGCCAGTTCTTTTTCTGGAAGTGGTGATGCAGCGGCGCCATCAGGAAGATGCGCTTGCCTTCGCCAGTGAGTTTCCGGGTGATCTTGAACCACGACACCTGCATCATCACGGACAGGGCTTCCAAAACGAACAGGCCGCCAATGATAGCCAGCGCGAACTCGTGCTTTACCGCAACGGCGACAACGCCGATCAGGCCGCCGAGGCCAAGCGAACCGGTATCGCCCATGAAGACGCGTGCCGGATAGGCGTTGAACCAGAGGAAGCCCATGCCCGCACCGATCATGGCACCCAGCAGCACGCCCATCTCTCCGGCACCCGGCGTAAACTGGATGCCGAGATAGTCGGCGAAAATGAAGTTGCCCGTCAGATAGGCGATCAGCGCATAGGACGCGCCGGCAAACATCATGGGCACGATGGCGAGACCATCGAGACCGTCGGTGAAATTCACCGCATTCGCGGCTCCGACAATGACGATCATCGCAAACAGGATGAAGAAGCCGCCAAGCGGAACGAAGAACTCGTTGACGAACGGCACAGCGATACCGCCCGAAAAGGACTGGTCGTTGGGCTCGACTGTGGTCTCGGGGGCGAGCGAAGCGATGTATTGCGCCACATCGTTGAGCGGTCCCCACTCGGCATGGCCAAGCGGCGTGTGCGCGCCATGAATCCCCATGATGAAAGCGCCAGCGAGCGCCGCGACAAAGAACTCGATCAGCAGCCGCACCCTGGCTGAAACGCCGGCATCCGTCTGCTTGGTGACCTTGGCGTAGTCATCGAGAAAGCCGAGCACGGCATAGGAAACCGTCACAAAGAGAACGGTCCAGATATACGGGTTGCCAAGATCGCCCCACAGGACTGTCGCGATGAGCAGGCCGATCCAGATGAGGAAGCCGCCCATGGTCGGCGTGCCGCGCTTTGCAAGTTGTGCTTCGAGTGACAGGTCCCGTATAGGCTGGCCCTTGCCCTGACGGGCGCGCAGCTGGTCGATCACCCAATCGCCGGTGAGCACCGAAAACAGGAATGCGGTGACGATCGCACCTCCGGTGCGGAACGTTGTGTAGTTGAACAGGCGGAAGAGTCCGTCATCAGCCGCCAGCAGCTCATACAGCATCAGCACCCCCTGCAGCCCCTTCTGGGCCGCGATCCATCACTTGCTCATCAGCGGCCTTGCTCCATTGGCGCAACCTGTCTGCGAGCTGTCCCATCCCGGATGCATTCGACCCTTTGATCAAGAGGAGATCACCGTTCGTTAAGGAGTTTTTAACAACCGTTTCCAGCTCTTTTGCCTTGACGGCCCAGTGAGTCTCAATTCTCCCCTTGAGCGAATCCGCAAGCGGCTTCATCCCCTCTCCGGCGAGAAACGCAAGCGTTGCACCAGACTCCAGAACCGGATCGGCGAGTGAACAGTGCTCTGTCTCGGAGGCTGAACCAACCTCCAGCATTTCACCAAGCGCGACGATATGGCGATTGCCGGGCCGCGCCGCAAAACTGGAAAGAGCCGCCCGCATCGATTCAGGATTGGCGTTGTAGGCGTCATCAACAAGAATCATGCTTCCGCCGCGGGGAAGCGGGAGCTCCTCCGAAGTACCCCTGCCGGGGGGCGGGGCGTACCCCCAGAGGGCTTCTTCAGCGATGTGAAAACTGATGCCAGATCCAACGCAGGCGGCGAGGATGGCGGCCGCAACATTCTCCGCCCAATGCTCGCCGACCGTATTGATGCGCGCCTCCCAGAACGTCGCGAGCGCCTTCACACCAATGACGCTGCGATCACCGTCCGTCCTGTAGAGTTCGACGCGCGCGGAGGCATCCTCGCTGCGCCCGAATGTGTAGACTTCCGCGCCCGGCTGGTGGCGAAGCGCGATCTCTTTCATCAGCGCGCAGAACGCATCTTCATGCGGAAGGATGATTGCGCCGCCAGGTTGTAGACCGGCGAAGATATCTGCCTTTTCGCGCGCAACGCCTTCGATACTGCCCATGCCTTCGAGATGGGCGGGTGCGATCTTCGTGACGAGCGCGGTGTGCGGCTGGACCATCTGCGAGCGGGGGGCAATCTCACCCGGCGTCGACATGCCGATCTCGAAGACGGCGTATTCAGTCTCGGCTGGCATACGCGCAAGGGTCAGCGGCACGCCCCAGTGATTGTTGAAACTCTTGACCGACCAGTGCGCATGGCCGCCCGCACGGAACATGCGGGCGATCATTTCCTTGACGCTGGTCTTGCCGACTGAGCCGGTGACAGCAACACGATGGCAGCCCGTCGCGCGGTCGCGGGCAAACACGCCCATCGCCTCGATGGCATCCATGACATCGTCGACAATAATGAGCGGTCCCTCGACGCCTTCTATCTCGCGGCTGACGAGCGCTGCGCCGGCGCCTGCTTCGAAGGCATTGGCAACGAAATCATGCCCGTCGCGCTGGTCTTTCAGCGCCACGAAGAGATCGCCCGGCTCCATCGTGCGCGTGTCGATGGACACACCGGTCACCTCGAAGGGTGCGGTCACCTTGCCGCCGGTCGCCTCCCGGATCTCGTCGGATGTCCAGAGCGGCCGCGTCATGCGTTGATGCCCTCCAGCGCCTCTTTTGCCGCCTCCTGATCAGAGAAGGGAATGACGGTCGATCCGACGATCTGCCCAGTCTCGTGGCCTTTCCCGGCGATGAGAAGCGTGTCGCCCTTTTTCAGATCAGCCACTGCTTTCCGGATCGCTTCGCCGCGATCGGCGATTTCGATGCCGTTCGGTACGGCTTCGAGGATGGCCTTGCGGATCGTGGCAGCATCCTCGGAGCGGGGATTGTCATCGGTCACGATCACCACGTCGGCATGTTTCGCTGCGATCTCCCCCATGAGCGGGCGCTTCTTGCGATCACGGTCCCCACCGCATCCGAAGATGACGACCAGCTTGCCGGCTGTATGCGGGCGCGCTGCGCGGATCAGCACGTCGAGACCGTCCGGCGTGTGAGCGTAATCCACAAAAACGCCTGCGCCGTCCCTGGTTTCGCCGACGAATTCCAGGCGCCCCTTTACCGGTTCAAGTTGCTCCATGCCCTTGCAGACATCAGCCAGCGGAGCGCCGAGGGACAGCGCGAGGCCCGCGGCCGTGAGCGCGTTCAACGCCTGGAATTCGCCGATCAGGGGCAACTCGACCTCAAAGGCCTCACCGCGCCACTTCAGGAACAACTTCTGGCCCGTGGCGCGCGGCATCAGCTCCTCGATCTTGAGATCATCGCCGCGCCAGCCAACCGATACCGGCTGAAGCCCCTTGGCCCTGGCAGTGCTCTCAAAGGCGTCGCGCTCATTGCTGTCAGCATTGACAACCGCCGGTGCGCCTGACGGCATGAGATCGGAGAAGAGCCGCATCTTGGCGGCGCGGTACTCGTCCATGTCGGCATGGTAGTCGAGATGGTCCTGCGTCAGATTGGTGAAGGCGCAGGCGGCCAACTTTACCGCATCGAGGCGGTATTGCGCGAGGCCGTGCGAGGAGGCCTCCATCGCACAGTGGGTCACGCCCTGCCCGGCGAGCGTGGCAAGGGTTTCGTGGATGGCGACTGGATCTGGCGTCGTATGGCCGAGATCGATATGGCCGGACGGACCGATTGCGCCGAGTGTCCCCATCGAGGCCGAAGACAATCCGGCAGCAGTCCAGATCTGGCGCAGGAAATCGACGGTCGAACTCTTGCCGTTGGTGCCCGTTACCGCGACCACGGTTTCCGGCTGGCGTGCATAAAAGGCGGCCGAGGCGACAGCGAGGGCGAGGCGCGGTTCATCAACTTCGATGCCGGCCGCACTCCCTGTGTCCGGCAGGTCCTTCCCGATGATCGCGACTGCGCCATTCTCGATGGCTTGCGGGATAAAAGCCCGCCCGTCAGCAGCAACGCCTTGCAATGCAGCGAAGACGAAGCCCGGTTTCACCTTCCGGCTATCGGCGGTCAGGCCGGTGACTTCGACTGTGGCATCGGCCTCATGGCCAGGGAACAGGGCGGCAAGATTCATAGCGAACTCCTTCTCTCGGAGACGGAGCGAACCATTGGACCTTCGACCGGATCCACCTGTTCGAATTTCGGCTCGACACCCAGCATTGGCGCGATACGTTCGATCACCCGGCCGACTGTCGGCGCTGCATTCCAGGCAGCCGTGCGTCCGCGGGCCGCTCCATCTTTTGGGTCATCGAGCACGATCAATACGACATAATCAGGGCTGTCAGCCGGAAAGATCGCAGCAAAGGAAGCCATGTTGGCATCGTCGGAATAGCCGCCCGGGACAGGCTTCTCGGCCGTACCAGTCTTGCCCGCGACACGGTAGCCGGCGACGGCGGCATGCTCGCCCGTTCCGTTCAGCACAGCGTCACGCAGCATGGCCGTTACCAAGGCCGCGGTCGGCGCCGAAATTACCCGGCGCGACCGGCGGCGCTTGCCGTCGGCAATGATGGTCGGATCGACCAGCTCACCGCCATTCGCGAAGATGGAGAAAGCGCTCGCAAAAGCGATTGGCGAGACGGCAATGCCGTGGCCATAGGCGATCGTTGCGGCATGGATGTCGTCAAACTGCGCCGGCAGGATCGGTGAGGCACTTCCCGCAAGCTCGATCGGCGAGCGCTCAAACAGCCCGAGATTGGCGAGGATCTCCTGCTGGCGGCGCGCACCTAGCATGACGGCGATCTTCACGGTGCCGATATTCGAACTTTCCGAGACAATCTCCATCGGCGTCGCGTGCCGACCAATCGGGTGTGTGTCGTGAATCGTCCGGCCTGAAATGACGACCGGCTCCCGGACATCAAAGGTATCGCTCGGATGGATCGCGCCGGTATCGAGCCCAGCGGCAACTGTAATCGGCTTGAAGACAGACCCCAGTTCGAACACGGCACCAGAGGCGCGGTTCAGGCGGGCCGGATCATCCAAGGAGAGCTCATGCGCGCGGTTCGGGTCGATGGGCGGCCAGCTCGCCAGCGCCATCACCTCACCGTTGCGGGCATTCAGCACGATCCCGGCGCCGCCTTCGACATCATACTCCCCGGCAGCGGCAGACAATTCAGCCTCAAGCGCGAACTGGACATTGGAATCGATGGTTAGCTTGAGCGGAGCGCCGCCGTCGGCAAGCTCGGCATCGCGAGCATATTCCACGCCCGCAAGCCCCTGCCCGTCCGTCCCGGCATAGCCCAGTACGTGGCCGGCCAGTGTCCCGCGCGGATAGGCGCGGCGGCTTTCTTCACGGAAGCCAAGCCCCTCCAGGCCCAGGTCGTAAACAGCCTGGCGCTGTCGCGGGGTGAGGCCCCGGCGCACCCAGATGAAGGCCCGGTCGCGATTGCCGAGATCGGCTGTCAGCTCGTCGACATCGAGATCAGGAAACACGCTCGCGAGACTTGTCGCCACATCGGCGGGATCCCAGATGGCGCGCGGATCGGCAAAGAGCGAGTAGACCGCGATCGAGGTGGCCAGAAGCTCGCCATTGCGGTCGACAATATCGGCGCGCTGAACGGGCTCTGCGAAGGCGCGCGCAACGCCTGCTTCACCTTTTGGGCCGTTCACCGCGACCATGCCCGCCTTCGTCGCGATGACGCCAAAGCCGAGACACATGGCGAGGGAAACGAGCTTGGTGCGCAGGGAGCTGCCGTCAGCGGGGCCGGAAAAGAGGTTACTCATTGCTGGCCACCTCCCTGTCGCGGCCGGCAACGCCGGTTTCCTCGGAGATTGTCGGCGGTCCAATCACGCGATCGAGATCGTCCGTACGGATGAACTGTTCGGCGCGCGCGGGCACCATGCCCAGCTCGTTGCGGGCAAACTCCTCGATCCACTCCTGGCGGGAGAGATGACTGAGCTCGCCCAGCAAAACCTTGCGTTCCTCGATCGCGTCAGCGATCTGCACCTCGACTTCGGCAATCTCCTCGGCGCTCTCGCGAGCCCCATATTTTGCCCGGTAAAGGCTAAAGATGAGAAGGCCGATGACAGCCAGACCAATCAGGAAGGCGCGCCGGCTCATGAGCTTGCCTCCACCAGATCAAGAGAGGGAAGGTCGACACCCGTCGAAACAGGCCTGTTCATTGGAGGCGCATCTGTGCGCACCGCAACGCGCAGCTTTGACGAGCGTGACCGCGGATTTTCCTCAAGTTCGGCTTCGGATGGCTCAATAGCCTTCTTCGATGGCATGTCGAAGCTTGGCCGCGCCACGTCATCCTTTTTCGGCAGATGACGAGAGCCGCCCCCTTGCAGGCCCGCGCGCTCACGCATGAAGAGTTTCACCATCCTGTCCTCCAGTGAATGGAAGGTCACGATGACGAGCCGCCCACCTTCATTCAGAAGCCTTTCGGATGCTTCAAGCGCCCGTGCGAGCTCGCCAAGTTCGTCATTCACGAACATCCTGATTGCCTGGAAGGACCGGGTGGCCGGGTGGGTGCGGGACCCGCGGCGGCCTCCAAGGACTTCCTCGATCAGGTCTGCAAGATCGAGCGTTGTGGTGAAGGGAGCCTTAAGCCTGCGCTGGATGATGGCACGCGCGATGCGGCGCGACTGCTTTTCCTCGCCAAGCCGGAAGAAGATGGTGGCGAGATCACGCTCTTCCATCTGGTTCACGACATCGGCCGCACTCGGCCCTGACCGGCCCATCCTCATGTCGAGCGGCCCGTCGCGCATGAAAGAAAATCCGCGTTCAGCCTGGTCGAGCTGAAAGGAAGACACGCCGAGATCGAGCGTTATGGCATCGACCTGGCTGAAACCGGCCTCCTCGACAAGTGCAAGCATCTCTCCGAAGCGGCCGAGAACCGGAACCAGGCGCGGCTCCTTTTCGGCAGCGACCGTTGCCCGTTCGATGGCGTCGAGATCGCGATCTATGCCAATCACGCGGCACTTCGCAGCGGCGAGCAGCGCACGGGCATACCCGCCACCGCCATAGGTGCCGTCAACCAGCGTCTCGCCATCCTTCGGCGCCATGGCCGAGACGACTTCATCGAGGAGGACAGGCTTGTGACCCATCACTCACCTCCTACCTTGCCCAGACCGGGCAGGCCGCCAGCCGCCATGGCCTGCTGGAAGGGCTCAGCCAGCGCATCCTGGTTGTCGCGTGCGGTTTCGGACATCTGCGCATCGAACTCGTCGAAGCGCGACGGCTCCCAGACATGGAAGCGGTCAAAGGCACCCGCAAAGACGAGTTTCTTCTCGATACCCGCGGCATCCAGCAAGGGCTGCGGGATCGAGATGCGGCCGGTATCGTCCATCTTTAGATCCGCTGAACGCGTAAAGATCGTATGCATGAAGGCACGCCGATTGGGGTCGTTCGGCGCCATGCGGGCGAGTGTCTGTCGGTAGAGAGCCATCAGTTCGTCACCGCCCCCTTCCAGACAGCCGGATCCATCAATCGCAGGCCAAAGGAAAATGCGGTTGCCGCCAGCAAGCGCCGCGCGGAAGGGCGCAGGTACGGAGACCCGGCCCTTTGCATCGAGCGACGTTTCATAGGTGGAAACAAACACCAACCGCTTCCCTTGTGCCCCATTGCCCCACTTCTTGGGACAATCTCATCAAGTTTTGGGATAGCATGGGCAGACTTGGGAACCAATGGGGAGCCGCTGCGATTCGCTTCGTCCACAAGGGATCATTTTGTGAACAAACATAGAAAAAACCGGAACGGCCCCTATGCCTATTGGCAATCGGCGCCGTTAACTTATTGAAAACTCTTTATTTACAGAGCGTTAAGGAAGAGAAAGAAAAGCACAGATTTTTTTGCATCCGGAACGAGTTCTCGCGTTACGAATCTGCGCCTGCCTCCGTGTCTCGCACAAATGAAGAAATTGACGGCTTCTCAGGACTTTCGGTGTTAAGGGGCTCGCCGACATGCAAATTCGCGCCGTCATATTTGCCATCGGTCTCATGGTCGCCCTGCTGGGCGTAGCCATGCTGCCATCGGCCCTGCTCGACATTGCAGACGGCTCGGACCAGTGGCCGATCTTCCTGGTCTCCTCGGCCATCAGCATTCTGATCGGCGCCGGCCTGGCTGTTCTGTCCGGTGGCGCACCGCCGTCGACGACGACGCGTGAGGCCTTCCTGCTGACCGTCCTCATCTGGATCGTCCTGCCGGTGATCGCGACCATCCCGTTCATCAGCTATGGCCAGTCCTTCACCGACGCCCTGTTCGAGGCCGTCTCCGGCCTGACGACAACGGGCGCAACCGTGATGACCGGCCTGGACTCCACACCAAGAGGCATCCTTCTCTGGCGGGCCATCCTGCAATGGATCGGCGGAATTGGCATCATCGTGACCGCGATTGCCATCCTGCCCATGCTGCGGGTGGGCGGTATGCAGCTCTTCCAGATCGAAAGCTCGGACATGTCGGGCAAGGTATTGCCGCGCATCACCGAAATCACGGCGCAGACCGGCATTGTGTATGTGATCATTTCGGCCGCCTGCGCGCTGACCTATGCAGCCAGCGGGATGACACCTTTCGATGCCATCGCCCACTCAATGACGACCATGTCGGCCGGCGGTTACTCCACCCACGACACCTCTTTCGGCTATTTCGCAGACACGCCTGCCGCCTATGCAGCCACTTTCTTCATGTTCGTCGCCGGCCTGCCCTTCAGCCTGCTGACCCTGATGATCCTGCACGGGCGCTGGCGCCCGATGTTCACCGACCCGCAACCACGCCTCTATGTCTCTCTCGCCGTGGGCTTTGCCGTGGTGATCGTGATCTGGCACGAGGCCGTCGTGGATCCACCGATCTTCAACCACATCTTCCACGGCTTCCGGGAGGCACTGTTCAACATCATCTCGATCATGACGGGGACGGGCTATGCGTCGGCGCCCTATGACACCTGGGGCGAACCCGCCGTCGTGGTCTTCCTGATCGCCACCTTCCTTGGCGGCTGCGCCGGTTCGGCGGCGTGCGGCATCAAGATGTTCCGGCTGGAAATCAGCTTCAAGGCGGTCCTCGCCTATGCCGCACAGATCGTACGTCCCAACCGGGTGGTGCGCATCCGCTATGCCGGGCGCACCGTTCCGTCCGATACGCTTCAGTCTGTCATGGTCTTTGTCTTTCTCTACATGGCGACCTTCATTGTCGCAGCCATCCTGCTCTCCATGACGGGCGAGGACCTGCTCACCTCGATCTCCGGCGCGGCGACCTCGGTCTCGAATGTCGGACCGGGGCTTGGTCCGGTCATCGGCCCATCCGGCACGTTCCAGCCCCTGAGCGATGCTGGCAAATGGATCTGCCTGACGGCAATGCTGCTCGGCCGCCTGGAATTCGTCGCTGTTTTCACGCTGCTGACCGCGCGCTTCTGGCGCGGCTGAAGGGGTCGCTGGAGAAAAGCTGCCCCTTGGGTATAGTTGCGGCGACCGGCACTTTATTACAGAAGACTGCGTATGAGCCAGATATCGAAATCCCATGAGATGACACTTGAAGAGTCCATGCTAGACATGGGCCGTCACGCCCGCGCGGCTTCAGTCCGGCTGGCGGCGATGACACCGGCTCAGCGCACCAGCGGCCTCAAGGCGATGGCCGATGCGCTCGAAAGCGCCGAAAGCCTGATTCTGGACGCCAACAAGCGTGACATGGAGCGCGCCCGCAAAAAAGGACTCGACGATGCGATGCTGGACCGGCTGGCGCTGAATCCGGGGCGTATTCACGCGATTGCCAAGGCCGTGCGCGACATTGCCGCCCTGCCGGATCCGGTCGGTCAGGAGATTGCGCGCTGGCAAGTCCCCTCAGGCCTCGACATTGCGCGCGTGCGCACGCCACTCGGTGTAATCGGCATCATCTATGAATCCCGTCCCAATGTGACAGCGGATGCCGCGGCGCTCTGCCTGCGGTCTGGCAATGCCGCGATCCTGCGTGCCGGCAGCGAAAGCCTGCAATCGGCGCTGGCGATCGCGACGACGCTGCGCTCAGGCCTGAAGGGCGCGGGCCTTCCCCAGGATGCAATCCAGCTGGTCAACACGACGGACCGCGACGCTGTCGGTCACATGCTGTCGGGCCTGCAGGGGCAGATCGACGTGATTGTGCCGCGTGGCGGCAAGGGGCTTGTGGCGCGTGTCCAGAAAGATGCGCGTGTGCCGGTCATCGGGCATCTGGAAGGCCTCTGCCACGCCTATGTCGACGTCGATGCCGAGGCGGACAAGGCCGTCAGTATCGTGCTCAATGCGAAGATGCGCAGGACCGGCATCTGCGGCGCGCTGGAAACCCTGCTGATCAACCGCTCGGTCGCAGAAAGCCTCCTGCCGGCGCTCGCAGCCCCGCTTCGCGAAGCAGGTTGCGAATTGCGCGGCGATGAGGCGGCAAGGGCGATCCTGCCGGACATCAAGGCCGCGACCGAGGAAGACTGGCACACCGAATACCTTGCGCCCATCCTGGCCATCCGCATCGTTGATGACCTCGATGCCGCGCTTGACCATATCGCTCATTTCGGGACGGGTCACACCGAGCTTATCATAACCGAAAATGCTTC
>Ga0114900_1002075_pt1 | contig 11482 bp, 16 predicted proteins | sample MalvireepMed_231_FD_89685 | JGI IMG/M metagenome (GOLD analysis project Ga0114900, IMG submission 89685) | Marine viral communities from the Global Malaspina Expedition - Malaspina viral metaG DeepMed_231 | ecosystem: Environmental > Aquatic > Marine > Oceanic | place: Mediterranean Sea...
AGAGAAGAGGTGCGCACTACCAGCAACGATTGAATGGTTGCTGCTGGCTGCGTTTACTGAGACAAAGAGAGTGACAGGGCTTAGAAGCCTTGATTTTTCAAATAACTCTCAACAACACTCTGAATAAACTTGGTGCGCTGACCTTTGGCCTCTGTGTTTGTCTTGCTGCTGATGAAAGCATCGATACGGCTAATGAAATCATCAGGCACGCGCATAGTCATGACTACATCCTTAGGCTTGCGAGACAGCAGTGCCGCTTCGATTTCCGAGGTGCTCACAGCGTAGCCTGTCTCTTCTTTCTGCTCAGCGGCAGGAGCAGCCTTAGCGGCCGGCTTCTTCGCCGCCTTGAGCTTCTCGAAATTGCTAGTGCTCTTAATCGACATTTAAAAATCCCCTTCTTAAGTCTTTTTAGTTAATTGATAAGGTGCTTACTTTGCGACCTTTAAAATCTTGCGAAACAGTTCTGCGTATTCTTCTTTGGCCTCGCTCAGGCCATAACGCCTTCCACTGGGCACCTTGTGTTTCCACAGTGAGCCACCGCTGCTAGTCAGCCTGGGGATAATGGAGCGAATCGAAATTGATTCTTTAAATCCCTCTTTCTTTAAATTCTCAATCGTCTCAGCCTCTTCAACATCGCGCCGATTGGTCATGAAGAACTTAAATACAGGTGCCTTGATGTCATCTAGTACATCGTGCGTTGAGTGCAATTCAAGAAAATGCGGCCTGGCCGGAATAACCACGATATCGCTGGTTTCGTGCCAGGAAGAGATCTGCCCGCCCACGTCCACGATCAGGTAATCCAGACCATCTGGCACTTCGTCGATATCGGTGTAGACCTGAAAGCCGTGGTCAATTTCATTTTGCTCTGCCAGCGCAACGATGCCGAAGGAGCTTTGCTGAGCGTCTGTGTCCAAAATGGCCACAGACTTGCCTTTCAGAACTGACAGGTACGACGCGAAAAAGAACGCAGCCGTGGTCTTACCCACCCCGCCCTTTTGATTGTAAAAAGTGATTACCTTAGTCATAGCGTTCCTTACACATGTATTGCATGCGTGCATACAAATATTATACACAAACTAATACAATACTAATTAAATAAAAGCAATTCACTTTCACAGGCAAAGCCCGAAGATTAGATCTGCCCCTGGGATTCTTCATCCAGAATTTCAAGGTAGGCCTTGGCTGCGGTGTAACCACGCTCGATGGTGTCGTAGGTCAATTCGTAGGCCAGCATGCCCATCTCGGCTTCAATTTCTGTGTAGACCTCTTCCATGTACTCTTCCTCAGGTACAAAGTCAGAGGCCACATCGGAAATGGTTTTACCTGATTCATCCAGCATTCGTTGGAGTCTTCCACGAACCACATCAGCGTGAACGTCGAACTGCTTTCTCATTGACCGAACTTCGGCCAAGGATTCGCTATTCAACTGTCCGGCCCACATATCAAGCTTGTAGCGCATGTCCACAAGGCACGACAAGCTGAATTGAAGATTCGCCTGGTACTCCTCGGGGAGCTCGTTTCTAGCGGCCTGGAAGCCGCCGGAATCGATGGTTCTCATTACATGGAAGTACAACTCGCTTTCCCGAGCGTCGTTGGAATCAAAGACAACTTCAAAAGAAAGACGAATATCGTCTTCACTGAAAAGTGAAAAGTCTTTGGCCTTTTCCATAGCCCACTCTCGGTTCACTTCCAACCTTGAAAACAGCGCAACCGCGCCAGCTTCGCAAATTGCCAACTTTGCAATCTCACGTACCAGGTCTTTGTCAGTTGTTTGCATTTCCTACTCCACCAATTCTTGTTTAGATAACTTATTCTTACACAAACAAAATACGACTGTCAATACATCTGTATTACATTTGTATATTCTTATGGTCGGGGTGCATCAAAACGACACACCCCGCCAGTCTCTTAGCAATTACCTAGTTGATTTAAGAGGCGCGTCGGTGCTTCCTTGTGGAGCGGACAAGGCCTTTGCGTCGGAGTTAACAATGGGGCTGGCAATAGGTAGTGCTTTGTCATTTTTTTCATATGAGCGGACACGATCAAGACCAAACCGTACGGACGCCGAATCAAGCTGCAAAGGTTGCTTCGAGGCAGACCTTCCCTCCTCTTGATCGCGGGCCAGCTCAAGTGTCAGAACATAGTCCTTAATCTTCTCGGCCTGCGTAGCTGCCCGGAAAATCTCGCTGTGATCGTTTTTCAACACATCGATCCACGACCGCACGTACTCAGCGTGTTGTGATGGGTCGTGTTTCAGACCAAGCTCTTCGCTCAACATCAATGAGCTGATTTCCGCTCGCAGTTCTTCCTTCGCATAGTCCGGAGAACCAAACTTGTTCATGATCGAGCGATCTAGGCGCGATTCATGGCCAGTCCAATGCCCCAGCTCATGCATGGCGGTGGCATAGTAAGCACCAGGTGTTTTGAACTGATCGCGCATGGGCAATGTAATACGATCATTCATGGGGCTGTAAAACGCCCTATTCCCAGCTACATGACGGATATCGGCGCCGGAGGCAACCAGGATTCGTTCGGCTCGCTCGATCCCTTCCCACTCGTGCCTTTTCCGCTGCGCATCCAGTGGGGGTAGTCCAGAAACTTGCTCAGCATTGAACACATTGGCGAAGAAAACCTGGGCACGATCATGTTCAGGCTTTATTACTCTGGAAGGATCTTCTCCAGTTTTCGGCGTCGCGGTGGTTTTTTCACGATCAGGGAATTTCCAGTACTGAACCATGGTCGATCGCTCACCCCTGTTGACCTGAGCACCAAGATCCTGGGCTTGTTTATACGTCAGCCAGCGCGGGTCGTTATATGGTGAGCACATCAGGTTCAGCGCATTGATACCCTTATAGGACTTACCAGACACAGCATTGAATGGCATACGACTGGCGTTACTAGGGTCCCAAGGGCGCTGCCATGGGGCATTGCCCTGCTCAAGCTGGGCAATGATTCGCTCTGATACTTGCTGGTGGTATGGGGTTTTAGGCTTCATGATTCACCACCTCGTCATGCCCTTCCTCACCAGGCGCTTCGAAATAAGCACCAAGGGCATAAGATTCATCTGGTGTGAAACTGACTGGATCACCCCCAAGTGCGCGTTCGAACTTTTCTAGCGCAGATTCAAGTACTGCTTTATCAACTTCTTTTTCCATGGCAAAACTCCAAAAGAAAAAACCAACCCCAAAACTCTGGGGTTGGCAAAAATCCGGCAAATTGCCGGCGGCGGAGAAACTTGTTAGAAGGCAAACTTAAGCTGCAGAATCAGCACATCAGTGGTCATCTGCTCTCCTTTGGAACTCACCGAGGGGGAGTACGACAGATTCACCCCAAAACGGTCATGTTCATAAGCAAGGGTCGGGAACAGGAAAGGAAGAACACTGGCACGTGGATAGCCCGTTACCAATCCTGCTGTCAGGCCACCACGCAGGCGACCTACTGAGAACAACTCGCGAAATACGCTGGCATACACTGAGCTTTGATCGTATGAGTTGTTGTAAAAGCCAAACCCATAGTTGACATGCTCAGTTGCGGCCCACTCGTACCCGAGGCCTGTGTTTTGCTCGTTGTAGTCGTGCCCAGTGTCCAGACGCTTACCAGAGTGTTTGGAAAAAGCGCCCAAGTTCAACCAGCGCTTTTTGGGCGAAGAAAAATTGAAGGCAAAGTCCTCTTGCACGCCAGCCCAGAATGAGCTTTCTTCTGGCTCAACTGGATCCATTGGAACATCGACCACTTCGATCATTTCGGCTGAATTACCGACTGGCTCCTCACCTGTAACCTCGGGCAACAGAACAAGCACTTCAAAAATATGCTTAACTTCGCCTGGCAGGCTCTCGACAGATTCAGGCAAGGGTTGAACGGACTGTGCAACGAATGGATCAGCTTGTTCGTTATCCAGGATAATTAGTTGCCCTGCGCGGGCGTTGATTGTGGGGGCCGCCAAACCCAACGCAATCAGAACTGCAAGAATGTTTTTCATTTTTAACTCCGGTGTCTTTGGTTTTATTTGTACTACGTTTGTAATACATGTGTATAATCCTATCTCAAATACATCTGTATTACAAGTGTATATCCAAAAGTTTTTCTATTTTTGTTGAGGTGTTGGATGGGAAACAAAGACGAACTGCCAAGACATGACGAACTGATGGGGCTTATGTGGTCCAGGATTGTGGAAGATCCGGGCGTATGCCCTTTGTGCTCTTCGGTCGATCTGCACAAGCAGAAAGGGCAGGAGTACACGGATGTAGAGCAAACTGGCCTAACGTACCTGGCTTTAAAGATGGATGTTTTTTGCCGGTGTTGCGAAGGATCGTGGGTGGTTTATTTTGGCGGCAGAGGAATTGCTCAGGTGAACATTGGCAATGAGACGCTGGATTAGCAGGTGAGCACTTGCAGAGAAAACAAAAAGGGCCGCAAAGCGACCCTCAAACCAAAACACTACGGGGATTAATTTTTACCGGGAATGCTTTATCAGGCCACCAGCTTTAGTTGCGCACGAACGTCGCTTGACTGGACGAAGTCATAAATAGCTGCGGACTGGTCCCGGCCCGGTGCAAACAGGAAGTGTTTTTCAGCCAAAACATCAATGCCGGCCTGGGTGATCTTTAGGTAATCAGCAAAATCGCTGCTACCGTTTGTTGACTTCTGGATAAACATTCCGACGCCTGGGCGAAGAACTATTCTGAATTCGGTACGGCCAGCGTAAGCACGGCGGTTGTCAGCAAGGATGATCATTTCGTTTTGGTGGTTCATTTTTAGCCCCTTTAGTGTTTGACTTGATGACTCATTTTAGCACAATTCAATCACCTGTCAATACAATTGTATTACAAATGCAGGAAACGCCAAAAGCCCCGAGCCGAAGCCCGGAGCTGCTGAGCCATACCCCTAAGGTAGCGCGTTAGAAGTTGTGCATCAAGCCCACTGTGTAGGTTCTGTCATACGTCGAACTATCAGGAGCAAATGGTGAAGTCACATCAGTTTTGGCCAGGTTAAAGCCTGTGTAACCACGTGTTCTTCGGCTAAAGTCGTAGTAGTACGCTACCTGGTATTGGCGCAGGTCCTCTGCAGCAATCAGGTTGTTTCTTTCAGAATCCGACACGTTGAAGAAAACACCTGAATTGCCAGTCAGCGGGGCCAGGGCAGAAACCGAATATTCACGATTGCTGTTTTCATCGCTGAACGGGCTCTTGCCTTCAAAGTTGTTTTGAGCGGCCAAACCAGAAATCTTCACAATTCCAAAGTCGTAGGACGCCACGGCCTGATACGTGCTTTTCAATGTCGAAAACTCATTGAACTGGTTTGGCTTTTGGATCTCTTGGCGATCGGTGTAACCCATACCACCGCCAATCATCAGCGGACCGCGATTCCAGGCCACTGCAACTTCAGTGTTGCGCACGCCGTTTTCCTTGAAACGAGTGGGGTTAACGGTGTTGTTTCCAGCATCGTTCGTGCCCAACTGGCTATGGCGCGCAGAGATGCTGTAGTCGCCAATGTTCAATGCATATCCAAGCGCATTGCCTGTACGCTGCTGGCGCTCAATTGGTGCCTTTAGTGAGGCGTTGCCTGGTGCGCCAACCAGAAGCAAGCTACCAGAGTTGTTGTTTACACCGCCCAGTGTGTCGCGGGCTTGTTTGTACAGCGGGGCTTGAGAGTCGTTGCCGCCGTCTTGCGACCCAACCACGACCATGCCGTACTTAGCGCTCTTCATGCCTACGTAGGCATGTCGGGTGTTCAGTGGCGCGTTCGACGTGGCATCTGTGTCCACACCAAATTCATAGGCAAAAACTGCTTTGATCCCACCGCCCAAGTCTTCTGACCCACGAATACCTAAACGGCTCTGGGCGTCTTGAATGGTGAAAGAGCCGCCGCCTTCGGTGCCATATGATTTAGTGACTTCCTGCTGAACACGGCCGTAAAGGTCGATGTTATCGGCAGCAAAAGCGGTGGATGCAAAGGCTAGGGCGAGTGAGCTGGCTACGATTTTTTTCATGTTATTTATCCTGTTGGTTGTAAGAATCAGCGTAATACTGATGTAATACATTTTATTTGACAGGGAATAAAAGAAAATACAAAAGTATTACCGATGTAGTACATGTGCAACAGGCTTTACTTTTAAAGAAATCGTTTATTTGCGCGGTGAGCGTAGACGGCACGGGGCTTCGTGAGGTTTTTGAGTCGAACAGAAACCATTAAAATTGGATATGCAGAACAATAAAAAAAGCCAAGCGAACTACTCGATTGGCTCAGTATTCATGCGTTTTGCAGGAATGGATTACATGGTTGGCCAGGCAGGCATCACTTTGGGAGTAGGGCGCGGGAGTGAGAGTGCCACTTGTCGCCAGCAAGCCATCTGTAGTGTACGGATAAGGAACCGTCGATTCTTTTCTTCGGTTTCGCAGAGGATGTAGATTTGGGCTTCGCGCCGCTTAATTTTGTCTACTTCCGCATCGATCTCTGCCTGGGCCAGTTCGACTAAAAGGGAAATCGCATTTTCGTCAAAAAAGACAAGCTCTTCTTCCTGGTACAAGGACACCAAACGACCGCTTGCATCAATGCTGGTCAAAAGATTCACCATCGTTTTTCGACTAACCAGAGAGGCCTCAAGGCGTTTCAAAAGTGTTGGCCGTGACTGAATCACAGAAACGATTCGCGCGGGCAAGTCATTCTCAAAGAACCGGAGCGTTCGAATCACGGATTCTTTCCGTGCCTCGCCCAGAACAGATTGGTCTGGTGCCAGACCGAATAGCAAACCTTCGTAATCAATCGAATTGACGCTTTGTTCTGGGGTAACGGGGTTTGATTCATCGTTGATTAGTTTTGACAAATTCTTCATGGTCGGCCTACTTTCAAGATTCTTGAAACATCATACCGTATGAACGTTTACGATGTAAATACACATGTATTACATAAAATCAACGGATCAGTCCTAGTAAAGTTGTTGGGTTCCATGTTCAATCATGGTCAAGCTTCGGTACTTATTTGTATCTCCCTCGTATGCTCCTGTGTCCAGAAAAACATGGGAGCGCGACTTAATGGGGGTACGGACAATCGTATGCCCTACATAGGTCAGCCGACGATTGACCATCACAGGTTCGATCGAGACAAGCTTTTTGATCCCTGCATAATGTAATTCCGTGAGCTCACGGCGCTTCTCAGGGTCAGCGGTTCGGTGGACATGAGAAAACAGGGAGCGACCCCAGGTCATAACTGTTTCAATGGGCTCCGAATACTCCAGTGAATCTTTCAGTGGATGCGTGGTGTAGTACTGGGCATGGACGACATCGAAGTCACCGGCCGGATGCTTAACGGTCAGCCGCAAAGGTATATCCATAACCTTCTTTTTGGCTAACTCAAACACTGTGTACTTGTCTTCCTCTGAAAGTTTGTCAAACCACCAACCGCCGTTGTAAACGAAATCCTTAGCGCTTGTGTAGTGATTACTTCGAAGCCCCAGGTACTGCAACATCATCGCCTCGTGATTGCCCAATACGCTGTGAAACCAAGGCTCGTTGATCAGCATTAAGCATTTGAGAGAGTCTGGCCCCCGGTCGATCAGATCGCCCACTGAAAACAGCCGGTCGCAGGTTGTATCAAAGCTGACCAGTTTCAGTTTTTCGGTGAGCTGGTCGTAGCAGCCGTGCAGGTCGCCCATGATGAAATCCCGACCCAAGGTGTTCGCCTCAACATGCCGCCGCATAGGCGGAGCGATACGATCCTTCGGCTTGTTTCTTTCCTGCGAAAGCATGATTCTAAAATCTTCCATACCTTATTTCCTATAGTCCCGCCCCTGCTCACTTACCATTAATTATAGGCACCCACCCCAGTTCACAAACCCAAACCTTTCTAATCATTGTGTTTCAATTGTCAATACATATGTATTGACAATTGTTTTTTGATTGATAAGATGGTTGCTCCTAAACACACTTGGCGGTGGTTCAAATGAGCAAAGCAATAATTGAAGAATGTGAAATTGATGGAATCGGGTACAGGGTTACTTGTTTCCGAGACAGGTACCGTTTCCAGCAAAGAAGGGGGTCTATTTTCGAAACAAAGCTAAGCGTAACCCCTGAGACTTTTGAGGAGCTCGACGCAAAACATGGCTTAAAGAGGAAAAAGAAGGGGAAGGCAGCGTTGCTACGTGAAATCATTAACAACACGGCCAGCAAAACGAATTGCCAGGTTGAAACACTTGAAAAGTTCTTTTTCAAGATCGGCAGTCGCCATTCAAGGGCAAACCGCGCTGGCCAGCGCCAAACCAGTTCTCGGTAACCCTTTTGCAAGTACTCGGTCTTTGTACGATCGAGTGCTTCTCTGGCACCAGGCAATCAATTTAAATAATCCCACAGTGGGATCTTCGACCCCTGGTAGACATCATTGCAGTACCTTGTCAGCGTACTGATTGGCAAAGGAATTAGCATGCTTGGCTTGACTTCATTCTTGGCCAACCAGCTATCCGGCAATACACAAAGCGAACTGGCCATAGACACTGTTAAGGTATCTTGAGCAAACAAATCGTAAATTACCAACTCACCCGTATTCTTCGGCCATGGAATTGAAGGCAGCACATGACGTGCAGCCAAAAGCTCAGAAAAGCTTGTCCGAAGAAACGATACCTGGTCGTGGTGTTCGCCTAAGTAACGCTGAACAACTGCAACCGATATACGGTCATCTAGCATTTCAAGCTCTGCAACAGCAACATCAGTTACAAGAAGATCAACTTCGTCCGCTAAGTTACCAATAAACGGAAGCGCTCCTTTTTGCGCCAGCTCTACCAAAACTGAAGCGTTGGGGAGCACTAACTGTATCGAGGTTTGTTGTTTCATGAACTTTCAAAAGCAGGCTAACCACTGGTGTCAAAGCCTTATAACTTCTGGTTTCTATAAGAGGGATCGTCATTGTAGGTCCTCAATGCCAAAACACAATCCATGGATAACCCCATGAAATCATCTGCGCAATGATTACATATGTATTACATTTGTATTGACATACAGGAGATAAAAAGGGATACTGTGAGTTCGGTATTCACGGAACTGGAAAATGCTTTGCGCATCTCAAAATAAAAAGACATCAACTCCCTGGGCTCGGCCAGCAGCAACTCGAACACAAGCGCGTCGTGTGCCGGCGACCCTAAAATCATTGGGGCTTAGAAGGGGGTTTGTTATTCAGCCAGCCGAAGAGCACTCTGTTTTCCAGGATCCACTTCAAGTATTCATGGATGAACTTTTCGAACAACAAAACCATTGGATGAACCAAGTATGGCAGTTGACAGAATCCGATAAGAAATTTCGGCTATGTTCAATAAGTGGTTGAAAGTCTGTTTTTCGTGAATTCGCAGAACACCCTGTTTTGTGCAACATCTGGTTGAACTGCTGAGAATTCCTCGGCAGTTGGCCGGAAAGGAATGTGCAAAAAATGCACGATGCTCCGAACCAAAAAATTCGGAATTTCCGAACATCTCTTTAGTGGATCACTCGAATATTGGAGCGATTCTGGCAAGCACTTCGTCCATGATGGATTGTGGCAGCGTATCTACCTTGCGAGCGTTCCGTGCGCCAAAATCAAGAACACGTGGTTGATCACATCGAACAACACCCGTAGTCTTTATACCTGTGATTGGAACTGCGAATCCGATTCGTCGAGCGAACTCTCCCCCGCTGGTTATCGGGCAGATTACTGGTAGCTTAGTTACCTCGTTGAACGCTGTTGGCGAAATGACCAGCACGGGCCGACTGCCTCTTTGTTCACGACCTTCTGTTGGGTCTAAAGAAACAAGAAAAATATCGCCTCGATTCATATCAATTCACCACCTATGTTGGGCGCGTCAATCCACTCACGCTCTTCAGGTGGCTGTGCTTGCGAATAATCCGATGCGGCTAACAGCTCAGTCAGTGTGTAGCGTGGTTTTGGTTTCGGGACAATGACCAGTTGTCCGTCAGAAACAGCAATGCCAACGGTGGCTCCTGCTTGCAAATGCAACTGCTCAAGAAATGCTGGCGGCACCGCCAACATCACCGACCCACCCACCTTTCTTAGATTTGTTGTTTGCATTAAGAAAACCCCTATCGTGTTATATTTAAGTATAACATTAAATCTCAAATTCACAATATCACACCTGCATTTCCAACCAAGGGGTTTATTCACGCGACTTCACGCAATATGCAATTCCCAACCATTTATTGCACATAGCCGAAATTTCTTGAACAGTTGAAAAAAGCCAGAAACACAAAATAACTGGAGCAATCATGAACCGTCACGACATTCAAAAGACAAACCCTCCTCTCAAAATCAATCTGCTTGGCCACTGTGTATGGGCTAAGGGCGCTCAGGTGCGCGTTTACTTTGACCTCGAGGCAAACCAAGATGTACCAGTCAACGCTTTCTACGAAGTCATTCAAGGAAGCAGCAACGATAAATTGTTGAAGCGCGGAAGCAGAGTGTTCGCCATTGAGCCAAAGACGCACCAAGGAGACAGCCGGTTCCACGCTGAATTGATGGGATCGCTTGAAGAATTGGCAACCTACCTCTCCAGCCAAGATTGCTATCCTGGCCAAAGCACGTGGAAGACAGAATTGTGAGTTATAGGCCATGGAGAGGGGGTTGGGAAAATGCGGATTCACCAGAAAACTCAACCAGTAGAAAGACCGAACCGCACTTTATGGCCCACTACGGCCAAGGCCACCGCAATGATCTTTTGCTGCCCAAGCATCAATCAGCATTCATTGAACAAAAGCAGCTAGAGCGCGACGTCTCCGAGCTAAGGCGCATGCTCAACAATTCAGAATTTATCAATGAAATCGCTCTAGCCCTGATTAAAAACAGTGATCTACGCGAAGACCTGGAAGATGCGGTAGAAGGCACTTTCATCGACATCCGAATTCAAAATGCAGAGTTAAAACAAAAGTACAAAGGCGAGAGCGAAACTCAAAGCACTGGCTACTCCAAGAACAATCTGGCTGACCCAAAACTACGGGAGTTTTCGAAAGGTTGTTATTCTGGACCTTTTGCTACCATTCTTGACCGAGTGGGGCGGTTTATGACCGACGATCCCGCTTATTTTGAACCTCACCAACATCATGAAGTAAGGGTGTTTACCGCCAAAGCGGCGAAGGCGTTCATTGAAAACGTGGGCGACGACAAAGAGAGACTTGATCGCGCGTGGCTGGTCCTGCTTGATATGGCAAGAGCCAACGGTTTCCGCAAGCGTCTGCAGCCCACCGCTGAGATTCACCAGGCGCTCAAAAATTTGAGAGATGAATTTCCCAATTTCGTAGAAGTCACCGACTACATTGCGAACCAGCTCCGGGCTTGGCCTCTGGTTAGGCAAGAAAAAAGAATAATCAACCCTATTCTACTAAATGGCCCCAAGGGATGCGGTAAATCGGCCTACGCGCACGCCCTGGCTGATTGCCTAGGTACGGCATCCTCCTACCTCAACTTGGCGTCCACATCGGGCTATACGATCCTTACAGGTCTTAGCCAAAAG
>Ga0114900_1002079_pt1 | contig 11474 bp, 12 predicted proteins | sample MalvireepMed_231_FD_89685 | JGI IMG/M metagenome (GOLD analysis project Ga0114900, IMG submission 89685) | Marine viral communities from the Global Malaspina Expedition - Malaspina viral metaG DeepMed_231 | ecosystem: Environmental > Aquatic > Marine > Oceanic | place: Mediterranean Sea...
CTTGAGGATTAGGACAAAGCATTCTTGCTTGGCATCATCCTTGTCAACTTTAAAATTAAAGGACAGTAGGATGTTGGTTATTAGTAGATCAAATAAGGAAATAAGTTCTTCTTCGTGAGTCTCTGGATCCTTTTTGTACAGTTTTATAAGTTCTTCGAACCTTTTATTGTCTATATAATTTTTTGATGGCATATACTATCATAGTAGAATGAACAACCTAGAAAATCTTTTCGATGAATTCGATGTGTGCGGACAGAATACTGACTGCCAAGGCTGCTCCATACTTGAGAAAAATAAACCCATACACTCCGTTATGGATTATGAAACGTTGCCTCAAGCCGACATTTTGTTCCTGTCAGACTCAATAAAGTACTCTTTCGGACAGACATCTGCCTTCAAGAGGCAGGAGATTGACGATGTTATTACCCTTGCTACTAGCATGATGGACAAGGACACCGTAGCATTTGCTGCTTCTGTTAAGTGCCCAGGGGTCAAAGAGTCTGATATGTCCCCAGATAACATGAACATATGCCGTAAGCATCTTTCCGATACCGTTGATCATGTTAAACCCCTACTCATTTTTGCCTGTGGCAATCTTGCTATGAAGATGTTACTAAAAAAGTCTGGAATAACCAACAAGAGGGGGAAAGCATTTGAGTACACTACTGAGTCTGGTTTTTGCTCCATTGTGGTACCCTTGTTCCACCCATTTTCTATAATTAAGGAGCCTAGTCACAAGTATCTTTTCGATATGGATATTAAAAATGCTTATGACATGTACATAGCCCATAAAGAGCAATCATCTGATTTTAAATATAAATTAATTACTTCTTTTGATGAGTTGGATGAGTACAACTATCTTATTGATACTGACAATCCTATTGCAGTTGATATAGAAACCACTGGGCTGAACTTTCTTACTGATGACATCCTTACCGTTGCCATAAGTTGTGGAGAAGATAACATTGTCTTACCTTTGGACCACAACGATTCTCCAATGCAAGACGGAGAAAAGTTTGCTGTTATAAAGTGGTTGAGCCTAGTGTCCTCTAATCCTAACAACAAGAAGGCTCTCCACAATAGTAAGTTCGACCAGAAGTTCCTGCTGAGATACGGGATCAGGTTTAAGAATGTGTGGGACACTAAAATCATGCACCACTTTATAAACGAAACATCCCCTAAGGGTTTGAAGGACTTGGTAAAGATGTACTTCCCCCAGGAGTTAGGTACCCTCTGATGCTTACCGTAGATAACCCTAAGGCGTTTGATTGGGGCAGCATTTCCCTTGTGGATTGTGCAGAGGGGAACGCCATGGATAGTTACTTCACCCTTAAGTTGTTCGAATTGTTTGAAGAAAGGCTGGAGGGCTTGGGAGTGACCGCTTTGTATGATGGCCTTATTTCTCCACTAACTGAGGAGTTTTCGGAGATGGAGTACGATGGCCTTAATGTTTCCAGGGAGAAACTTGCCGAGGTAGGTGGGGAACTTCAAGAGGCTTGCCTGGAAATAGAAGAGACTGTTTATTCCTCGGACAAAGTTATGGAAGATGATAATCTTTCTTCTACTAATGATCTTGTACAGATCCTGTACACCAGGGAGGACGGGTTCAATCTGTATCCTCCTGATAGGACAGCCAAGGGGAAACCCTCTGTTTCAGCCCCCACTCTTAAGATTCTTCTAGGTCAGATAAATGAAGAACTTGCTAGAAGGAGTAAGTAATGTCTAAGTGGAGGCACAGAGAAGAAGGAAAGGCTATAAGTAAGGCTCTACTTAAGGATATGTCTTTGAAAGAACTCCGTGAGTCTAAGGACTTTATATCAAATTTTCTAGACCTCAGGAAGGCTCAAAAATTAGAGCAAACATACATACGGGGCACTACGAATGCTATTGATTACAATGGTAAGGACAAGGTGTATGTGGATTACAGGTTTGACGGTACCGCTACTGGGCGCTTAAGTTGCGCGGCCTACACCGCTGAGAAGGCTATGGGAGTGTCCTTCCATACCTTACCCAGAGAAACCAAAAACAATATCAGGTCAATCTTCGTACCCCCTGAGGACCACGCCTTCGTGACCATAGACTATTCTACTATGGAACTCCGTGTATTGGCTCACCTGTCCAGAGAACAGGGCATGATTGACGCTTTTAATAGTGGCCAGGACTTGCATTCGTACACTGGTTCCTTGTTGTTTAATAAATCCATTGATGAGGTTACCAAACAAGAGCGACAGCTTGCTAAGACTGTATCATTCTTGATTGTATATGGTGGTGGGGCATTTAATTTGTCTGAGACAATGGGTATCTCTATCAAACGAGCCGAGGGTGTAGTTAACTCTTACAAAGAAGTTTATCCTAGGGTGTTTCGCTTTATGGATTATGTTCATAACTTTGTCAGGGAGAATGAATATGCGTATACTATATTTGGTAGACGGAGGAATCTTAATGACATATCCTCCAAAGATAAAGGGGTGCAGCACAGGTCTTTGAGGCAAGGTTTCAATTTTATAGTTCAGAGTACCTCTTCTGATATTTTACTCTTTGCTCTGTTAGGTTTGAGCCAGCACTATAAGGCTGTTAATATGAAATCCAAGGTGGTTTCTACTGTTCACGACTCATTGGAATTGGTGGTACCTTACGATGAGTTAGAGAGAGCCGTTACTCTTGCTAAAATTCACATGGTAGAGTGCCCTCATCTTAAGAGTATTTTTGATGTAAACTTTTTAGTCCCCTTTGAGATTGAAACTATAGTAGGTAAATCTTTCGGGGATGGTATGGAAGTAGAGTATGCTGAGGGTAGTGTCTCTAATCTTCAAGAGATAGAGAGGAGCTTGGGGCATGCTTGATCATCCTGATATGCTAGGAGCAATGTGGTCTAACATCGCTGGATCCCAGGATGCTCTTCGTCCTGATTTTAGTGAGATATATCGTGCCTCCTTTTGGGATTCACGGGATATTACTTATGTATGCGATGGGTTTAGGCACCGTAAGGCTACTGATTCAAAGTTGTATACCTATGACTATGAATTTGCTATCCACCCAGAGTTCAGGGAGGCTATTGCTCCTCTGTACCCCTTGGGCTTCCCTGTTGGGGTTCCTGATTGGGAGCATCTAGGAGGGGACTCCACTCCTTTGGATGATACCCCCCATCTTAGCACTCTTCTTAGAAGGAGAGCTGATGATGTTTTTTCTTTCCCTCTGTTCTCCGAAGAGTTCTGTGACCTCCTTCTGGAAGAACTTTTGGAGGTAAACGAATGGAGGTTCTCGGCAGGGGATAATTACCCAGCACCAGAGATAGGTCTCATGGATATAGGATTAGATCTAGGAATGCTGGTGTCATGCTATTTGAATCAGACTTGGAGGTTAGTTTCTGCGTACCTGTGGGACTTCTTCTACTGTCAGGACTACAGAGATATTTTTGTTATAAAGTACGATAAAGATTTACAGGACTCCTTGGCAAAGAAGGAGCATTCTTCTTTAGAGTTTCACCATGATGTTAGACCAGTCAGTTTAACTTGTTCGTTAAATGATGGGTACTCTGGTGGAGGCATGGAGTGGAAGAGACAGGAGAGGATACTGAGTTCTGAGGATCTCCCTAAGGGTCACGCTGTTACCTTTCCTGGGAGGGTTACTCATATGCACAGGGGAGTTCCCGTTACTGAGGGTACTCGCTATAGTTTTGTAGCGTGGTCGGGGAATTAATATAATGGGTAAAACGTTAATAGTAACTGACACGCACCTGTCTAACCCCAGGCAGGGGTATTTGGATGCACAGATAGATTCCCTCATTAAAATTTATGATGAGGAAAAACCTCACGACCTCATCATCATGGGTGATGTCTTTATGTCTAGGCGACCTACACCTACAGTACTGTTAGGTTTAAGAAGGTTGCTTGCTGCTTTTCAGTGCCGTGTGTGGTTGTTGAGGGGCAACCATGACAGCGAGACAAAGGCTGACGATGGGGTTACTGCGCTCAGCTTATTTGCTAGCGAAAGAGTCCATGTTATAACTCACACAAAAACTTTTGGAAGGTGGACATTCATTCCTCACTATGAGAATGCAGAGACTATTAAAAAGGCTTTGTCTAAAGTCCCTGAGGGGAACACAGTGTTCGGACACTTTGGATACAACGGATGCTTGAACTCCACGGGGGACCATGATTTTAACATTGATCTTTCTTGTTTCAGTAATACCACCCTTCTAGGTCACATTCATAAGTTTAATAAGGTGGGAGGGGTTACCATTCTGGGCACCCCTTATTCTGTTAACTTTGGTGACGCTTTGAAGGAGTGCTACTACGCAGTCCAAGTTGATGGTGGAGAGTGGGAGTTCAAGAAGGTGACCCATGGTATAAGACATGTGGTGTGCGGTCTTGAAGAGGTGGTGGATAAGCTTGATGTAATAAACGATCCAAACTATTTCACACACCTCAGGGTCTTTGTGAACAAACTTGGGGAGGAAAATACTGCTTCTCTTGTTGATGAGATCAGCGAGTTGTGTTCAGTAAACCAATTAGATATAAAATTTAGACCTATCTTGAGTGAGAAGGAGGCCCAGAGTACTTTCGTCCCAGACAGGCAGCTGTTCTCTATTAATGAGGCTATCATTGACGATTATATAGAGAGTAGCGACACTCAAATAGATAAGGCAGACTTACTTGAAGGTTACAGACGTTTAAATGAAGATTAATTCTGTAGAAATACGAAACTTCTACTCCATCAAAGACATCAAGGTTTCCTTCGATGAGTATGGTGGTATAGTTATTGTCAAGGGTAAGAACTTAGACACTGGTGGTTCAAATGGGGCAGGTAAGAGTGCCTTGTTTGAGGCTGTTGTTTGGGGACTGTTTGGAAAGACCATACGTAAGAGTAATGAAGAGGCTTTGGTCAACAATATAGCGAAGAAGAATTGTGCTGTTACTGTTACTATCAATGACAACATCGTAGTCACCAGAGGCAGGAAGCCCTCCAAGCTAGAGGTTGTCATAGATGGCGTGTCCCATACCCAGTCGCACATGTCTGATACTCAATTGATACTTGAGTCCCTTCTTAACACCAACTACAAGGTGTTCATGGCTAGCATGGTGTTTGGTCAGCACAACAATGTAGATTTCCTTGGGTCTACCCCAGAAGATAAGAGAACCATCATAAGGAACTTTCTCAATTTGGAAGACCTATTCTCTAAGCGAGATAAAATTCGTGGACTAAAATCTAGATTCAACTCCATCATTAAGGAGAAACTTGCTGTTATTGACGAACACTCTTCCTCTAGAAGAACTATCTTAGAGAAGTTAAAAAAGTTGGAGAAAGATAAAGCCTGTTACAGCTATGAAACTGTAGATTTTAATCTTAAGTTGGAGGATATTCTGGATGCCGAGGCCGAGGTCAGGCAGTTGGAGAGGGACGGCAAGGATCTTTTTATTGACAGGAAGGGGTTACGGAGAAAGGCTACGGAGATTCGTGCCACGGTCAAGAAGGGTAGCACAGTATGCCCCACCTGTGGAAGCGACAGGCCAATAGATAAGGACCTACTCTCTGCATCTCTCCGCGCCGCCGATGGCGATATTTCGAAAATCTCTAAAAAATTAGTAAACTTGGAGAAGCGTCTAGAGGCCATTAATATACCCATGTCTTCCAGCCAGTATTCCAACTATATGGAGTATAGGGAGTTATGTTCCAAGGAGGACACCTATAATGAACTTCTGGAAGATCTGGATATACGCATTGTGGAGGCAGATAAAGTCAAGCTTGAGAATACGCGAAACTATGAAGTCATGCGCTTCTGGGAAAAAGCTTTCTCTGAGTCTGGCCTCATCAAATATATTATAAGAAATATTCTTGATTATTTTAATGAAAAATGTAATACTTATCTAGCCTATATGACGAATGGGCAGATGCTTGTACATTTTAACGAAGAGTTAAATGAGTCCCTCACCATCAATGGAAAAATTACACAGTATATTTCCCTGTCTGGTGGTGAAAAGAGGAAAATAAATTTGGCCGTAATGCTCGCTTTACAGAGCCTACTAGCTCTTACAGAGAAGGAGCAAAGTAATTTGTTATTTTTCGATGAAGTAGCAGAGAACTTAGATGAAGACGGTCTTAAAGGTTTATATATATTATTGCAGGAATTAAAGAAGGACAAAACTATCTTTCTTATTACCCATAATAAGAGTTTCAAAACCCTTTTTGATAATGCGTCCCGGCTTACTATTATTAAGAAGGGAGGGGTTTCCCACTTGAGAAAGGCAACAAAATGAGCATAGTAAAGTTAAACAATCTAGGTCAAGAAATTTTCGAAAAGAGATACGCCTACCCTGGCGAAACAAAGTGGTCGGAGAGGGCTAAGGTTATTGCAAAAGCAGCAGCCTCCGCTGAATCAGATGAGGACAAAGAAAAATACGAAAAAAAGTTTTACGATGCGATATCGTCTGGTGATCTCATCCCTGGAGGACGCATTATTTACGGTTCCGGGCGTAATGCTGGTAAGCACAATCTTCTCAATTGTTATGTTATTATTCCTGAAGATTCTGTCAACTCGATAGGTAAAACTATTGATGATATGTATAAGATTTCTTGTGCTGGTGGTGGTATAGGGTTCAATTTCTCAAAGATTCGTCCTAAAGGGGATGATATACAAAATAATAAGCACTCAGCCCCAGGAGCCATCTCTGTTATGCGAATGGTTAATGAGATAGGCTGTCATGTGCGGTCTGGTGGCAGTAGGCGTACCGCTCTGATGGGCATTTTAAATATAACTCACCCAGACCTCCTAGAGTTCCTCCATGTCAAACTGGATAAAGGAGAGTTGAACAATTTCAATATTTCGGTGGCTATCACCAACCGCTTTCTTGAGGCTTGTGAGCTTGGCGAAGACTGGTACTTTACTTTCAATAACAAGACTTACTATGTTTATGAGATTGACAGGATAAGTGCAAATGGTGACAGGAAAACTATTAATTCCGTAGGTGTAGACGCTGATGATGCGTTAGCCAGGGCAGAGCAGCATAGTAAGGTTGTATTTACGGATACCTTTGAAGTTATTGGTAAGGCCGATTTTAAGGCCAAAGACCTGTGGGATAAGATTTGGATGAATTCTGTAGAGTCAGGAGACCCTGGTATTTATAATATTGATCTTGCTAATAGCTATACTAATGTAAGTTACTTTGAGAGTCTAGACTCTACTAATCCTTGTGGTGAAATTAGCCTACCTTCTTATGGTAATTGTTGCTTAGGAAATGTTAATCTCTCTAATATGGTTGTTGATGGTGAGGTAGATTGGAAGAGGTTGGCTCGTACTGTGCGCTCTGGTGTCCGCTTCTTGGACAATATCCTGACTATAAATCACTTCCCTACAAAAACTTGTGAAGATGTCGCTCAGAGATCTCGCAGAATCGGCTTGGGGGTTACTGGTCTACATTATATGTTGATTAAGCTTGGCATACGCTACGGAAGTGAGAAGTGCTTGGAGTTTCTTGAAAGGCTCTTTACCACTATACGGGATGAAGCATATAAGGAATCCATCTACACTTCCAGGGATAAGGGAGCATTCCGAGCGTTTAATTATAAGGACTATCTATCAGAGGATTTTGCTAAGACTTTACCTGCCCGCATCAGAATGCTTATCAAGCAGCACGGGATACGGAATGCGGTGATGTTGACTATACCTCCCTGCGGTACCATTTCCATGCTTATGGGGGTATCTTCTGGTATTGAGCCTATCTTCTCTGCTATGTATTTAAGACGTTATAGAGACGGCAATGTTAATAAGGAACAACTGGTTGTTGATCCTTTGTTTGAGGAGTATATTACTAATGGCTTGGATGTAGGTGACTTTGTTGGAGCTTATGATGTTGCCCCAGAAGAGCACATAAGGGTTCAGGCAACCATCCAAAGGTTTATGGATTCTTGTATCAGTAAAACAATAAATCTACCAGAGAGTTACCCTGCTGAGGAATTTATGGATATTGCTTTGGAGTATTCCCACTATCTCAAGGGACTAACTGTTTACAGAGCGGGGTCTAAGGGTGATGAGCCTTTGGTAGCAATCCCCTATACTACTGATAACATAAACAAGTACATGGGGGATACCTTCAGGGAACAGGCAGTTGCTGACGGTATGGTTTGCTCGATGGCGGGCGGGGAGTGTGGATAATGCCCTGTTACGAATTTAGTTGTGATCCCTGTAATATTTATTGGGAAAAGGTACGTCCTATGTCTGAATCTGGTAAAGGTTCTATGTGCCCTAAGTGTGGAAAAAAGGGTACACGAGATTATGGAGTAGCTCATGTAAATTATAATGATGGACATATAATTGAAGACTTATATGCTGGTAAAGATGAGACTAGAGCAAAAGAGTTTTATAGAGAAGCGGAAAAAGATACTAAGAATAGATTGGCTCAGGAGGCAACCCCTTATACGCCCATGAAATTTGATGTTGGAGCGATGGTAAAAGCAGGAGCAGCAAAAATGTTAAGCGAAAAAGATGCCAAAAAGAAAAAAGAACGAATGAAAAAAATGACTAAAATTGCCTATGATAAGGCGGGACTAGATGTTACCGATTGTGGTGGCGACAAATCAAAACAGAACCTTTAACCTACATAAAATAAATGAAATACGAGTTTAGTGAGAACATTCAGAGGGGCATTCTTTACCTTCTGAAATCAGATGACAATTTCTATGTAGAACTTGTTAATCTTATAAAGCCTGATTACTTCGAATTTCCCTCCCATGCTAAGCTATTTGAGATAATCAATGGACACCGTGATAAGTATCTGACCCTTCCTAATGATGAGATCATTCTGGAAGAGGCTAGGCAGTCTTTATCTCCCAGAGAAGACCTCTCTGACTATGAAGACGAGTTGACCTATATCAATTCTCTGGATACCTCCTGTGTTGAGAACCCTTCCTACCTTATAGACCTTGTAGAAGACTTCGCTAAGAAGTCCGCTATGAAAGAGGCTATTAAGGCCAGCATGCTTCTCTTGAAGGACGATAAAATTGGTGATATTGAGCCTCTGGTGAGAAAGGCTCTTACCGTTAGCAGAAATATTGATGTTGGTCAAAGCTATTTCCCTTCTATAAAGGAGAGATGGTTGCGAATTCTGTCGGAAGATTTTTCTGATAGATTTGGTACGATCCTCCCTTCTCTAAATCGTTGTCTTGACGGGGGCTTGAGTCTGGGTGAGTTAGGCATGGTAGTGGCTCCCCCTGGGGTTGGCAAGTCCATGTTCCTAGTTAATCAGGCTGTGCAGTCCTTAAGCGAAGGTCGCAAGGTACTCTATATCTCTCTGGAAATGTCAGAGGATAAGATCGCTCAGAGGTTCGACTCAGTTCTGACCAAGATACCTCAGTCTAGACTAAAAACAAATCAATCAGCCTTGTCCCAGAGGCTTGAGAAGGTTCGGGAGGCTATCCCTAATAGTGATTTGGTGATTAAACAGTTCCCTACTGGACTTGCTACTGTTAATACCGTTCGTTCACTTCTGGTACAGTTAAAGAATTATGATGATTTCGTCCCTGATTTGCTTATTGTTGATTACCTTGAATTGATGCGTCCTACTAATGAGGGGATGCACGAGTATCAAGCCCAGCAGAGGATTTCTGAGGAACTCCGTGGTTTGGCAGTAGAGAATAAGTGTTTGCTATGGACCGCTACACAGACTAATAGGCAGGGGAGGGCCGTAAAAGTGATTACTGACTCTGAACTTGCTGATGCTTACGGAAAAATTAGAACTTGTGATTTTGCAGTCTCTTTGAATCAGACGGAAGAAGAGTTTGATTCTGGGAGAATGCGTTGTTATGTTATGAAGTCGAGGAATAGTAACCAAAGGTTTATTATCCCTATGACTGTTGATTATTCCATTCTACACATGAGTGAGAATACAGATGAGGATTATGAAGATGATGAATAAAGCAGATGCTCTCCTTATTTCTTATAAGGAGCTTGATTGGGATTCGTATGTCGCTATCAGTCAGAAGTTGACTGAGATTGATACTACTAATTTAGAACACGAACTTCAGGAACAAGCGAGTAGATTTGCCTACTACAATGGTTTGTTCGAAGTTGCTAAGAAAGAATTGGAGAAAGCGACCACTGAGTACGATAATTTTGTTGCAAAAACTAGTTATGAAGAAGAAGAGAGGCGAAGGATGGCTGGTACAAAGTTTACTGTGAGATCTATTGAGAACTTTGTTAGGTCTCTTCCGAAACATGAAAGATTGCTTACTGAAATTCGTACAATAAAGTTTAAATTTGGCCTTCTTAAAGGGCTGGCCAAGGCTATGGAACAAAGGAAGGATATGCTTGTCCAGCACTCCATCCTTAGTAGGTCAGAGGCAAATCTTTACAATAAATTTTGAAAAATTGGGTTGCCGACCTATAATACAATGAGCCAAACGCTCATAACTAAAAACTGACAAACTGGAGAAAGAAAAAATGACCGTAGATTTGGATAAACTTCGTATGAAGTATACGCAGCTTGAGAAGGTCTTCTCAGGCGGTGACAATTTTATGAACAAGTTCTTTCAGGTGGCTGATGGTACGAATATGATTCGCATCCTTCCTTCCTCTGACGAAGATACTGAGTTCTACGCTGAAACAAAGATTCACCGCATTAACCTCCCTAACGAAGGTGGGGAAATGATGGCGAAGAATGTTCATTGTCGCTCTATGCATGGTGAGCCATGTCCCCTTTGTGATGCCTATAGAGGTCTTTGGAAGACTGATAGTAAGGCTGACGAAGACAAAGCGCGGGAGATCAAGCCTCGTTCCCGTTTCTACATGAATATTGTAGACAGGAACACTGGTGAGGTCAAGATCCTGTCCGTAGGAATCATGCTGTTCCAGAAGATTGTTGCGGCTATGCTTGATGAGGATTATGGTGATATCACAGACCTGCAAACTGGTCATGATTTTAAGATTGTTAAGGTCCAAGAAGGCCGTTGGCCTAAGTATGACCAATCAGCCCCCCGTCCCAAGCCTAGCACGGCGGGTTCGGAGGCTGAGGTTGCTACTTGGATGGACAGTCTACATGACATCGCAGATCTTGTCAAGTTAGAAGAATATGAAGAGGTAAAAACTTACGCTCAAAATATTCTTCCTACTCTCACATATGAGCAGACCGTAGAAAGGCCCGTTCCTGAAGTTTCTACTGAAACTACGGACGATTCCTCTATTACGGAAACTGATGAAGACTATCTTGCGAGGCTTAAGGCTTAAGTCTATATATACAGCAATGGGTGCGGCAGCTTTGGTTGTCGCACCTTCTTGCATTTCAATTGACGGAGTGCCAGTTATTCCTATCCCGTTTGTCTCATTATGGGCACCAGGGGTAGAGATAGCAACCAAGGAGATTTGTCCTTGGGGCGTGTATTGTGCAGAAAATGCTCCAGAAACACACTATCATAATGATACAAAGGTAAAAATGTTACAATGGTAAAAAACACAGTCGTTAGCTTGTTGCTACTTTTTGGTA
>Ga0114900_1002093_pt1 | contig 11413 bp, 16 predicted proteins | sample MalvireepMed_231_FD_89685 | JGI IMG/M metagenome (GOLD analysis project Ga0114900, IMG submission 89685) | Marine viral communities from the Global Malaspina Expedition - Malaspina viral metaG DeepMed_231 | ecosystem: Environmental > Aquatic > Marine > Oceanic | place: Mediterranean Sea...
TATCTAGGGTAACCACTGTAGACTTATCGCCACTAGCATCATTCACCGCCAATGCTAACTCTAGCAGCAATTTTGCATCGATCGTTAGCAGCTTAGTCGCTTCCCACGTGGGGATAATGTCCTTAGTCTTTGGAAATTTACCCTCAGTAGATACGGTAGCAGTTTTATCTGGGTTGCTCTTATCGTGCCACGTGACCACGCCAGTACTATCTATGAATGTTGAAATTAACCGGTTAGTCTTGCGCCTTGGGATGATCTTATCGGCAATCGGTAGCCTACCGGGTAGCTCTTGCGTTGTTTCTCTTGCAACTGGTATCCAGCAGCAAGCTTTACCGTTAGTAGCCACTATAAAATCGCTGCCATTGCTACCCGGTAGCAATTGAACATTGCTCATTTGAGAATATCGGCCAGTGTCACAAGTCAACTTGGCAGGATTTGTTAGTACTTCGATTGTTTTCTTCATTGTCTAGTGTCCTTAAGGTAGTGGGATAGGGTAAAGTATCCCAGGGGGGCAATCCGCCCCCCTGGGGATAGCGTCAACTAGCAGCAGCTGACCAGTAGCTCCTCTGCGCCATAGACTTTGTTTTCGCCACAACAGGCACAAGGGTATCGACGGGCGTCCGGCTCACAACCGTCAGCTTCTTCTCCGCATGCGATACAGAACCCGATGTTCTCAAGACCAAAACAGGATTCTTGAGCGCCTTGAACGATACGGTCGGCTGTTAGGGATTCGTGAAGTTTCATCGTCTAGTGTCCTCATTAGATAGTGAATAGGGTTTCAACTGCTAACAAGTTGCCCCTGGGGCAGTAGCCCCAGGGGGTGCCAGTTGGCAGTTATTCCGGGCAGTCCGCATCATAGCCATGTTTTGGGCACCATAATTCAAGGCCACCACCCCAACATTCCTTAAACCGAACCGCTGGTTTCCTCTCGCACAGCTCCATCCATAACTCGCCAGTTTCGCACCAATGGGAAAGAACATCAGCCCCTGCCAAGGCGTCGATAGCTCTGGTAACATGCCCAAAAGCACCGTTTTGTTCGTTAGCGTCAATGGGCTCTTGCCAATTTTCAGCGGAGTCGCTGTCGGCTGCATTACACTGAGTCAGGATGTCAAATAGTTTCTGAATCGTTTCTTCGTAGGTCATTTGGTCGTTGTCCTTTCCGAATAGGGTTTCAACTGCAAACAAGTTGCCCCTGGGGCAACAGCCCCAGGGGGTGCCAGTGGGCAGTTATTCGCTCCAATCGTCGCTTTCCCAGTCGGCTAGGTGTTCATGAGCCGAACACCACAATTCAACAGCCATTGACAGGTAAGCACAGGCCATACCGGACCAGCTTAGCCCGTCGACGCTAGGCAGTTCACCGTATGAATCTTCGATGTATTGCAACACCTCGTCCCCATGGTCGCCCATGGTTTTTAGTGCTAAATGGTAGGTCACTGCTGGCATGTAGGCACCACTGGCGCAGCCACCCTGCAATACTGCGGCTATGTCGTAAGGTGTCAACCCCTCGGTAATCCATGCGGGGAATTCTGGTTTCGTTTTCGTGGTCATAATCATTCTCCTCCTTCTGCTAGGGTGTCTATCTGGTCGATATACTCTCGGTATTCTGCTTCGTTCATTGTGCGTCCTCCTATTAGGGTTATTTGGCAGTGGTGCCGTTGTCGTCTGGCTTTACCACTTGCCACTTTTGATGGGCAAACTCATCTAGGTTTGGGCAGTAACCGTTATCTAGCATGATGCCCGTAGAATCCCATGCGAGTACTTTGCATGTTGTGGTGCCGTCGGTAACTACGTCGCCAACATTAATGTTGATTGCCATGATAGGTGTCCTTAAGAAAGTGAATAGGGTTTAAACTGCTAACAAAATGATGATTCCAATTGTCAGTGTGTTCATCGTGTCGGGCCCTCGTTTGGTTAAGGACTAATTATCGTGTCGTCTGTGTCTATGGTGATGGTAATGCTGTCGATCTTGGCAAGTTGGTCCGGTGTTTGTTTTCCTAATACTTCTTCAATAAACCACTCCCATTCGTCAACCATCCCATTTTCGTCTCTTCTAAAATAGCTCCCTTGGAGTTCGATTGTCCTGAGCATCGTGCAAGATCCTTTTTTGGCTAGGGGTAGGGTTTAAACTGCTAACAAGTGGAGAGCACGAAGTGCACCCCCTCACTATAGCACGACGGGAAAACAACGATATGCTATATACAAGCGATATCGGCTCTATCTTACCTATTGTCACTTAATGTGGCCCCCCGAATGTAAGTGATTACCAGCAACCAACTTAGCATAGGCAAAGTAATTCGAGAATTCTAGTTGAGGGGCCTACTAAAATAGTGTGTCAGCACTGATCGGGGGGCGTATCGGATTGACTACAAGGGGACACGGAGGGGATTGGATAGTGTCAAGGACGCAAGGCCTTGCTCTACCAGAGTATATGCACCTATATCGCCTACACTCCAGGAGACTAGCCGACTGTAGTCACATTGACTACACTAATGTCATCATATTGATGGCGCCTGGTTGTACACTGTAGTCAATTTGATTTAAGGGGGGGAATCGATAATCTGCGAATCCCGGAAATCCGAAACAGACCCCCCAGGTGCAAGTGGGTCCCCCATTTATATACCTCCCCACTCTCGCGAGAAAAAAATATAGAATCATATTTCAGTCCGTACTTCAGAGATCCTGCAGAGAGGCCCTGGATGCCCGCATCGGGCGAGTTGTCGTTGGAACATGGTCCTATGGGCTCTAAGGCTCTCTGGGCCTTAGAGAGGCCCTGAGAGCCTCTTGATCTATCCATTTGGCAGTTAGTTGTTCTATACTGCAGTCTGAGGGGGGGAATAGGTGGTGATAACTTGGGTGAGGTAGCAAAGATTGAGGTTCACAGTGCCTGGATGTTCGACTGCAACGAGTGTGGTCGGGAGAACTTCATCCGTGGTGTGAGGCGTGAGTCGATTGAGAATAACGATGGTCGGGTGGATCTGTACGTGCTGTATCCTCGAGAGGTGAAGTGTAGGTTTTGCAAGAAGCAGTATGAAACGGAGTTATCGGGATGAAGCGTTGCCAGGAGATCGGAGTTTGCATATTGTTGGGACTTGGTGTAGTCTATTTGACTACACACGTACTTGTGACGACGATTATTCTGATTAAGTTGCTTACCTGGATATGACACAGTATGCACGCCCTGATGGGACAACGGATGACGGCAACTGGACGAATAACCACACAAATATAGACAATACGGACGACCCCACGGGAACAGGGGCTGACAGCGATGTTGTTATCGGAGATGGGACTGGTGGTTCCGAGGTGCAGGCGGACTATACGCTGGGCAATACGATCACTGATCCAAGTGTTGGATCGGGGCACAAGCTCTACTTCCGGTTTGCGCGGGGCGATGATGCTGACCCGGATGTCAGCAGCGGGCCGCAATCCAGTGATTGCACATTGACTGTCAAGTTAATGGAAGGATCAAATATACGTGTGACCAGGGTAATTACGGCAGGCAGTACGCCGTCGATAAGTGGTTCCTTCACTTACAATTCGGCAAGTTCGGGGTCAACGAGTTTCAATCTGACGGCAGGGGAAGCTAACTCGATCAGCAACTACAACAACCTATTCGTCCGTGTCCTTTGGGAGGACGCAGAAGCCTTGGATTACTTGTATCTTTCACAGATTGTTCTCGAGGCTCCTGACTCTGGTGCTGCGGCAACAGCGCTTCCCAAGGCGATGAATACATACAGACAAATGAGGGAGAATTAGAATGCCAAGAGTAGGTAAGAAAGAGTTTGGTTACGGTAAGAAGGGGAAGGCTGCGGCGAAGGCTTACGCCAAGAAGACAGGGCAGAAAGTTAAGAAGCCCCAGGCTGCAGCAAAGCCTTCGAATCTTGGCATTCTCACCCGTCGTGCAGGAGCGTACTAGATGCCAGGTCAAGGAGAGATGCCGGGTCAGGGAGAAAATCCTTTCGGGTTTAATGAGGCCATCAATCTTTTAATCAAGATGATGCAGCGTAAGCGTGCTCTTCAGCAGCCTGGATTTGTACCCCATCCTGGTCCCCTACCGCCCGGAGAAGAGGTCTGGGGTTTACCTGGCACCATGGGAGGTCCTCCACCTCAACCGAAACCAGTGCAGGGTCAACAGGCCAATCTCGAAGACTTAGCTCGTCGTGCAGGAGTAGCTTAAATGTTTCTCAAGCAGAGTACTGCTTATACGTTTCGCCTGGGACCATTTCTAGACGAGACCGATGGAAAGACAGCCGAGACCGGCCTGACCATAAGTCAGGCCGATGTGAGGCTCTCTAAAGCTGGCGGTAACTTTGCTCAGAAGAATGAGAGTTCTTCTTCTTCGCATGATGAGATCGGGTTTTACATCTGTGTACTGGATACGACTGATACCAATACCTGTGGTGAACTGCTGGTGGCAGTTCACGAGTCAGGGGCATTGCCGGTATTCAAGACGCTCCAGGTTGTGGAGGAGCACATCTACGCAGCACTGTTTGCTGCCAGTGCTGCTGCCTTCGATGCCAACCAGCGGGTGGATGTAGCCAAGATTGAGGGTAGTGACGCTACCGACCAGATCAATGCAGCCTGTGACGCTTCGATTGTGACTTACAACCTGGATCACCTGCTGAAGACGGCAGTTGCCAGTAATACGGATATGACGACCGAGGTTACCGATGGTTCGGTCCTCTCGAACCTGATGACTAAGACCGGTGATACCAGTGACTACGCTTATGCCACGGACAGCCTCGAGGCTCTCGGTGAGGATGCTGATGCAATCCTGGCTGACACGAACGAGCTGCAGGGTGATTGGGCTAACGGTGGTCGTCTTGACACGATTATCGATTCGATTCTTGTTGATACGGGTACGACGCTTGACGGGAAACTCGACGGGGTCTGGACCACTGCGATTACCGAGTCGTATGCAGCCGATGGGTCGGCTGGAACTCCAGCCCAGATGCTTTACATGATCTGGTGTGCTGTGCATGAGTTCAGTATCAGCAGTACCACGATTACCGGTAAGAAGCTTGATGGCAGTACGACTGCCATGACCTGGACAATAAACAGCGCAAGTGAACCGACCAGCAGAACAAGGGCTAGTTGATGGCAGTTAAAGATCTCATTGGGCCTGGCTTTGTCGGATCTGAAACGATCCAGTACATCGTCACTCGTGGGATGTCATCAATTGACCCGCAGATGAACGTGGCAATCATCTTCCAGAGCAATGTGCTCATTGGAGATGCCACCGAGGAAGAACACTTTTTGAAGGGAGTTGCAGTCACCGGTTTTACTTTCCTCCTGCTTGACGCTGGTAATGGTACAGCCATTACCAGCGGTACAGTGACAGGCAAGATTACCGGGGACGGTGGTACTCAGGGAGCGGTAGCCGGGTCGTTTGTCCACGAGGGCAATGGTCAGTGGTCGGTTAACCTGAGTGCGACAGAGATGGATGCAGATGTGATCGGATTGTCATTCCTGCACAGTAGTGCTGTGCCGGTTTACAAGACGTTGAGGACTAAATGATGAGCAGCAATGGTAAGAGACCGGATTCGTACCGCAAGTTGTTCGTGGACCGTATGCGACGTGAGAATCGTTTCAGCCAGTACCGCGACAAGTATCGTGAGTACATGGCCGGTGGGATGCCGTTTCTGAAAGCCCAGTACCAGACGATGCTCGACATGGACTACCAGGGGCCGGAACATGAACGGGCCATTGTTGCTGGTCAGAAAGAGGAGGTTCGTCGCGTCCTGGATCAGGATGTCGACAAGTTGCTGAAGGACTACGATATCAACGAATCCGATCTCCCCATAGAGATCGCATTCGTGTTTCATAACCTGCAGAAAACCAGGGGCGAACGCCACCAATGGGGTGTCAAGCCCACGGAAGCGCCGACCCCTGGAGCGTGGAATATGCTCGCCTGGGCAACTGAGAATGAAGGGAAGTTCATGGAGTTGGTTATCCGTGAACAGTTGAAAGGAAAAGGAAAGCAAGCTGACGAACAAGGTATGGGTGACACGGGTGAATCGATTACGCAACTGGAAGAAATGTTATCGAGTGCACTGATACCTGATGAGTCTGTACAAACAAGTACCTAAAATATTGAAGGATAATCTTCGTTATCGCCGCGAGTTGATCTTGTGGGCCGATACCTCTGCGCGCAGACGTAGTCTCTGGACTGCCTGCAGGCACGATATCCTTTTCTTTATTAATGCCTTCTGTTGGCTTTACGAGCCACGCACCAGCAGGTTGCGTGGCACTACGTCCAACGTGATACCGTTCATAACCTACGGTTACCAGGATGATGCTTTCCTGGAGATGCACCGTTCTCTGGGGCGGGAAGATATCGGCGTCGAGAAGAGCCGGGATCTTGGTGCTACGTGGATGTTCCTGACTTTGTTCTTCCATAGCTGGGTATTTGAAGACTTCTCCAGCTTTGGAATCATGAGCCGTACTGCAGATCTTGTCGACAAGCCCGGAAAGAAGGACACACTTTTCTGGAAACTTGATTTTCTGCTGCACGGTGAAGGCAGGAAGGGGGGCCTGCCTAAGTGGATGCGCCCGAAGGATGTCTATCGCTCCATGATGCTGATGGAGAATCGTGACAATGGTAGCACCTTCGAGGGCGCAACCACGACCGAGGATGCCTTCCGTGGTGGTCGTAAGAAGGCTATTGCCCTGGACGAGTTTGCTGCGTTTCCCAATGGTGCGGATTACGAGGCACAGAATGCCACCCAGCATGCGACTGACTGTCGCCTGTTTGTCTCCACTCCCAAGGGCTCAGCCGGTGCCTACTACGACGTAATGCATACGCCATCTTCGATGGTCAAGATCATCATGGACTGGAGGGGACATCCTGAGCGGAGTAAGGGTCTTTACAAGTCAGAAGCCGGGAATCTCGAGATCCTTGACGAGCAGTACAAGTTCCCCGGTGGTTACAACTTTGTGCTCGATGGGAAGGTTCGTAGTCCTTACTACGATAACGAGTGTAACCGTCCTGGTGCCACGCCCCAAAGCGTGGCCCAGGAACTGGACCGTGATTACGGCGGTTCTGACTACCAGATCTTCGGGAAGGATCTTTACGAAGCTGGTCAGCGCAACCTGATGATCCCCTTTATGCGGGGTGTCTTTGGCTACGATGTTGAGACCCTGGAACCCACTTTCGAGAAGTCTGACGACGGTCCTCTGAAGTTATGGGTACACCTGGATAGTGATGACAAGCCAACTGCTGCGCACTCCGAGTACGTGATCGGTTGCGACATTTCTGCAGGGCTGGGTGGAAGTTATACAAGCAATTCGGTCGCCACGATTGTCAATGCTGTTTCGAAAACCCAGGTAGGGGAATTTGCCAGCAATACGATGCGCCCGGAAGACTTCGCAGATTACGTCGTCTCGTTGTGCAAGTTCTTCCACAATGCTTACCTGATCTGGGAATACAACGGCTCTCCCGGGGGGGCATTTACCAAGCAGGTTCTTGATCGGCACTATTCGAATATCTACTTCCGGGAAGTCGAGCATAAGAACTTCAAGAAGAAGACCAAGAACCCGGGTTGGTGGAGCAACGAGCGTAACAAGCTTGCGGTCCTCTCCACGCTGGCCAAGGCAATCAAGACAGATGAATTCCTGATTCGAAGTCCTGAACTTCTCGAGGAGTGCAGGCAGTACGTCTACAAGGATGGTCGCGTTGTTCACAGCCGCAGTGTTCGCACTATTGATGATTCCAGCAAGGGCCAGGCTCACGGGGATCGGGTGATCTCTGCTGCTATAGCCTGGCATGCGGTGAAGGATCGTCCAGCGGCTCCGAAGGAGGAGTACCGAATGGAAGTTCCGCTCGGTTCCATGGCGTGGCGATTCAAAGAACGAGATGACAAACTGGCAAAACTTAACAGTGATGGGTGGGAGTGATGGACCCGAATAATTCGAAAGAGCGTAGTCGCCTGATGAAGGCGATTGAACTTTCCAACCGGTCCTTGCGACCGTTCCGCAGGAAGCGGGAGCGCCTTGTGCGTGATTACGTCGGCTCGCATTACGGCGATGGTGGTCCTAATCGTGAAGTGATCATGAACCTGATGTTCCAGACTGCTGAGACTTATTCCCAGTCACTGACTGCAAACCGGCCTCGTATCCTGGTCACCAGTAAGCATCCGAAGTACCAGTGGTTCGCACATCATTTCCAGATGGCGACTAACAGCCTGATAAAGGAGATACATCTCGAGGAGATCATGCGCCAGTCGGTTGTGGATGCGTTTTTCTCGATGGGTATTGTCAAGGTCTACAACGCAGATGCGGGTTTGGTGGAACTCGAGGGTGAGGATGAGTGGGTCGATCCGGGCAAACCGTTTGCTGAGAATATCAGTCTTGATGACTTTGTTTATGACACGCAGGCGACCAGTTGGCGCAAGGTGAAGTTCGCGCTGAACAAGTACCGCATGAGTTTTGAAAAGATGCAGCGTGATATTGCATTTGATCCGAAGTTGACCAAGGAGTTGCAGCCCACCAGTAAGTTTGCTGATTCCGATGGTGAAGATGGAAACACGGGTGTCAGGAATATGCTTCGCTCCGAAGGTGATCCTGACGAGTATGAACCGATGATCGACCTGATGGATGTCTGGCTTCCACAGGAGAACCTGATTGTTACCTGGCCGGTACATAATGCCGAGAAACCCCTGCGTGTCATGGAGTGGCAGGGTCCTGAGCGGGGTCCGTTCCATATCCTTTCTTTTGGCGATGTCCCTGATCATATCATGGGCATCTCTCCTGCCATGAACCTGAAACCGTTGTCGGACATTATCAACGGGTTGCTCAGGAAGCAGCGCCGCCAGGCCCAGCGACAGAAGGACATTCCTTTCTACCAGGCCGGTCATCACGATGATGCCAAGCGGATTGAACAGGCTTCTGATGGTGAGTGGACAAGGGTTGATAACCCGGACACAGTGAACGTGATGAAGATGGGTGGCGTGGATCAGGCCAACCAGGCTTTTGGCATGCGTATGACAGATATGTTTGACCGTATGGCCGGGAACCTGCAGGCGATGGCGGGTCTCGGTCCCCAGTCCGAGACCCTTGGTCAGGACAAGTTGATCCATGGTGCAGTTAGTAAACGCGAAGCGAACATGCAGTACCGAGTGGTGAAGTTTGCTTCCGAGTTATGTCGAGATCTTGGTTGGTTACTGTGGATTGACCAGGTGAAGGAAACGTCCCTGGAGTTCCAGGAAGAGGGGGTTACTTTCCAGTCCGAGTGGACCGGTGAGATGCGTGAGGGAGATTTCCTTGATTACAACTTCGAGATCGAGCCATTTTCCATGCAGTACAAGTCACCCTCGGAGCGCATTAATGGTTTGACTACTTTCCTGACCCAGATTGCGATGCCGATGCAGCAGCAGCTTCAGGAGATGGGCGGCATGATTGATTTGCAGGAGCTGGTCGAGATGTATTCGGAACTCATGGATCTGCCGAGATTGAAGGGGTTGATCCGATTCGAGGAGCCGAAGGAAGACCGTCCCGGTCCAACTCCCGAGATCCCCAAGCAAGCAGCCCACACTGTGCGGGAGACTATTCGTAAAAGCGTACCCACCGGGGGCACGCCAGAGAGTCGTAGTAACGCCATGCAGCAACTGCTGCAGGGTGGTCAGCCTAACCAGGATCAGATGGCCCAGTTCGGGAGGCAACAGGCTTAGATGGCATTAAGAGAGTACCTGTACAAGGATTCCGATGGTGAGTTGCGCTGGCATGATCAGCCCCACGGCCAGCAGCCCAAAGCTGCTGGCGGGCGATATTTTGGCGCTAATGGTTGGTCAACAGGCTTGAAGAGCGATGCTGCTGGCATCGCTCCACAGCAGGTGAAGGAGTTTAACGAGGATGCAAAGAATGCTGGCTTCACGGGAGTCAGTTTTGACTCCGATGGAACAGCTGTTTTTACTAGCAGGAAGCAGCGTGCTGCTTACCTGAGACATCGTGGTTTATGTGACAGGGATGCAGGTTACGGCGACTCTGCACCAAAAAACTATTAGGGGGATATGATGAGTACTGATATAACTAATGAAGAAGAAAAAGAGGTCGAACTTACGGAAAAAGACCTCGATGTTATTGAAGAAATAAACCAGGAGAACGAGCCTGAAGAAACAAGTGGAGACGCCGATGAACCTTCCGGCGACTCCAAGGAGGTTGACGAACCTCAACCTGCACAGGGGACGGAACCCGATGATACCCCGGGTGACGATAATCTTGTGCAGTGGGCGAATTATTACGGGATAAACCCGGGTGATTACGCCAGTGAAGATGCTTTGCGTCGTCATGTTGAATCGACTGGCAGGTATTACCAGCAGGTCCAGCAGATGCAGCAGCTTCAGCAACAGCAGGGTGCTCAGCAAACGCCCACGGATACGCCGGGAGAGCAATCTGCTGCCAAGCGATTTGAAGTTGGTCTGGATGAAGATTATGACGAAGGTCTTCGTGACAAGATCAACGAACTGGCTGCCGAAATGCAATCGCATTACGACGGCCAGATGTCCGTGTTGGCCCAGGCAGTCCTGAGTCAGCAGGAGTTTATTGGCGGTCAACAACAGCAAGTGCAGACCCAACAATACAGGTCTGAGCTTGATAGCTTCAATGAAGCGGTTGGTGAACTCTCCAATGGCAAGTTGTTTGGAGAAAGTGGTTACCAGGACCTGCAGCAGGAGAGCACGGAAGCTCAGAATCGTGAGCAGCTGTACGATCAGGTTCTTGTTCTGGCAGCAGGATATCAGCAGCAGGGGAGACAAATGCCCCCGATGGCTGACCTTGTTGGTCAAGCGTATCGAACTACGTTTTCAAATGAAGTAGATAACCAGAACCGCAAGTCGTTCAATGATCGTGTTCGCAAACAGGCCAGGAGCCGTCTAGGTTCCGGCTCGAGTGCGAAGAAGACCAGTGTTCCGACTGACGATCCTGTGGATAACCCGCTTCTGAAGGATGCCTTCGATGGCTACCTGAAGGAGAACGGGGATCTGTAGAGCGGTTTGTAATATAGGAGTCGGAATATGCCTTTGCTACCCGACCAACTAGATGATTTTGTCAACCTGACGCTTGACAACTTCAAGAAGCGCCGGTGGGTGGATATCTCGTTAGATAACCAGCACCACATCTTTGCTTCGAAGATGTTTAAAGCCAAGGGTAAAGACCCTGAAAAGGGTGGTGTTCAACTGAACTGGAAGATCCAGGTAACTAATACCGGGACTGCCAAGAACAGTGAACTGTACGCTGTGGATGCTACTGGAGTGAAGGACCTGACTCAGCAGGCTAAACAACAGTGGTCTAAGCAGACCGTTAACTTCAGCTACGACATTGATGAAGACGCGATGCAAAGTGATCGTGAGACCATCATCCGGGAAATCGAAGTACGCGAACACTCGATGTACAATGATTTTTTTGAGCACATGGAAGA
>Ga0114900_1002094_pt1 | contig 11413 bp, 16 predicted proteins | sample MalvireepMed_231_FD_89685 | JGI IMG/M metagenome (GOLD analysis project Ga0114900, IMG submission 89685) | Marine viral communities from the Global Malaspina Expedition - Malaspina viral metaG DeepMed_231 | ecosystem: Environmental > Aquatic > Marine > Oceanic | place: Mediterranean Sea...
ATGTGTTCTCATTATCTTTTTTCTGCTCCTGCTTAACAACAACAGATTCTTTTATTTTTGAATTTTCTTTCTCTTTCTTAATAATATTATTTTTTAAATCTTCTATCTCTTTCTTCATCTCATCGTTTTGAAAATAAATTCGTTGAAGTCCTGATCTTATCTCCTCTTTAATATCCCTCAAAAAACGAAGTCTTATTTCTCTCGTTTTCTCATTGAATTCTTCATTAAAATCATCATTTTTTTTTGAGAAAAAACGGGGTTCAACATAAACACTCATATACTTAATGAGATATTTTTTCTCCTTGATCCAAACAGATATGGATTAGAGAAGACCATAATTCTTCATATCTTAGGTTATGAAAAACTACTTGACATTCACTACCAACTTCTAGCAGATATTGAAAGCAGACATCACTGCAATCATTATAATCACAACTCGCGAGAGTTTCTCTGATAACATCAACAATCAAACAACTAAATTCGTCAATTAAAATCATATAATATAAGTCATATTTTATTCATCGTTGATTTCTTCATTAACTATCTCACACATAATTTGGAAAAATGAAAGAAGATCGGGATGATTGATGAGAATGCTTTTGATCTTTTCAATTTCAATTATATTAGAGACAGATAAAAGTTCAACCTTCTGTTTAGTGTCTTTTTCTACGGAATCCATTTTTAATATAACGATTATAATTTTTTCTCGCATTGACAGCAGATAATTTAGTATTGAATTTCTTATTCACATATTTCTTTTTGTCTAAATTGTATAATTTATATCCATCTGAGACCTTATCTATTCTCCACGGCATTGTATATCATAGAATAGATATTTAAGCAATCAGAGATTGCAATTGTGCAACTTATACAGACACAGAGCAAGTGCCGTCAAGAGAAACATAGAAGATAGCATCCATCATAACATAAGTGTCAATTCTGGCAGTCTGAGCACCAGCATTACCCGACTGGAAACCAGTTAATTCTAAAATAACAGGGAGGGAACGATCAGCAGTATTGACTCCCGACTCAAGAGCACTCCTTTGGAAACTCTCAAAATCATAACCTAGACAGAACATAGGGAAGAAAAGCATATTGCTATTCACACCAGTGGAAACCACGCAGTCGGGGGCGGCGTTGGATCTCAGAGAACCTGATTGACCACGGAAATTACCGAAACCAACAACACCTGACCCGTGTGTGTCTCCAATCTTACCCCACGCCTTCTTCGTCTCATTAAACGCCTCAGACATACCAATGCCAGCAGTGTTAATATAAGAACGAGCATCAACAGCATCAAATTGGTCGCCAATGTTGAAGGTAATTGGTTTGGCAGGATACACGACCGATCCTATGCGAAATTGGGCAGTCGCATCCGTGTTAGGATTGGTGGGACAACCGAAATCTACTGTCGGACCCAAAGAGGTGTCAGAAGCATATTTCGCTGAATCACAGAAAGTATTGAAAATAGATTTAATAGATTTGAGACGAGCAGGAATATTGACAACAACCGAACCATTATTGCTCTGAGCAGTGTTGAGATAATGTCTCCACGATGTGCCCGCTAATTGAAGGACACCTCCCTGTGCCTCCATAACCATTCTCATTCTGTCATAGAAAGATCTATCAAGGTCAATTAATTGACCAATATATTGAACACTTGAAACCTGATATTCCGAGGCGAAACCCAGAGCACTCGTGCAAACTTCGGCACCAGTCGCGAGGTGAATTTCTAAGGTTATCCCAGCGTTCATCATAACTAATGGGAGATATTTTCCACCTTCTAAATTTAGAAGTCCAGATAAAAGAGGCACTGAAATAGTGAAATCTTGATCGTCAGCATATTTCGCATCAAGGGCACCATCATCTCCAACATTTCCGCACGCGGCGGTTGATAACTCGTGATTGACGACGGCGGCGATGTCTCCCGCATTCGTGTCCATAAGACCACCAGTGAGGGTGGAGTTATTCATAGATTGAGAACAAGACTCCGAAACACCAGACCAATTCTGAGTCCAGTTAGTCGCAAGAGCGTAGAGCCTGTGATATTCATCTATATCCTCAAGGACAACGCCTCCACTCTCAATTCTAAGTCTTTTGATCCACGAGGCACCAGTCCATCCAAAAGAACCAACATCGCCGTTTGTGGGACGGAGGGTCGCTTGGAGATAACTATGGGCAGTATCCAACATACTATCGGCGTTAATATCAATTCTAATTATATTTGAAGCAGTGTCAGTGAAGGTCTGTCCGTTGTTGGGCAGGAAAACACGACGATTATTACGCGATTCAATTGCCAGAGGCAACGCAGAATCGTAATTTAATTCTTTTGGGACCACTCTTTCAACATCAACCATATTTTTTATAATATTGACAATATAAAAAATGAATGAAAACTTAATTTTAACAATTTAACTCCTAAAAACCTAATTTAATTTTTGATTAAATATTGACCATCTCTCACTCTCACAAAACTATCTCCATCTTTCTTGAAAATCCCTTCACGACCATAATAATTTAAGGATGATGTCGTGAATGCTTCTCTATCCCCTATCCCCTTGGCGTCCCATATCCCCAAACAAAATCCTCTTTTAAAATCGTGGTCATAATGATGAGTGCCGTTGAATCTATTTATGATTTTTCTTTTTTGTTTATAATCATTGAATGGTGAGATTTCTAAATGAAGTTGAATTTTGAGATAATCCTTATAATATTTGATATTGTCTTGATTTTTCTTGAATGAATGAGTTATTTTTTCTCTGCCATTGATAAGAGTTTTTCTTTCTTTTAGGACCCATAAACCAGTTTTAACATTATAATCCTCAACCATTTTTGTGATTTCTGCGGGAGATTTATTTGGATATATTTTATTTAATTCTTTGACATTCCCATCTGCCCTGAAATATTGCTCTTTCAAATATGAACTTCTAGGAGTTTCAGACATATCTAATGGAGAATTAACCAGATATTCTCTCCCTGATAAAGATTCTTTCCACAGCGTCATATAAGTGTCGTGGAGATAAAACTCGGCACCTGAACCAGATTCAACATAACTCCCCCGACGACCATATTGAACAATCCTATTATAATGTTTCACCTCACCCATCCATTTTAGAATTTCTCCTAAACTTAACCATCTTTGAGGTGCTATTCTCCCATCATTAACCCGATCGTCCAATGCCCCCCAATATCCATTGATTAATCTAAATCCAGTGGGATAGGGAGTGAAAATTTGTGTTTTAAATTCGGTGAGAGGCAATATCTCACGATTTATATAAAGGGTTCTGTGAAAACGCCCGTCCTCCCAAGACGGAATCGGAATCGGACAATTAAAAGGGATATTAAAGATTTTTTCTGCTCTCAAAGGATCTAGAATATCTAGAAAATGTTTCTCTCTTAATCTTTTTAATATTATTTTTGATGTTATGACTAAACAATCATAATCCATCCCATAGAGTTCAAATGCTTTTTCAAGAGCAAGATGAATCCACGCCCCATTAATTTTATTTTGATGACCTAACGATATATCTTTTCTCATTCACTTATATTATATGAGTCTATTTATCTTTAAACTATAAATCCAATATTCTAGAAATATGTTAAATCAAATTTATGTTAAATCAAATTTAGAAATTAATTATGACTTAATGAATCGCTTGTTGTCTTTCATCCCTAGGCATAACATCATAAATATCTAACTCTATCTGCCAATTCACTAAAACACCAACACCAAAAACACCGACCATCGTATCACTTGATCTATTATCTTGATTTGAGTTTTGAGTCCTTAAAACTAAGGGAACTCCCGACTGATCCATAATCTCAAAACCTATTTGACGATTATAAACATTTGACATCAAAACACCCTCCTCCCAACTTTTATGAACTTGACCTCCGATAACATTACAAGGTGCTTCAAAAGGAGTATCCGAATTTCCGTCAGTTCCTAGGGTGATCATTCTTGCCGATGGTGTCGCATAAGGACACATTCCCATAATTTTAGTGTCTCTAGTCGGTTCGCCGACGTGCTCAACTCCAGACGCGTGTGTCGGTTGTGATGTTTGGACTGAACCTCCTAAATTAGTATCACAAGTGATAGTGAAAAGTGCAGGGACATTCAAAGGATCATAAGCATTCCCAGCAGTCCTCCATTCAGGATAACAAGTCTCATAATTATTACCAGCATTATTAACCACCGCTACACCATTCTCAAAATAAAAATTTCTCACTACTACCCATTGTTGATTTGTCCGACTAGCATTGGGGCGATCATCTTTAATAATTCCCACCCAACTCCAACTATCATTTTTACCTCTGACTGAAACATTAGCGAGTGCCCCAGCGACACCACCACCAGTGTTATTTATTATTACTCTAGTTTTATTTCTTAACGACGAAAAAGGAACATTCAAGATAGCATCGCTCATTGATATATTTATTATTACATAATATTAAAAATATTTATTTAAGAAATCTTCTTATATGATGACCAGCAGATCTTGTTAAACGCCCACCCTCAGAAATAACATCACGACTTCTTAATTGCTCGTGTGCTTGATGAAGCAATTTAGCACCTGAACCTAAATGATGAGTCGCTAGATGAGCATAACCTCTACCGCTCGGAGCACGCGGGACGAGATGTCCTCCATTCATCGCAGACCGAACCTGACCTCCCTTTCTAAAAGCACCTGTTTTTGTGCCAACATCACCAACCGCTTCGGCACCACTCTCCACTAAATGAGCGTATTTTGATATATCGTGTGCCTCAGGCATTAACTTCTCCCCCAAACCAAAAGGGAGTCTCCCAACCTTATCTGCTAAACTCGCAATTCTCCCTGCTTTTTGACCTACCTTTGATGTGATATTCCTTATCTTTGTTCCCAGTGTCATTTTATATATATAGTTTATTTTTTATTATTTGATTTAAATTGTGTCCCTTAATAATGTTGAAGCATCGGCAGTAGAAACATCCTCCGAGGATAAACCACCTGATGACGAAACTGCGATATCCTCAACATCCTCCATCTTCTCCTCTTCTTTCTTTAATTCATCTATATCTGTCCGAGGATTTGTTGGTTCTTGGTGAATATCAGGATTTAAAAGACCTACTGATCTCGGTTTGGATCTTACAGATAAATTACCCTTGAAACCTTGTTGTTTTAATAATGTCTTTTGATGATCTATGGATTCTTGGAAATGCTCTTTTTGTCTTCTAAAATAAGGTGAAGGGATTATCTTTTTTCTGTCATAAACAAAATCAATCAATAAAACTATATGAGTGTGAAGACCATTAAAATTTAAGGGTCTATTTCTTTCATCTTTCAACTGAATGTGAATGTGATTGATAGTTTTGACACCCACTTTTGATTTATGGAGATTTGATTGAGGTGGAGAATGGATAATTTCACCTGAATTCACTAAAATAGGAATATGTGCTAAAATATCCGTTGATCTCCCCGTATCACTCGCCATTGTTGAATTTGAGGATAAATTTGTTCTTAAAAATATCCCGTGAGTAGATCCAGAAGTATCCACAACATTAGGAGTCTGATAGAAATAATTGCCCGTGGATGCGTCAAAAGCAAACAGACGCTGTGTTGTGTCTTCTTCGGGGAGTCCTATTTCTGAATCCATATATCCTGTCCCCTGCTGATGTAATTGAATCGTCAATCCAGTAGGAAAATCTTTGAAAGTGATAATAAATCTCCCCTGTGATTCAGCATAGACGAATTCTATTGTGGAATTAGCATTGGCGTGTCCTGATGCGACTTGTCCTGCCCTCAATAATTCTGTGTAAATTAAATTCGCTTGAATGGATAAAGTCGTGACATTGTAATTGCCCCAAGATGCCATAGTAGCGTAATAAGGAGCAATTGTCATCGTGCTATCACCAAAATCTATCTCCCAAGTGATTGAGGTAGCAGTCGCGACAATCGTTGTGATAAATCTAATTTTATCATTCACATCTTCTCTAATGTCATAAAATGAATAAGGAATACTACAAGAATACATAGACACAAACATCTCTTGATTCGCAGGACAAATGATAGATTCTTCTAAATCTAATAAAAAATCTGCGGACTCCCCTGATAGATCGTTAGGCGTGAAATCTGCCTCGGCATCCTCACTATCTATATAAATGAGTTTTGATTGTTCTGAGTGAATATCTGGTTGAATTGACATAATACTATATATTATAAACTATTTAATTATATGGATTGATAACTTGTCTTCTATAACTTTCATTATAACTTTCTCTTCTCATCGTGTTTGCGATAATATTATTGACTTGCTCGTCAAGAGGAAATAGATTCGCAGAAATAGGCAATTGTCCTATGTGTCCTCCGCGAGTGAATGAACGAGGATGCCACGGAGTATAAGTGATAGAGGGTCCAATAATAACATTCTCTTTCGCATAAGTTTTTGGCATATTATATAATCTCCATATATTAAATTTCATTATAAGATAAAATACTTTAATTGAACTCTAATTCAATTCTCTTTCTCTTTATTTCTAGTGCCTTTTGTTCTTTCTCTTTCTTCTTTATATTTTTTCTCTTTTCTGATCTCACTTGTTGTCTATTTTTAGGCAATTCTCCCCATTGATATCTAGACGCAGTATCAATCACTAAATCAGGCATCTGAGGGTATTTTTCCCTATACCATTCTTTTCCCATTTCAACATCTTTGATCGCAAAAAATGATATAGGAGGGATATGATCGTGCTTATTTCCCACATCTGCTATCGCTTTATTGTCTTCATTACAGAGGTTAAAATCAAATCTATCATAATCAGGTCGGCAGGTATCATCATACATCTTTCTTTTCATATCCACCTCTTCACCAAAAGATCCTATAATATAATTCAGTTTATCATCTGTTGTGTGGAGAATCACAGGTTCTTTAATCTCTTGGGATAATTTATGTTTCTCAATCAATTTAGGGCAAATATCAAACCACGATTTTTTATGTTCGTGATCAAAAGTCAAATAATTCATTATAAATAGAGGATATTTTTATTTATTATAAAATTAACGCGACGAACTATGGTGATGGGACTGAAGGATGGATCGCTCGCGGGTTCATCTCACCAAGACCACTTGGATGTCCTCTAGGAGCACCATAGAATGCCTCTGGAGCACTGGCACCTCGTTCTTCCGCCGCTTGACGACGACGGATATGTTGTGCTTCCGCCAATTCTTCTCTACCTCCACCCCCAAATCCTGCTTCTCGTCCTCCATAAACTCCACCAGAAACTCCGCTTAAATGTTGGGTTTCTGTGGGTGTTCTCCCACCACCACCTAAATCTGACAATCCATCGGGTCCTCGTCCTCCTCTCGCACTATTTGAAGGACGACTCACTCCAACACCTTTTCTTGAAGGAGAAGGTCTTGAAGGAGAAGGTCTTGAAACAGGGATCAGAGATCCTTTATATCCTAGCGACAAAGTGCCTGATACTTGTTTCATTAATTCTCCCATTCCACTTCCACTTTCCCTTCTAGGTGGTTCGGGTTCGGGTTGGGGACGCCGTGCCTGACCACCCCTTCGTGCCCACTCATCCATAAACCCACTGCCAGAGGATCCACCAGACCACGCCCCGAAACCTGATCCTTCATCTCCACCTGATTCGTGGTAAGATTCAACAGCAGAACCACCGCGATGTCTATATCGGTGATGACGATATCCTCCGATTGATGAAGGAGGTGATGAAGGAGGACTCCCACCTCCTCCTCCGAAACCTGACTCTGACCCACCTGCCGAAGAAGGAGGAGGAGGACGCTTACCCTCTCTAAATGCTCGGACATCTGCGACTGTCCCATAATCTCGGAAGAATTCATGTCCAAGACCATAAGTTCTTAAAAAAGCGTTATCCGTCCAATTATTCGCATCATTTCTTTTTTCATAAGGGGGTGCGTCATCCCCCCAAGCATCCGCGTGGAGTGCCTCTCTAACATCTCCTCTCTTTATTCTATCTCCTCTTTCCCATCTTTCTTGGATTCTCATTCTATGTTCATCATTCTCACCAAAACCCGTCGCTTCTCCCGCCCACCCAGCAAATCTCGCACCCACACTATCCATAATATTTCCTAAATAATCCCTATCTCTCTGCCAAGATTGAGCAGGTAAATATCCAAGACCCACTAAATGTTTTTGAAGTGATGAATGATTTAAATTAGAAGATTGAGTATCCACTAAATTTTGTAATCTAGCGATTCTTGCCTCCATCGCAATCGGTCCTGACCCAAATTCTAATCCTTTATCAGCAGTCAATGTGCCTGTGGGTCCCGCGATGGCGGATCGCCGTCTCCTTGAAACTGATTTTTTCTTACATTTTCCAGATTTCTTATCTCGTCTAGACCCTTTTGGACATCTCTTTTTCTTGATTTTGCCCCCCTTCTTAACTGATTGATATGCACATTCTGTCATTTTAATATAATATATATTATATATAATGTTTGTCTTTGAGAATGATATTAAGTTTCGGGCAACTCCCTATAAGATGTATGATGAAATAGAAAAACCGAATAAAATTGAAAGGAGAAAACCTATGAGAAAAAAATTATTAACGAGGAGAAAAAAAAATCCTGTCCCCCTTTATAAAGTCAATAAATTGGGGAGATATTCTTATCTTTCTAATGTTAAATAATGGCATTAATACCCACCTCATTAAATGAGAGAAAAGTTTTAAAAGCAATTTTGGAACAAGAGAAACCTGCTCTAATAACAAAGAAAGGAGGTCTTGAAGTTTTAGGAAAAGGACATCATAAAATAAGTCGTCTTGACAGGGGACAACACACCCAATTATTGATGTCAGGTCTCCAATCAAGAGGCAGAGGGCATATTCAGGATTGGTCTGATGGTGATTTATGGAAGAGGGTTTTATCAGTATCAAAGAGGAAAAAATTGAATGATCCTTATTTGAATGAAATGTGGCAATTAGTCCTCCAAAAAGGAGGATGGGATGAAGATATTGAAAAATTAGGTCAAGGACAACCAGCACCAGCACAGGCACCACAGGCACCAGCACCACAGGCACCAGCACCACCACCACCAGCACCACCACCACAAGCACCAGCACCACCAGCACAGGATCCAAGGATAAAGGCACGACTTGACGAAGTCCTCTCAGAGAATAGAAAATTAAAAGAAGAAAATGATAAATTAAGAAAAGAAGTTATGGAATTGAGAATTTATAAAACTCAACACGAAGAAGAAGAAGAAGAAGAAGAAGAAGAAGAACCACAGGCACCAGAGGTGCAAAACCCTCTGTTTGATCCAAGAGTGAGAATCTTGCCTCGCATTGAGACTGATGAAGATGAGGACACAACTGATAGTGAAGAAGATGATGGTAGTATGTTTGAAGATGAATATGAAGGAGTTGATTACATAGTTGATAAATCGTCAAAAAAAATATATAATCAAGAATTTGAACCTATTGGGACAGCAGAATGGATACATTACGCTCATCTACCATCGCTCCTCGGACTGAGTCGAGTGGGAGGATATAAAATCACAAAAATTAATTGGTCTCATCCTAAATATGAGAAGGAACATAATGAAAGAAGATCATTAGCGGAAGAGGATGTTGGATTAAGAGCAGATACATTCAGTCCGTATAAAGAAATTAAACCTTTGCCAGCGGAAGAAACCGATGAATCCTCCTCTGAATCTGATGTTGAAACCGATGAGTCTGATATTGAGGATCAATCCTCCTCTGAATCTGATGTTGAGACCGATTCGTCTGATATTGATACTGATGAAGAGGATGTTGGATTAAGAGCAGATAAAGTCAGTCCTCAAAAAATTAAATCTTTAAAAAAGGGTGGCACCTCAATAACGGGAGGTCATTTCAATAAAAGGGTTTTCACGATGCTTCACGGAGGAGAATTAGTTATCCCGAAAAAATATGTTGATGATATTTTGAGAGAATCTCGGATTGCTCGTAAAGTGTCAAATGAACCTCCTGTTTATGAAACTTTAAAGTTTAAAAATCCTCCCATTATTAAAAAATAATACTATACTATAAATATGGCATCAGCATTATTAGCATTAGCAAATCCCGTTTATCAAGGATTAAAACACGAACGAGAAGTTATGAAAAGAGACCCTGAAACAAGGACGGGATCGCGGATTCTTCACGGATTCAAGGCGTTCGGTGAGGGATTCATTGGTGGAGGCGGAGCTCAAGCAGTAGGGGGGGCGATCGCGAGTAAAAGGGAAGGAGGTAGAGTTTCTATGGCGGGAGTAGGGGGGACAGGAGTTATTGTTGGAAATAATGCTTCGGTTTTAGGAGGTCTGCCAGGAGTTGCGTTTCGTCGGGAAGCATTCAGAGCGTCTCACGATGCTAGGAATTTTGCGGCGTATTAAGTTGCACAATTGCAATCTCTGATTGCTTAAAAATTTTATATCCTATAATATATAATGGAGAATTTCACGATGGCGGAATTGGGCGTTTTTTGCGGTGTTATCGGTGGAGTCGCTACAAGTTTGGTTTTAACTTTTCAAAAATCAAAATGTGAGACGATAAATTGTTGTGGAGTTAAGTGTAAGAGAAAAATTAAAGATCCTGTGCCTCCTGTGCCTCCTAATGATCAAGGTGAAGAGGGGGGAGAGGGGGCAGGAGTTGGACTGGTAAATCCATAAATAAAAATTTATGATAATTATTTATGGGTTAGAGACATCTTCGGTGTCTCTTAAAGAATGCGAAAACAACGGACAACGAGTAGTGGGGTGAGGACGGATGACAAACAACAAAGAAGTCATCCTGCGATAAAGAGGTCGCTATGCCTAGGGCAGTCTTAACACATCCCTATTTTTCTTTAAAGGGGTGTATAAGTCTTCACCCATATAATATATGTGAATTATCTTTAAATTAATTATAAATATGAGGTTTTTTTGATCCTTCTTCAATTGATTCAATAAATAATTTTTTTAATTTATCTCGTTTGTCTTGTGGTTCAACTTCAAGACAGGCACTTATCATCATACATATCTCGCTATGTTTTGGCATATAATTACACTTAGATTTATCTTTTCTCAAAAAAAAATGTGAATCTTTTTCTTCAAAATGAAACAGACAAGTCCAGTATTCTTTATTAAATCTCCCTTTGCCTTGTTGAAATGTAGTTCTCATTATATCAATTGAGGCAAAATAATTTCAGTCAAATCAGACGAAGTCTGATTTCATTGAATCCCAAAGGGATTCAGTCAATATCCGAATCATAACCGAATAATTTTTCTTCTAATTCTTTGATTCTCTCTTTCAATTCCTTGTTTTCAAGTTTCAAAAGTTTAAATTGAGTCTTGAAGTTTGAGTCAATAACCTTAATTTTTCCCGTCTTTTTTTTTTTATAATATTTAGCATTAGCAATTTTTCTGCGTTTTTTATTCTCATCCTCACTTATCATTATAA
>Ga0114900_1002106_pt1 | contig 11378 bp, 11 predicted proteins | sample MalvireepMed_231_FD_89685 | JGI IMG/M metagenome (GOLD analysis project Ga0114900, IMG submission 89685) | Marine viral communities from the Global Malaspina Expedition - Malaspina viral metaG DeepMed_231 | ecosystem: Environmental > Aquatic > Marine > Oceanic | place: Mediterranean Sea...
AATGGTAAAAAAATATAAGAAGACTAAGAAGCCCAACATCCGCAGACTTTCTGGGGCTGTTGTTCCTGGGATAGAAATAAAGGGGTACAAAAACAAGAAACCCAAACGTAGAGCCCCCGGAAAATAGTGGCCGACGAATTACAAGAATCTGAGAACTTCCGCGATCTTAGGAACCTATACCGGCAATCTCTTGGCCCAGCCGACTTCCGCATTCTTAAATTAATGCACGAGAGGGATAAAATTTACTCGCAGGAAAAGGGGCTCCCGGAGCGTACTTATGACAAGTTTGTCGAATATTCCGGCCTAGACGCGATAATGCGTGGATTTCTCGCCCCCGACGCCGAAGCGGAGTGGCTTAACAGGCACCCGTACACACCAAAACAACGATCAATCCTGAACGCCATTAGCGCCTACATGAAGGGGATTGATCCTAAATAAGGGAGATCTTTATGTGGGGGGCCGTTTCAGCAGGCTTAAAACTTGCCGGTGTTATCGCGGATAAACTATTCCCAGAAGAAGGGGATCGTTCCGCAGCAACCGCGAAAGTTCTTGACGCGATGGTGCAGGTTGATCTTGCACAAGTCGGAATAAATACTACGGAGAGCGCCCACAGAAGTATCTGGGTAGCTGGTTGGCGACCGGCCATAGGCTGGACGTGCGCCTCTGCCTTATTTGCCCAATTTGCGCTATTCCCCGTTGTCGGCTGGACTTTTGTAGCTTTGGGAATAAGTCTTCCGGCGTTTCCTGATTTTGACCCTGTTTTATGGGAGCTAATGGCCGGGATGCTTGGGATCGCCGGTTTGAGAACTTTTGAAAAATATAAGGGCGTTTCCAAATAATTTGACATATGTATCTACCCACACTACACACATGATGTGGCGCGGGGTAGGGAATTTTCCCCGTAACCCTAAGGCGGGGCTGCTGGAGGGTTCCCGCGTCACACCTTGTCTTAACGGTTGGCAAGAAAAATGACCTGTCCGAAATGCCACGGCAAGGGCTTTGTGGCTCATGTTTTCACTCATGGGTTTGTCTCCAATGATTCTTTAGAGTGTGATTACCCCGGTTGCGTGGGGGGGATTATTCACTGCTGCGAGGGGGATTTCGTGGATGACGCTCCGGGTCACGAGCACCAAGATTAATCAATATGGGGGGCCTTATGGGGGATGTTGTAGAATTTCCTAAGGGTAAAACAACAGACTCCTCAGAGGAGGATTCGAGTGACCAGATCGACTTTTTTAAATGCACCTGTGGATGTGGATGCTTCTTTGTTGCAGACAAATCTGACTGGATCATCTGCGCCGACTGTGGAGAAGGATGGACATCTCTCACACCTGAGCTTCAAGATAGCCTCTCTGGAAGTATCCATGAATCAGATACGCATACTCCTTCAGGGGTTGATGGAGCAGCAGAATGCTCTATCGATGACTATGGATCACTTGATCAGACGTGATGATGACGATTACTTTGCAATGTGATGACGGCATACCTTACGTGATTGTCTGGGATCTGGTGTAAAGAGATTGGATTTAAACTACGAGCCGCAACCGAGACAGGCGCTCGCTCACGGCTCTAAGGCGCGTCAAATACTATATGGTGGGGCTGCTGGCGGGGGGAAATCTCGTTTTCTCAGAATGGACATGGTTTCATTCTGTCTACAGAACCCCGGAATTGAATGTTACTTATTTCGCAGAACATACCCGGAACTTCAAAAAAACCATATTAACAGATTTAAGACGGAAGTTGATCCCAGTCTTTGGAAATATAGTGGCGACCAAAAAAGATTCGAATTTGAAAACGGATCGGCGATAAACTGCTGTTATTGTGAAAAAGAGGATGACGTACTGCGCTATAACGGCGCGGAGATACATTATTTGGGCGTAGACGAAGCTGCGCACCTTACAGAGTTTCAACTCTCTTATTTGCGCACGCGCTGCCGGTTGGGTGACTGGGAGCCAGACCCGGCATTCGCGGGCTTTCTTCCGCGCATTGTCTTTACTTCTAATCCGGGTGGTCCCGGGCATGATTTTTTAAAGTTGAATTTTATAAATCCTGCTCCAGCGGAAACTATTTTTCCGGATGCCACAACGTCTATTTATAGAAAGAACTATCCCGGACATCCCTCCATTTATATTCCTGCGGGCATGTCGGATAATAAGTATCTTGAGGATGAGTACGAGGGACAGTTTACGCACCTAGCCCCGGAATTGCGTGACGCCTTGATGAAAGGGGACTGGGATGCCGTCGTTGGAAAAGCAATCCACAATCTCGACGTTGAAAGACACAAAATCAGAAGTTTCAAGCCACCCGCCCACTGGACAAAGTTCCAGGTCATCGATTGGGGGACCGCTAGCCCTTTTTCTATCGGATGGTACGTCGTTTCAGAAGGTGCCGAACTTTCAGCAAAGCGTGGATATAAGGATACCTGGCTACCAAAAGGTGCAGTTATTCGTTACCGAGAGTGGTATGGATGGGATGGACCGCCAAATAATCCTGGTCGCGGGAGACCAAATAAAGGTTGTCGCCTGCCTTCCCAAAGAGTCGCTAGGCGCATAATAGAGATTGAGCGTGACGCTGGCGACCGCATGGATTACCGTGTCGGGGATACGGAAATGTGGGCTCAAAGGGATGGTGTGAGTGTCCAAGAAAACATGCGAAAAGCAGACCCGAGAATGGTTATGCGACAATCCCATAAAAATAGAAGGGGCAATTTCAACGAAATCCTATCGCGCCTCGCGGGAAGTGAAGAGTACACGGGAACGGGGGAAACGCGTGAAGACCCCATGCTCTTCTTTACGGAAAACTGCACCCACTTCTGGCGTACTGTACCGAATCTTACCCTAGACAGGAATGACCCAGAAAAGGGGCCGGATACGAATTTGGAAGATCATGTTTATGACGAGGTTGCTTATGCGTGCGCCTCAAGACCGTTTGTAACATCAGAAGAGGAAAGGTACTGGGCAGATCATGGGGAAGAGATCGAAAAGGCCAGGGGTGCGGTACAAGATCCGTATGCAACACATTGAGTGAAAAAATTGTTTGTTACGCGACGGAGCATTATATTTCTCGTACTGTTATGTCAGCTTTTTCTGAGGGGTGTAAGGGGCAAATACTACCACCCCTCAGATTGTATGAGGGTACAGCCGCGCTTTATGGGATTTTGCGGGGATGCCAGGAAGTTATTAAACAGTGTGAGCAAATTGGAAATTCATATATAGCGTTGGATCATGGATACATCGGACACGACCACTTCGGCGGATATTACAGAGTCTCAAGAAACGCCAGACAAGCATCCGTTCGCGGAACTGGGAACTATCCATCAGATAGGTGGGAGTTACTTCATCGTGAACTACGCCCTTGGAAACGAACTGGCAGAAATGTTCTTATCATCCCTCTCACGGGGGCAACAAGCGACTTTTACGGCTTCGATGGGGACAAGTGGCTTGATAACGTCGTTGACCGGACAAAAAGGCACACAGACAGAAACATCGTAATTCGTCCTAAGCCGAAACCAGGGCAAGGAACTCCTATTGATAAGGACTTGCAAGACGCACATTGTATAATAACCCATAGTAGCAACGTGGCGGTTGACGCACTACTCATGGGAGTTCCTGTCCTGACTTTGGGTGAATCCTCGGCGAATGGGATTTCCTGGTCATTCGAGAATATTGAATCTCCGGTATGGCCTGATAGAGAGCCGTGGTTATTTGAGTTGTGCTATCGGCAGTTCACGTTGAACGAACTGCGGAGGGGGGAGATTGACTACGAAACATGTGTTTATAGGGTATGACCCCAGGGATGACCTGGCCTATAAGGTGGCTGAAAGAAGCCTGTTTAATCACGCGAAAATCAATATCAAGGTGCACCCCCTGATTGATGCGGATCTTAGAAAACAAGGGCACTATTTCAGATCTTACCGCGTTGACCGCACCGGGCAGATGTTTGACGATTGTGATGGAAAGCCGTTTTCGACGCAGTTTTCTTTCACGCGTTTTTGCGTTCCCCTTGTTTGTGATTCTGAGGGAATATACCAGCCGGTTCTCTTTGTAGACGCGGATGTCATGTTTCGTGATGACGTGGGGAAACTGTTTGATCTCTGGGATTCCTCTTATGATCTGATGTGCGTGCAGCATGATCTGGAAGTGTCCGAGAAAACAAAGATGGACGGCGTTATTCAAACTCCCAATACGCATGGGCGTAAAAATTGGTCTTCGGTCATGTTGATGGAGCCACGCATGTGTACGCCGATGCCGCGCCGAGTGAGTGAAAAGGACAAACGCGGTGGTATCACGCGATATATGGTCAACGCGCAAACGGGGTCTTACCTGCATTCGCTGGCGTGGCTTGACGACGAAGATGTCGGGCCTCTTCCCGCAGAGTGGAATTATCTTGTCGGGTATCACGATCCTTATTCTGTGGACCCTAAATTAGTGCATTACACGCTGGGAACGCCGGATATGGTGGACGTGAACGAATTTGAGGATGAGTGGTGGGGGTACGTCACAGAAGACGAGTTGCGGTGGGCTAATTCACGATGGCGGTGATACAGGTTCGCGGGGGCGGGATATACGGTTGCGTTATTGCACATGTTCTTCAAAGCAACCACGAGGTATATTTACATGAAAAAGAAGAAGAACTCCTTAGGGGTGCGTCTTTCAATAACTTTAGACGCCTTCATCGTGGGTACCATTACCCGTTTAGTCCGCGCACTGTCAAAGCGTCAAAGAAATCTTTTAATTTCTTCACTGAAGTCTACAAAAAGTTCTGCTCGCCGATACAAATCCAATACCTCATCGCCAACGAAGGCTCTAAAATAGACATCGATTCCTACTTGCGCTTTTTGAGGGAGATGCGTCTTCCGCACGGAGTGACAAAATCAAACAGCGACCTTGCGGAGTGGGGGGCTGATTGCACTGAAGCCCTTTACGATATTACTAAGCTGCGTAAGTTTTTTGGAAAGATTCTAACTCGCGGAATCGCGAAAAAACCTGATTTTGTCATCGATTGCACTTATGCTGATTCGCCTTTAATTAAAAAGAAGAATTTTAGAGTATTAGAGTCCACGACACTGCATCTTGACGGTGAGGCTTATTACGGTATGGGCAGGACTGTTCTTTACGGAAATTTCTGTGGGTACATTCCCTGTGAAGAGGGCGGTATTATAGCTTATCACGCGGCGTTGACGGATGCGGGTGATATTTTAAAGGATTTGCGTAGGTTTTATCCGGAGCTTCGTAATTGTAAAATTATAGACGCTAGGAAAACGCGGCATGTGCATCCCGCTCGCGGTGAAGAGCGGCCATTCTTTATGGAGCAGGACGCAAAGAACATTTACGTGATTGGGGGAAAGGTTGCGCAGAGCATATTATGTGCAACAGAGGTAGAAAAGCGCGTCGCCCGTTAATATCAATTCTTTGCCCCTCCCGGGGAAGGCCGCTTTGGGCAAAACGCATGAAGGAAAGCGCGCTCGATACGGCGCGCGGACCTGTTGAGGTTTTCTTTGGGTGTGATGAAGATGATATTACGCGGAAAAACTATCCAGACGTATTTGTTACGTTGCCGGATTGGGGTTACGGATATAAAGCACATGCTCTGGCGAGCCTGTGTAACGGTGATATCCTTTTCCCGATTGGTGATGACACGATTTTTTACACTGACGGTTGGGATGATTCTTACCGAGAAGTGGCGCAGGCGTATCCGGACGGGATATTTTGCATTTGTGCCGATGATAATCTTCAAAAACTGGGTACGGAAAAGATTGGCTATCCACACCCCGCAGTCGGGCGAAAGTGGTTCGAAATACTTGGATATGTTTATCATCCAATGTTTATCCATTTTAGTGGGGATCGCTGGCTTACTGATCTCGCTCGCCGGGTTGGGCGTTTTCATTATCTTGATTCCGTTGTTATTGCTCATCATCGTGTTCGTTCTGTGGCGGGAATACCGAAAGACGAAACATATCGCAGGATTCGCAACAACAAAATGATCAGTACGCGCGATGAAGGCGTGTTTTTGTTAAGTCGGCGTTATATGGAAGTTGACGCCATGAAGTTAATAGGGGAAATGGATGACGTATAATCCCGCGTGCGTGGGTGCGGCTTTTGAAATAGGGCAGACGATGCCCGATAGTTTCACGGTTCTGGATATTGGTTCTCAGACTTTAACGGCAAATTTAAAGTTCTCCAAATCTGATGCTAAACAAAAGTTTTCAACGGTTCCAGAGTTTTACAAGTTCATGGGTGTCTCGAAATACGATTCCGTGGACTTCAACGATGAAAGTACGATTAGGGGGGATCTCAATAAGGCAATGGCCTTGGGGCCATACGACCTTGTTGTTAATAATGGAACACTCGAACATATATTCAATCCCGCTGCGGTATTCGAAACCATACATAATTCTACGAAAAAGGGCGGGCATATTCTCCACCTCGTTCCTTGGATCAATTGGCGAAATCACGGATTATACAATTTCCATCCGGTATTGTTCCACGATCTGGCACGCGCAAACGGATATGAAATCCTTTCCATGTACTCGACCGACAGGGATGGCGAGAATCGCACGCAAGTAGGAATCCAAGAGTTAAAGGCGGACCCGTCCACAGGAAAATTACCTACTGGTACAGAAATAAAACGCAATATCATTCTAGTGTGTATCATGCGTAAGGATTCAGATTTTTCCTTCCGTTACCCGACGCAGACAAAGTATGACTACTTTCCCATGCAAGAGGCTTTTGAGGGCGCGGATGTTATTGCCGAGCCGTTTTTGCATTTTCGTACCAAACTTAATCCAGACCTTTACAGGAGGTTGGAACAAGAGTGGCCGGTAGACGTTCCGTATTTAGGTATGGAGGGGCAAAATGTCTTATGTCAGTATTCTGCAAAGCAGATTCTTACAGAAAAACGAGTGTCAACTCTGTGGGAAGACTTCGCTCGTTATTTTACCTCTGGCCCGTTTTTACAGAGGGTTCTTACGGCCTTTTCTCCGCACATTCCTAAGGATCACCCTGCCAAAAATTTTGATACGCAAGCCGGGGTACGTGGGTTGTCTGACGCGCCGTTCCAACTTGACGTTCAGGCCGCTATCAATACGCCCGTCACCAAAAAATCCCGCGTCCGGGGGCCTCATATCGATGACCCGCGAGAAGTCTACGCAGGATTAGTTTATTTCCCTGTTGAGGGTGATACGGCTGGCGGCAATTTGGAGCTTTTCGAGTGGAAGGATGCGAAGCGCTCTTTTAGGGGGCGTGCTTCAATGAAGAAAAAACTTGAGGTGGCGTCTAGCGCGGTAAACAAGATCGCCGAGGTTCCGTATGAGGCTGGCGAGGCGCTGTTTTTTTGGAACGACATCAACGCCGTGCATGGAGTATCACCACGCTCTCCGACTGATAATTTTCGGCGTTACATAAATATAATAGGTGAAATTCCCGTTGCGGGATTCGATGTTAAGTGACGATTTTGTTAAGGGTATTTATTGTGGGGCGCAATGACTAAGTACGCAGCCGTGACAACCATGTCGAAGGCGAATTTTGACCAATACGGTGAAAAATTTCTCGAAACCTACTTGACGCATTGGGATATACCGCTGTATGTTTACTGGGAGGGTAGCGATTACCCTACCACTCCTGATGGTAAACTTAAATGGCGCAATCTCGACCAAGATCAAGATCGCGCCATTTTTTTAGCTAAGTATGGCGATAAGGTTTCGAAGGATTATAGGAAAAATGCTGTTAAATTCTGTCACAAGGTTTTTGCCCTTACAGATCCAAAGAGAATTGATAAATCTTCGGACATCACTTGGATATGGCTTGACGCGGATATTGAGTCCTTTGCGGAAGTCGATAAAGACTGGCTTGATGAACTGTGTCCAGAAGGATTTGTCGGGTCATACCTCGGGCGCGCTGATTGGCATCACTCCGAATGCGGATTTATGTCCTTCAATATGGACGAGGGAGCGGGCGCAATTTTACAGGGATTGCGGGAAGTCTATACTTCCGGGCAGCTTTTCCGACTAGGCGAATGGCACGATTCATACGTCTTTGACACGCTGCGCAAGGGGTGGTGGTTTGACATATCAGCCGGTGTCCCTGGAATGCACGTATTTGATGATTCGTATTTAGGAACACGCCTTACGCACGCCAAGGGGGAATTTCGGAAATCCGGGGAATTGCCCGAAAACGCGCCCCCGGGTTATCTTTCGGAAAAAGAGCGCGCGGAATCGAAGACAGTGGCGCAGATGGATGGCCAGCATGTTCTCGTTAAGACAAAGAACTGCGTACCCGACAAGAAGATCAGGGCTAACATCGCCTTCGCGGCTTCAACTGTTTCTTCTGAAAGGTACTTGCCGCAGTGCGCGACTGATTATGATTCTGTTGCCGTTGTCGTATCTGCGGGTCCAAGTCTGGAAGGTAGCCTTGAGCATATTGCTAATCTTGCTGCGAGACCGGGACACTATGTAATTGCTGTGAAGCACGCCGTGAAAACTCTCCGAGAACACGGCATACCTGTTTGGGGCGTAATACTTTTGGACCCGCGTCCGCATGTGGCTGATTTTGTGGATGTTGACGACAAGAAGGTGAAGTATTTTGTTTCTTCCATGTCGCATCCAGATACGATAGAGTTACTTGACGAGCACGCGTTAGATTATTGGGTTTACCATGCACATGTCGGGGCGGGGGAGGAAAAGGTTATTGCGGAGCAAATTGGAAAAGACCAGTTTATGGTCTCGGGCGGTTGTTCGACAGCCCTCCGGGGGCTTGGTGTTCTCCGGGTTATCGGATTTAGAAGATTCCGTTTGTTTGCTTACGATTTGTGCTATCCTTCACCAGAGGAAAAATCTGGAAATGCCTTTAAAAACACGCAATACATGACGGTGACGGTGGAAGGTAGGGAATTCCACACTGACGCCGAAAAAATAGCCCAGGTGCAGGACTTTAAGAACCTTCTTGTTAGTATGCCGGAAGTTGAAGTCGAGTGTTACGGCCCCGGAATTGTTCCGCACTATTGGAACTGTAACCGCGAAATTCGCCCGCATTTTGAGGATGCTCTTAAATTGCCGGTTGATGCGCAGATGGCCGCAGAGTAGAACCGGCCCCGTCTTTGGGGGTAGATCAGGGTATCCCGGCCACTATAGATTACCCCCCGCTTTGCAAGAACACGGGGGGTTTTTCATGGGAAAAATATGGCAGATAAGACTTATTCTCATCCCGAGGTCAGGAACCTCGTGCCCGATCTTCTTAGAAGAGACGGCGGCGAGGAACTTTTAAATACAATTGGCGTCGAGGTTTGCGGGCATTACAGGAGAGATTTAGAGTCTCGCCAAGAGTGGGACAAAATGCACGCGGAGTGGTTGCGGATGTATTTTCAGACAGACCGCCCCATCAACCCGCCTTGGCAGGAATCTTCATCAGAGTCCCTGCCCATTTTGTCGGAAGCAAATACGCAATTTACGGCGCGTGCATATAAAGCTATTTTTCCTACGGGAAATTTGTTGACTGGTTTACCGATAGGGAAAGTTGACGCGCACGCGCGCTCCAGGGGAAAGCGCATAGGAACTCATATGCGTTGGCAGCTTCTCCATAAAATGAAATCGTATAAACGCAATAAGAAGCGTATGCTTAAGAGCGTTGCTCTGCACGGTTCTTTTTTCACCAAGACGTATTACGATCCTGTCCATAAAATGAATAGGGTTGATAATATTCGCGGTGTTGACATTGTTGTTCCTTACGGCACGGGTCCGCGTGACGTAGAGGATCTTACGCGCTGGACGCACAGAATCCCCATGACCGTTGAGCGCTCAATGCTCTTGGAAAGGGTTGGGTACCTTACCGAGAAAATAGAGCCGTATAAGGGAAGCGGTTTACAGAAAGATCAAGACACCGCGCATGACGAGGCGGTGGGTCTTAGCGAGAGCGCTTACGAGGAGGGCATGGGCCTCGTTTTTGAGCAATTCGCATATTTTGATATTGATGAGGACGGCTACCCAGAACCTTATACAATTACTGTTGATGCAAACACAAAAAAGGTTCTGCGCGTGCAAATCGGCTGGGAGACTGACGAGGCGGGTAATCCTGTCAATAAGTTCGGTATGCCGGTTGCAAAGAATTCCCCTGATTATCTGGCCCCGGTAAATTGTTTGACGCACTATGTTTATATGGAAAACCCGGATGGTTTTTACGGATTGGGTCAGGGGCACCTTTTGGCGCAACTTAACGCATCTGTTAATAAGTTAACGCGGCAGTTCGTCGATTCTTCGACTTTGGCTGTTGTCGGAAATCATTCAGGTTTTGTCTCTGATCAAATCGCCGGTCCTACGGGCGGTGTTCTGGAGATGGTTCTTGGGAAATTCAAAAAAGTTTCTGCGACTGCGGAAGAGATGGCCAAAGGGATATATCAATTCAATTTCCCCGGCCCCAATCAATCGATTATCGAAGCCATCCAACTTCTCTTGGGGCGCGCAGATAGACTGGGATCTGCAACTGAGGCCATTACTGGTCAGACTGAAAAGGTCATGCAGCCCACGACAGTTATGGCCCTCATCGAACAAGGGCTGCAAGTGTTCTCGGACGTTTACGACGGCATTTTGGAATCGTGGACGCAAGAATTAAATATATTATACCGCCTGAATTATAAACACATGGACCCGGTAGAGTATTTTGGTGTTTTGGACATTCCAGGTGAAGAGGAGCAGATGCACGCAGGGCGTGAGGACTACACGCCGGATTTCCAGGTTAGGCCGGTTGCCGATCCGAAATCCGCGACATCCCAGCAACGTCTTCAGAGGGGGCAGATGGAGTACGGGATACTTATGCAAAACCCGCTTGTGATGAACTCCCCAATGCACATTTACAATGCGACGCGCACATTCTTGGAAACCATAGAGGCCGAGGACATCGATGCGCGCTTACCCAACCCCGGCTCTCAGGTTGGGCGCGTTGACGATCCGCGCATGGAAAACCAGTTAGCTTTATCCGCGTCGCCTATGATTTCTATGGTTTTCCCAGATCAGGATCATGCGATGCACCTTGAGGCTCACATTGAGGAGTTGAATGATACGCGCCTTACGGGTTTGGGAAGGCACCTTTTAGCAGGGCACATTGAATCGCATAGGAGAATGGGGAATGGAGCGGTCGGCAATACGGGGATGGTTCCGGCAGGAGGAGACACAATGGGTATTGGAAGCACTCCAGCAGAAATTCCCACAGAAGGGATGGGGGGAGAAATCCTCGATGGCGGAAGTGAAGGAACTGTGGGGACAGAAAATGGTCCTGGATTATCTACGGACCTTGGCGGACAAGGATCTATTTTATGAAACTCGACAGGATAATTGAAAAAAATCCCCGTATCTTATCAGACATATTCAAGACAATGAGTGACGTTTATAC
>Ga0114900_1002109_pt1 | contig 11369 bp, 12 predicted proteins | sample MalvireepMed_231_FD_89685 | JGI IMG/M metagenome (GOLD analysis project Ga0114900, IMG submission 89685) | Marine viral communities from the Global Malaspina Expedition - Malaspina viral metaG DeepMed_231 | ecosystem: Environmental > Aquatic > Marine > Oceanic | place: Mediterranean Sea...
CGGGGGCACCGATCGCGGAGGCGGTGCGGTATTTTTGGGACGAGGAGCAGCCCGAAGCGGTGTTGATCGAGTGCGAGGAGACGTGGCCGATGCAGCCGGCGGTCCTGAAGGCGCTGGAACAGCAGAGCGGGGGGGAGGCGTGGCACCGGCTGACCGATCCGCAGCGGTTGTCCCTGGCGCTGAAGAAGCATTACAACGAGATGGCGTACGTCCTATGGACGACGAATTACGTGGAGTGTGACGGCGGGGCGAAGTTGAAGGCGGACACGGGCCGATCCGCGATTGAGGCGAAAGTGGCGGGGATGGCCGGGAAAGAGTCCCCGCTGGCGTCGTTTTATCACGACCTGTTACAGCGGTATGAGCAGCAGGGGCAGACGAGCTGATGGGGCCGAGGGTCACGACCGCCAATCGGCAGGGGTACCGAGCGGTCGCGGCGGCGGTGCTGGCGCGTGCGGTGCGGGATCTCACCCCGGAACCGACTGACGGCACGGCCCACCCGAAAGCGTTGAATCGGCAGACCGCCCAGCAGTTCTTCCGGTCGCCCGCGAGTCCACGCCTTGCTCTCTGGTGCGCGTGGTTGAATCTCACCCCGGATCGGGTCTGTGCTGTCATGGAGACGATCGCCGAGTAATCGATGCCCGTAACCAGCGTCCCCCCGGTGCTGCGCGACCGGTTGATGACCGAATTTCGTCGGTTTCTGTGCGAGCAAAACGACTTTATTCCGTTCGAGCATCAAGCCTCGTGGTGGGCCACCACCGATGGCTACGTGCTGAGTGACGTGGAGGTCGAGGCCGACGCCCCCGGCCCGTCGATGCTGGTGCGCCTTCCCGACCGCCGCTGCGTCACCCGCCGTCTGGACCCCCGCCCCCACGGACGGGCGAAAGTGGTCGCGGAACTCGGGGCGTATAAATCAGGGAAATCGGCCGGGGCCGGCCTCTGGGCCGCCGCGTTCGCCGCCATCCCCGGCGCGACCGTCTACCTCGTCGGGAACGAATACGATATGTGCGCCCCGGAATTCGACTACCTCCTCGAAGCCCTCTGCTCGGAACGCGGGCTGAATCAGGGCTATCAGTCACTCCAGAACCGACCGAAGGACGGACGCTTGTGGTTGGAGCTGGATAACGGGGCGCGGTTCGAGGCCCGGTCGTGGGAACGCTCGGAATCGCTCAAAGGCAAGGAAGTGGACGCCTATATCTACTGCGAGGCGTATCAACTGCCGGGGATCGAGTGCTTCACCTCCGTGGCGCAGAATTTGCGCGTCCGACAGGGCTACGCCATCTTTCCGACCACCCCCGACCGCCCGTGGGTCGAAGTGTTCCACCAGCACGGGCACGGGAACCCGGATTTTCCGTCCTGGGTGTGCCAGTGCGGGATTCCGGCCATCGTGAACCCCTATAGCTTCGATCAGGCGGCGATGGACCGCGACGAACACCTCCTGACCCGAGAAAAGTTCTCGATTGCCTATCTCGGGAAACTCGGGCACTACATCGGGCGCGTCTACGACCATCAGCGGGGCGATCGGCTCCTCTCCGTGGCCGAGTCCCCCCGTCTGTGGCATAATGCCGAGCGGGGCGCGGTGCGCGAGAATTTCCGCCTCCCCCATGATTGGTCCGTCGAACTCGGGGCCGATACCGGGACGTACTGTGCCGCCGTCGTCATCGGCGTCTCCCCGGACGGGATGGCCTACGTGCTGGACGAAGTAACAAATTATCGGTATGTGGCGAACACCACCGAACTCGATGCCGCCAGCTCCATCGTCCGCTGGTCCGACGCCGTCCGACGGATGGCCGCCCTCTGGCAAACCCGCCCCCTCGCGTGGGTGGACGGGAACTCCCAGTTCAAAGAGGAATGCCGGCACCACGGCCTCCATCTGCTCGCCAATAAACGCGGACGGGAAGCCCGGACGGAAGGGGCACGGCAGTATTTCCAGCATGATCAGATCCGGCTCGCCCCGTGGCTGTCAATCGTCCCCTACGAACTCGAATACGCTCGCTGGCCCGACACGGCCACGGCCGCCGGGAAATATGAGCGGCTTAAAGTCAACGATCATGCCCTGGATTGCGTCGAACACGTCCTCTCGCGGCATCCCCACGGCCGTGCCGAACGCCCGGACCCGGCGTTCGTCCCCCCAGGGTCCATCCAGTGGCTCGGGTCGCCGATTCGGAAACGTCGCCCGACGACCGGCATCGATGTCCATCTCGGAGGGGGCTGATGACTGAGATCGCCGCGCAACTCACGCTGATGGAACGAAAACTGCGCTTTATCATGCAAACGCTATCATTGACACGTCGAACGCCCGATGGACAGACCGAATCCCGGTCCCTGACCGCGCTGTTCGAGGAGATGCAGACCCATGTGGGAGAGACTCCGCCAACACTTGCTGACGTGGCTCAACGGGCCTTCGCCAAACCTGCCGGAAGTCCGGTGGGACGACCTGCAAGCGATGCAGGACCGGATGGATTCCCTGGAGCGCCTGGTGATGAGCCATCTGCAACGACCGGATGAAGGGAGCGGCCTGATCCCCGCCAGCAATGAAGCGGATCTCGCCACGCTACCCGACGCACATTTAGGAGCGCAATAATGCCGAAACTGGAACTCGATCTCCCGTATACCGAGGAAGGCGAAGCCCTCGCATCCCTCTTGGAACAGCAGATTCCCGGCGTTCGTCGCGTGGCTCCAGCGAACCAACCGGGGTGGATCGCGGATCGGGCGCGGCAATCCTATCCGACACCGCCGCCCGTGCCCACTGGGGCGCAACCGCAGGACTGGCGCACGAATCCACGCGGAGTCCCATCAGATCCACGCGGAGCGCAGAATATGCCGTCCGTGGTCGGTCCCGACGGCCAGCGGCAACCGAGAGGCGGCCGGATTCCGGGGGTGACGGTACCGGGAGGGGTGTCTCGGCGTCAGCGGGGTGGCGGTTTCAATGTGCATCCCACGACTGGGCCGACAGGCGAACCGCTCACTCCTGCGCGACGACCGCCAATAGATCCGTTGTTTGGTCGTAGTCCACGGCGCTAATCATGCCCGATAAAGCGACGATTCTCGCAGACTACACCACCGACTACGACCGGCTTCGCGCCCAGAAAGCTCGAAACGTCGGCTCGGTGGAATTGCGGATTCTGACCAATCTGTCCTTCGTCTCCGGGGAACACTGGATCGGCAGCCAGAATCGGGTGCTGTTTACCCGGAAACGCGATCCCAATAAGCTCTATCTGGTCTTTAACCTCACGGCCCAGATGCTCCACAAGATGCTGGGACGCTTGAGCAGTATTGCGCCGGTCTTCAAGGCCCGCGCCGATAAACAAGACCCCAAGTCCATTGCCAAGGCCGAAGTGGTCGATAAACTCGTCCGCGCCCTCGATGAAAAGCTCGATCAGAAGTCTCGGACGTGGGAAATCCTCTGGTGGATGGCGATTGGCGGCGTGGCGTTTGAATACGTCCCATGGGTCAAAGACGCCACGATGGAACCGATGCCCCGGTTCGATCCCGAGACGAATGAGCTGATGTGGACCGATGTGCAGAGCGGAGAGGTGGTCCCCGAGTCCCTGCGCCAGGAAGCCTTGATGCAGGGGGCACCCCAGGAACGGTTTACCGTCATCGAGGACATGGTGCTGGCTGGGGACATCGGGAGCGAAGTCCTGAGTCCGTTACAGGTCTTTATTGATTCGTCGGTGCGTTCGATTGACGATCTCGCTCCCGATCAGGCGGTTTATATCGCCAAAATCCGCACGATGGGCTGGATCGAGGCGAATTACGATGTCAGCGCCGATACCATCCAAAATATCAAAGATTCCACCGAAGTACGGATTCTCAGCACCGATATCAAGCAATTCGGCGATCCAACCGGCTCGGTCCATCTCCAAGACCTGATTCCACGCATTCAGGGGAGTCGCACCGAACATGATCCCGATCTGGCCGTCGTGGTGGAACGCTTTCAGCCGATTTCAGGGAAACACCCCCGTGGGAAGTACACGGCGTTCATTCCGGGCGAACAGATCCTCCTCGATGACGATAGCCCCTATGAATCCATTCCCGTGGTCGATTTTCACTGGGGGCCGACCACGACAAGCTTCTGGAGCAACGATTACGTCAGTGACCTGATTGCCCCCCAGCGCTTTCTGAATAAGCGGCTCTCGCAACTCGGGGAACAGGCGAATGCGTCGATTTACGCTGATGAACTCCTCGGCCCGACGCTGAAACGGGAAGATGTTCCGTCGGACTATCCGGCCCCGATTGAAGGCGGGTTGACCGATTCGGGCGTCAAAATGGTGCAACGGCGCGATCCACCCCAACTCCCCGCGTGGTTCATGCAATCGGTCGATCTCACGCTGAAATTGATGCGTGAAATCGCGGGCGGCGTCGATCTCTTCGGTGAACAGAAGTTTCCGGGCCAGTTGCGGGGACCGATGGCCGTCCCGATGCTGCAAGAGATTCTCGACACCCAATGGGGGAACCTCTATCAACATCTCGGCCAGCGCATGGGCAAAGTGAAGGAAATGCGGATCAATCGGGTGAAAGAGTACTATCCCGCCTTCCGCACGCTCCATTACACCGACAACAGTATGAAAGATGAGGTCTTCATCTTCCAGACCTCCGAGATTCTCAAAGCCGGCACCGATTATTCGATTACGGTCGAGCGGGGCAGCTTGATTCCTGAATTTCGGGCGTTGCGGGAGGCGCGACTGCGCGAGCGGCTCCAGTCGCCGCTGTCCGTGCTGTATATGGATGAACGGACGGGGCGGATCGACAAGGAGCGGATTGCCGCTGACCTGAATATGGGCGATGTGGGCCGCGAAGCCAAAGAATCCCAGTACCGAAAGCTCGGCATGTCGCTCGTCGAGCGGTTGTGGCAGGGCGAAGCGTTACCGGAGCATCTCCCGATGCCGTTCTGGAACCTGCGCGTCATCATGGACGAACTCGAATCCGAGATGGCGACGACCGAGTTTCTCTCCGCCAGTCCCCAGATCCAGCAGGGATTTGTCGGCTTCTGGAACAAGTGCCGCGAACATCTCATGGCCGCGTCCGAACGGCGCGAAAGTGGGGCGGAACAGCAGCAGATCCAGGGTGCCGTCGCCCAGGCTGCCCAGCAAGCCGCCGCGAAAGCCGCCGCCGAAGCGATTGACATGGCGATGGATCAATTCAAGGCCAGTCAGCAGGTTGCCCCACAAGCGCCCCAGGCGTTGGCCCAGGCGATGGCGCAGACGCAACAGTCGCCCCAACAACCCCAGTAATGCCCTTCACGAAAGTCGGGCGTGACACATTCACGAGTCCTAGTGGCCGCACCTTTACCAAGAAACAGGTGGAGCTGTATTACGCCACCGATGGATTTAAATCTCGAAAGGTGCGTCGGAAAACCAAGGCCAAGTCTACCGGGACCGCGAAGACTCGACGACGCACATCTTGACAAAGATCGTCTCTGATTTTTATACTGCGTCGATGCACTGACCACCTGTGGCCGATGCGAACACGGGCCGAGAACACGCGCTGGGGATTCATCGGCAGATGAACACCCCCATCCGCACTCACGGACCACTCGACTGAGGAGACTGCGATGGCAGACGAAAACGTACCCGTTGCCCCCGAGACGCCCGTAGATGGCGGCGGCGAAGGGACAACACCGGAACAAACAGACGCAGGAGGTGATACCTCATCCGGCGCATGGCCGGCGGAAGCACAAGCCGAATATACGAGGAAAACACAAGCCCTCGCGGACGAACGCAAACAGTGGGACACCCAACGCACCCAGCAGGCGCAGCAGTTGCAGCAATATGCGCAGCAGATGCAGCAACAGCAGTATGCGCGTCAGGCACAGCAACAGGCAACGCAGGGACAGCAAAGTCAGCAGACGATGCTGGATCAGCTTCGCCAAATGCCCTATCTGGATGGCGCAACGGCGGCCCAACTGATGGAACGCATGGTCAATGAGGGGATTAACCCGCTCAACAAAGCGATCCAAGACCGCGATGTGGCGCTCGCGCAACTCTACAAGGACTACAAATCCCTTCGGAACAATGTCGGGCAGTCCCAGGGGGCGCAAGCGCAAAAAGACCTCGATTCTCGGTTTGTGAAAATCCGTAAAGAACAGGGGTTACCCGACGCGGAGGTTATCAATGAAGTCATGCAGGATATCTATCTCTCGCATGAAGGCGATAGCCTCGATTCTGAATTTCCCGCGATGATGCGAAGTCGATGGGAAGCGATTCAGAAAGCGGTGCGGGATTCCGATCGCGCGGCTGCGAAGAAGGCGAAGGACTCGCCGTTCCCCTCACGGGGAGGCGAAGTGTCGCCGACCAGCGGCAAGACCGGTGGCTACAAGACGCCCGAAGACCGGGCGAACGAATTGTGGCCCATGCTCAACCCCGGCCAGCAAGAATGAGGGATCGTCTCCGTTAAAGGAGGCACCTCGCTATGGCGAGTACCACTGATGTCATTGAGGCAATGAAATACACCTATGGTGTAGATCAAGTCCTCTATCTCGTCAATCAAGAAGTGGTCTGCTGGAATATGTTCCAGAAGATCAAGAAGCCGATGGGTGGGCGTGGTCAGTTCATCATGCCCATCATGGTGAAGAATCCAGGCGCGTGGTCGGGGCTAACCGAAGGCGGATCATTGCCCTCGAATATCAACCCAGACACGACCGAAGCGACGTTCAGCCTCCAAGAATTTGCGGGGCTGTACAACATGTCGTGGAAACTCATCCAAGACGCACGGAACTCGAAGTTTGCGTTCCAGACGGCGTTGAAGATGATGGAAGCGGGTTTCCGTCGCCGGATTCTCAAGCTCATCAATGCCGACCTGATTTCGGACGGGTTGGGCAAGTTGGCGATTATGCCAGCAGCGGATAACCAGACCACGATTACCGTTGATGCACTGCCGAGTATCGATCTCGGAATGACAGTCGATCTGATTGACGCTTCTGACAATGACGCTGATTTGGCCGCGTCTCGAACTGTGACGGCCATTGATGTGCCGAATCGTACTGTCACCATTAGTGGCTCTGCACCCAGCGGCACCGCCGCCGGGGATTTCTTCTGTATTGAAAATACGACGAAATCAGGAGCCATTTACCACACCGAAGGACTCTTGGGTGTGATTGATGACGCGAATCCCCCTTCGGGGAACTTTGGCGGCATTAATCGCAGCACCGCAGGTAATGAGTTCTGGGAATCGGTGGTGTTAGCAAACGGCGGGACGAACCGTGCGCTCACGGAAGACCTCATTATGCAACTTGAGGATTCTGTTCGTGAGAAGGGCGGGGGATCGCTGAATGCGTACATCTCCAACCTCGCCGTGGTCCGGCGCTATCACGAGCTGCTGCGCGAAGATACCTACTTCGCCATGAGTTCGCCGAAGGCGTTGGATGGCGGGGCGGGGGTGGGCCGTGATGGTGGCGCACAGCAAAAAGGCAAAGATGGTGGTGATGGACGGACGATCTATCGGTTCAGCGGCCAGCCGTGGCACGTCGAGCCGTATTTCGCTGCGAATACCATTATCGGGATGGACAAAAAGCACTTCTACCTCGGTCACGGGGAAAATGCAGTGCCGCGTCCAGTGAGTGAAATCTTCGATGGCACCCCGTTCTTCCGTCAGACCTCTAACGCGACCTTCGAGGTGGCGTGGTACTGGCAGGGGCAACTGCTGAGTGATAACCCAGCAGCCGGGGCGAAGATCGAAGACGTTGCTGAGTCGTAAACTGAGTAGGTGGGGGATCAGGGCCGTTTCTGGGAAGGTTGGCCCTGATCCCTGTCACTTCGCCAGAAAGTAGGAAGTTATGGGAATTAAAGCGATTGCACGCTTAGCGCCGGTTCATGTGGTCTACACCATTTCAGCAGGTGAAGCCGCTGATACTGGTATTTTTGTGGCCGATCAGGACTATCAGATTATGGATGTGCGTGAGGTGCATAGCACGGCAGGAGCTAGCAGCACCACCCTCGATGTGGGCATTGCGGCCTCGGGGACGGCTCCGGCCAGTCTCACCACCGCCTTGAGTTCGGCGTTGGCGTTGGATAGCACGGCGAATACGCCGGTCCAATCCACCCTGACCTCGACCTTGGCGAACCGCAAGATGGACAAAGGCGAACAACTCTCGTTGAATTACACCGGCACAGTCACCGCCTACGAAGGTTCGGTGCATGTGGTGCTGAAGCCGATTCGCACCAATACGACGTATTAGAGGGGTTATGGATATTTTTGATCCGGTGAAGTACTCGATTGCAGAGAATAAGTTCTTTCTGTCGCACATGGGGGAATCCCCGGTGGCGGCATTGCAAGACAGCCTTCCCGAAGGCGTCAACCCGGTCACGGTGCAGGAAGTCTTGGGAGAAGTCTACGAACGAGAAGAACTCAAGAAGCATCGAGGCAACGAGTGGGTGGGTCAGGCCGCGATTGTCTCCACGATTCAGACCTATCTCACCGAATGGCAGAAGTGGGGTGAAATGTCGAAGCGGGGTGCCCCTCGCTTCCCCACGCTCCATGCCTGGGACGGGAAGGGCCGACCGCATCGCGGTGGGATCGGATCAGATTCGCATCAGGTGTCAACGTGGATCGATAGCAACGGGAACCGGCATCCATTCCGCGTGGAGCTACAGCAGACCACGTTGCAGGATTTCCACCCCCCGTGGGTGAAAGAGGAAGAACCGCTGCCTGACGATCTCGTCCATGATGCCGAAAAGGGGTTTCTCCAGTGTCCGGTGGACGGCTGGAGTACCAATTACAACACCGACTCACGCAACGCCTACAACATGGCGCGGGCACGCATGTCTCGTCATTGCAAGACCAGTAAAGACGACCGGGTGCAGGAGTTCGGGCTGAAAATCTTCGGATAACGATGCCGGACGACCAGATCCGTCTGCCGCTGGCGTCCCATTCTCCCCCTCCATGTGAGGAGTCGCTGCACTTTTGGCATCCAAATCGGTTTGGGGTGCGGTTTGCCCCAACAGATTTTCGGGATCGGCTCCAGCGGATGCATCCCGATCTGGATGTCACCTGGCATCCACTGAAGGAACGCTGGTTGGTGTGGTATCGGCGTCCTCGCATTGAGCAGGGCTGGTTGTTGCTCTTTGTGGCCGAGGATTCCCAGCACCGCTACGTCCCCCTCGATGAACGCATTCTGGCCGCGTGCTATGAGCAGAGCGGATTCAAGTGGGGGTCAGGAAAAGCGTATTGGGCGCGAATCGAGGGCGAAGCGGAGCGCGATCAGGCGTACAGAGATGCGGCGCGGGAGCAGAATCTCGACGATGCCGGGTCCGATCACTGGAATCACACGAAGATCCAGATCAGCATGTGTGGGCACTCCTCGGGCAGTAAGTTCGTGAACCACCACGCGGGAGACTAATCGTGGCAACGGGACAAACGCTGCTTGACACGATGGAGGTCATGGATCGCGGACTCCAGCTCCAGTCCGGGGAAACCGGGGTGACACTGGCGCTGCGGGCGTTGAACGCCTCGCAAGATCACTTCGAGTCGATGATGGCGTTGCAGCCGAATGTCATGGGGTCCAGTGTCGGCACGGTCACTACGTCGGCCAGTACGGAAGCCACGGCTTACCCCACCGGCCTGACCCGTCTGGACCGACTCCAGTTCATTGACCCGGACACGAGCCGTCCGGCCTGGGATCTGGAACGGGTAGGACCGGTGGGGGATCACTATGCCTCACGGGTCATGTTTCCATCGGTTCAGTTCAATACGTCAACGACCGGACGACCCGTACGCTACTGGACGAATGGCAGCAACATTTACTGGGATCCGCTCCCGAGTGCCACGCATACGATTCGGTATTACGGGATGAAGTCGGCCTCGGCGATTACAGCCGGCGGCACGTTTGCCTATCCTGATATTGTGATGATGCCGATCGCGCAGTTTGCGGTACGGATGTTACGGATCGGGAAGGATGACGAAGCGGGGCCGGTGATTGATCTGGGAATGCAGGTGTTTGGACCGGTCATTCAGACAATGAGCCGGTTCAATCGGGATCGTGCGCCGGGGTATGACTACCGGTATATGCACACAGAATAGGAGTGCCGGATGGCGCAGGAAGATTTTACCGATCGTTGGAGTGTGCAACTCGTTAAACGGGCCAAGATTGATGCGGCCTCCAGCGGGAATAACACCCTGGTGGCAGCGGTCACGGGGAAGAAGATCCGGGTCTTGGCGGCCTTTTTCACCATGACCGGCACCGCCGTGACGATTCGCTTCGAGGATGGCGCAGATGGGACGGCGTTGACCGGGCAGATGGGACCGACCGCAGGGCAGACGATTGTGCTGCCGTTTAATCCCGTAGGGTGGTTTGAAACCTCGGCGGCCACATTGCTGAATCTGGAACTCAGCGGGGGGCAGTCCGTGGATGGGTCACTGGTGTATATCGAGGCGTAAATGGCTGATATTCAAGTTGTCAACACCGACTCGGATCTCTCCGAAAATACGCTCCTCACAGAAGAAAACGCCTACACCATCACGGGGCTGCACACGTTCAGTCGTAGCACGAATGCCCCGTTTGCGGTGGTGTCCGGCGCGGCGGTCGTGGCAAATCTCGATGCCGATAAGTTGGATGGCCTTCAAGCGACCGCGTTTGTGAAGGCAGATGGTACCGTGGCCCTCTCCGCAAACTGGGATGCGGGGGGGTACGAGATTCGGTCGAACACCTTCGAGAGCGATGTCGCTACCGGGACGATCCCGCTGGTCATTGCCTCAACAACCAAATGTACCAACCTTAACGCCGACAAGCTCGATGATCAGGAAGGCACCTACTACCTCGCCGCCGCCAATGCCACGGGCACGCTCGCGGTCGGTAAAGGGGGGACCGGAGCCACCACTCTGACTGATGGGGGTGTCTTGCTGGGGAGTGGCACCAGTGCTATTACAGCCACGGCCGTGCTGGGAGATGGGGTCATTCTGATTGGGGATGCCTCGGGTGATCCCACCACGTTGGATGTGGGCAGCTCCTCTGGCATCACGATCCTGGGCACGATTGCTACGGGGGTGTGGGAGGGCACGGATGTTGGTGTCGCTCATGGAGGCACGGGAGTCAGCACGCTCACCGATGGGGGAGTACTCCTTGGCAGTGGGGCCAGCGCCATCACCGCAATGGCGGTGCTGACTGACGGACAGATGATTGTCGGAGACGGCTCTGGCGATCCCGTCGCCGAAAGCGGAGCCACCCTCCGCACCAGTATTGGCGTCGGCACGGGAGACAGCCCCACGTTTACGGCTGTTACCGCTGGACAGGTGGATATCACCGGAGAGGGCGATCTGCGCTTGCAGGACAACTCCGGGGGCCAGTATGTGGGCTTCGATGCCCCTGCCACGGTATCTGGCACCTACACCCTCACGATGCCTGCCGCGATTGGGTCGGTGAACCAGGCTCTGAC
>Ga0114900_1002113_pt1 | contig 11359 bp, 9 predicted proteins | sample MalvireepMed_231_FD_89685 | JGI IMG/M metagenome (GOLD analysis project Ga0114900, IMG submission 89685) | Marine viral communities from the Global Malaspina Expedition - Malaspina viral metaG DeepMed_231 | ecosystem: Environmental > Aquatic > Marine > Oceanic | place: Mediterranean Sea...
CTCATAGAAGGCGTCGCGGCCCCCCTGCGCGATCAGGCCATAGGTGCGGGCCAGCGCCGGGTTCTTGAAGATCTCGCCTTCCCGGGGCGTGCGGCCCTCCGGCGCCCAGACGGCCTTGAAGTTGTCGACCTCCTCGATGCCCAGCTTGCCGCCGGTGAAGTTGGCGTAGCTGCGGTCCAGGTAATAGGCGACGTTCTGGCTAACCGGCGCGCCCTCGCTGGCATGGGCGATGGCCGGGGCAAACAGGTCCTTCCAGGGCAGCTTGCCGTAGCGTTCGTGCAGGGTCCACCAGGCGTCGACCGCGCCGGGCACGCTGACGGCGATGGCGCCGTGCGAGGGGATGAGGCCGTTCTTGGCGCGGGCCCGCACCGTCTCCAGCGACAGGCCCCGGGGGCTGCGGCCCGAGCCGTTCAGGCCCATGACCTGCTTGGTCTTCGGGTCCCACAGCATGACGAAACAGTCGCCGCCGATGCCACACGCGATGGGCTCGGCATAGCCCAGCACCGCATTGGCCGCGATGGCCGCATCCACCGCCGAGCCCCCGGCCCGCAGGATGTCGATGGCCGCCAGCGTCGCCAGGGGGTGGGCCGTGGCCGCCGCCCCATGGGTTCCCCAGGCTGCGCTGCGGCTGGCGAATGTGGCCCCGTCGATCCGATCGCCCGGTCCCACGTCGGGCCGGTCGCGGTTGGGCGTCGCCTCCCGGCTCTGTCCCGCAGCCCCGCTGGCGAAGAGCGCGCCTGGCAGGGCAGCGGGCAGGGCGGCCAGGAAGGTGCGGCGACGCATGGGCAGGCTCCGGATCAGCGATGTAACAGCGCCGTCACTATAGGCGCCACAGCCGCTCGCGAGGCTAGTCCCCGAGTTGGATATTCAGGGCTGTCAGGGCGTCGGCGATGGGAATGAACAGGTTGATGCCCGTAGGCGCGCTGCCAGGCTGGAAGCTCGCCACGGTAATGGCGATCACCTGGCCGCGGCTGTTCACCAGCGGGCCGCCGCTGTTGCCCGGGTTCACCGTCACATCGCTCTGGATGAAGCGGAGACCGTCGGTCACCCTTGTGGCCGAGACGATGCCCCGCGTGATCGTGCCTTCGAAAGCCTCGTCCAGCGGGGTGCCCACCGCAAAGACATCGTCTCCCGCCTGTGGCGAGTTCAGCTCCAGCCCTAGCGGCGCGCGGCCCGCAGGGGGGGCGATCTTGATCAAGGCTACATCACGTCGGGGATCGCTGCGCACGACTTCCCCAGGGCCTCGGCGCCGTCGGTCCAGCGAACCTTGACGTATTTGGACCGGCCGACGACGTGCGCGTTCGTCAGAATCTCGCCGGTCGAGGAAAGCAGGAAGCCGCTGCCATGCCCGGCGTCCGAGAGGACGGAGACGGCCGATTGCGCGGCGGCGGCGGGGGGCCTTGGCCGCAAGGCGGTCGCGGTCAGCCGCAGCGGCGGCCATTGTTGACCGGCTGTGGACGGCGCGCCTGGATCCGTAACGACCCATCGCCTGAAATCCTCATCCGCCAGCAAGGCGAGGGCGTTTTCACGGAAGGCGCCGTGCAACAGCCGGTCGATGCCGTCCACCTCCTCTGAATGTAGCCTGGCGCCCCCCCGCGTATTGACCCGGGAAACCAGTCGGCGTTGCAGCGGGTCGTAGATCTGCCATTCGATGGTCAGAATCATCTCGCCTCGGAACCTCTCGGCGCCGACGTCCGGGTAGAAGACGCAAAGACGCGCCTCGACGTTATCAACCGCGACCCCAAGCAGAAGGCTGCCGGTGGGCATTGCGGTCTCGAACAGATTGTCACCTTGTCTTGGAAGCCCTAGCCGCGCGGCCTCTTCGTCCAGGATTGCGGAAAACCGCGATAAGTCCCAGTCCGGCTCTTCCGCCTTCCAGTAAAGAGGAGAAGGCCCGAGGTCGCAGAGGAGCCAGGGTCCGCCCTTACCCCAGACCTGACCCTCATGCAGGCGAAACGCCAGTCGGTCGAGCTTCAACACTCGCGCACTGCCGGCGTTTTCGATTGGCGCCGGCGTGGCTGAAGGCGGCAGGGGCAGGGGCGCTGCAACTGTACTTCCGGTCCAAGATACGCCCAACAGCACAGCGGCCCAGGCCAGCCATAACCCCCACCTCATGACGCCCCTCCAGTTCTCTCTATGTTCTAGAAGAACTGGTCTAGCCCGGCAAGGTCCACACCGCCGTCTTCTTGACCTCCATGTCCTCCAGCTCCCGCGTCGTGGCGACCTGGTATTCGGCGAGTTTGATCAGGCCTTCGCGGGGGAAATAGCTGCGGCCGGGGTCGCCGATCAGCACTGTGGCGCCGGCGGCCTTGGCCTGACCCAGCCAGGCCATGACCCGGGCGGCCAGGGGCTTTTCGTAGCAGATGTCGCCGGCCAGGATGACTTCGGCCGGCGGCGGCGGGGCGTTCAGCAGGTCGATGCTGGTGAAGGCGCAGGCCACCTCGTTGGCGGGCGCGTTCAGGGCCAGGGCCGCGCCGCAATAGGCGTCGATGTCGGCGGCCAGCACATGGGCCGCGCCGGCCTTGGCCGCGGCGATGGCGACGATGCCCGAGCCGGTGGCGAAGTCGATCACCCGCTTGCCGGCCACGATCTGCGGATGGTCGAGGATGTAGCGGGCGAGCGCCTGGCCGCCGGCCCAGGCGAAGGCCCAGAAGGGCGGCGGCAGACCGATCTGTTCCAGGGCCTCTTCGGTCAGTCGCCAGATCGGCATGACCTCGTCGGCCAGATGCAGGCTCAGTTCAGGGGTGTGGGGCGGCGCCTGCTGGCGGGTATTGGCCAGGATAAAGGCGCGGCGGCCCTCCGGGGTCTGCTCGATCACGCCGCTCTCCTGCACCTTGCGTCGCAGGCAAGTGGCGAAGAACCCCGTTCCCCGCAAGGGGAATGATCAGGCCGCGGCCAATGTCGCAGGCGGGCGCTTGGAGGCGGCCAGGCGCAGCACCTCCATATAGCTGCCCCGTATCTCCATCTGCGGCCCGAAACCCTTGCTCAACAGCAGCCGGTGGGCCTTGGGCAGGCTGTAGCAGGGCAGGTGCATGAAGATGTGGTGCTCGCAGTGATAGTTCACCCAATAGGGGGCGATGAAGGCCCGCGCGATCGGACCGGCATAGGTGGTGCGGGCGCAGCGGAACGGGTCGCGCTCATCCTTGGCGACGCAGGCGTGCTCGCCGATGTTGCGCAGGCGGGTGATCATCTGCAGCCAGGTGGCCTGGGGCGCCAGCCACAGGACGAACCAGGCCCACCAGAGGCCGAACGGCGCGGTGAGCGCGATGGTGACGGCGGCGCCGATCAGCATGCGGCGCTTGCGGATGATCTCGCCCTTGAGGATCGGCCACAGGGGTTCGCCGGCCTTGCGGGCGGCCAGCTGGCTGCGCACCAGGCCGAAGCGCTGCTTGAACCAGGTCTGGCCCGTCAGGTCGCGGATGATTTTGCGGCGCAGAGACAGGGGCGTGATGGGAAAGGGCGCCGAGAGGACGAGGTCGGGGTCCTCGGCCTGCTGGACGAACTTGTGGTGGGTCAGGTGATAGGGGCGATAGCGATGCAGGCCGCCGCCGGTCAGCCATTCGCCGGCCCAGTCATTGACCTTGAGGTTCTTGTGCAGGGCGCCGTGGGCGGCGTCGTGCATCATGATCGCCAGGCCCAGCTGCCGCCCGCCGATGATCATGATGGCCAGGGGAATAGTCAGGGGCCAAACCACCGCGACGGCGGCGGCGGCCAGGATCACCGCCCAGGCATGGGCGATCAGGGCCAGCCCCTTCCAGGTCGAGCGATGGGACAGGCTCGCCCACTCCTGGGGCGTGAACAGGGTCTTGGGATCAACGCGGGTCGCCACAGCCATGGGGTCATCATGCCATGAAATCCGGCGCCGGGGTAGGATGACGCCGCGTCAGGTTTGTGCGCCGCCGGCGGCCAGGGCGCGCAACGCCGTCTCGCTGGCGCCATCGGCCGGATAGAAGAACTCGATCCTCAGATCGTCGGCCGCGGTGTCGTGCGGCGCGCCGAACTGGGCGACGGTGGAGACGAGGTCCAAAGACAGGGCTGGCGTCCGCACCTGAAGGATCAGGGCCGCGCCCATGGGCTGGACGGCGTGGAGCTGCGCGCCTTCGGGCGTCAGGGCTGACAAGGCCGCGAGGGTGGCGTCCAGCTCGGCGCGCATGGGTCCCGGCGGCGCCCGCCAGGCCTCGGCCTCGGCCAGGGCGACGAAGTGCAGCGCAAGCTGCGGCCAGTTGGCCACGGCGCTCCGGAAGGTCTCGCTGCCGGCGGCGGCGCGCAGCAGGCTGACGGACGGATCGAGCCCGCCAGCGCCAATCAAAGCGCCGAACAGGGCGAGCGCAGGGGCGTTCCCCGCCAGCGGCCGCCAGGCCCGGTCCACCGCAAAGGCCGGAAAGGGCTCGTGGGCGGCCAGCGCCAGCTCCGTCACCCGCCGGACCATGGCGGCGGCCTCATCACCAAAGGCATGTTCGCCATGGGCCGGGGCGAAGCCGGCCGCCAGCAGCAGGGCGTTCTCGTCCTTCAGGGCAAGGTCGAGGGCGGCGGCGAGCCGCCCCACCATCTCCCGCGAGGGCCGCGTGCGGCTGGTCTCAAGGAAGGAGACGTGCCGCTGGGAGACGTCGGCGGCCAGGGCCAGGCCAAGCTGGGAGAGGCCGCGAGCCCGGCGCAGGCGACCCAGCATGGCCGGGAAGTCGGCCATCGACCGGACGGTCGGCGAGGCGGCGGTGGACATGGGGGCTCCTGTGGCTCCATTCCGCAGGGGGCTGCCAGGCCAGGTTTCAGCCGTCCGGGGCGCGCCTTCAACGACCTAGCAGGTAATCGTCGCCCTCAGAACAGACCCTGCGGCCCCGACCAGGCGCCGGCCACCAGCGCCAGGAACAGAAGCAGGCCGGCCACCGGGTTCGACCTGAAGAGCGCCAGGGCGCCTTCGGGATCTTCCACCCGCACCTTGGCCGCCTGGTTGGAGAGGTGCAGGCCAAACAGCGCGGCGGGCGGCAGGAACAGCGGGCCCAGCCCGGCGGCCCAGGCGGTGGCCAGGGCCAGCACGAAGGCCGCCACATAGAAGACCAGCACGCCCTTGGGCGTGGAGGCCCCCAGCCGGCGGACGGACGACTTCACGCCGGCCAGGGCGTCGTCCTCGAGATCCTGGATGGCGTAGATGGTGTCATAGCCCAGGGTCCAGAAGATGCCGACGGCGTAGAGCAGCAGGGCGGGCCATTGCAGGCCGCCGGTCACCGCGGCGAAGCCCAGCAGGGCGCCCCAGTTGAAGGTCAGGCCGAGCCAGGCCTGCGGCCACCAGGTGATCCGCTTCATGAACGGATAGGCCGCCACCAGGGCCAGGGAGCCGATCCCCAGGGCGATGGCGAAGGGCGGCATGACCAGCAGGATGGCCAGGGAGACCAGGCAGCAGCCGATGACGAAGGCCCAGGCCTGGCGCACGCTGATCTGGCCCGAGGGGATCGGCCGCCCGGCGGTGCGGGAGACCTTGGCGTCGAAGTCGCGGTCGACAATGTCGTTATAGGCGCAGCCGGCCGCCCGCATCAGGGCCGCGCCGACGAAGAAGGCGATCAGCCAGCGCCAGTCGGGCAACTGGCCCTCCAGGGCGGCGGCCAGGGCGAGACCTTGCCAGCCCGGCAACATCAGCAGCCAGATTCCGGTGGGTCGGTCGAAGCGGCCGAGCTTGAGCCAGGGCCTCAGGGCGGCGGGCGCGCGGCGGTCGACCCAGTTGGCGGGGGCCGCGTCAGGCAGGGGGGCGATCATGCCCCCCGTCCTACCAGATCGTGTCTTTGGCGCCTCAGTGAAAGCGGTTGGTAAAACGATGTTCAACGCGCGGTTGACTGCGATTCCCGCGCCGCCTAGCTTCCGGCCGTCCACCACCCGCGACCAGACAGGAGGGTTCGCATGAATATGCCGTTTGCGCCGAACCCCCACCGCTGCGTCGCCGCGACCCGAACCTAGCTCAGAGCCCCGCTCGAGCGGATCTTCCCGGGCCGGCGCCTTTCCAGGCTCCCGACCCCCAGGAACTTCCCCGTGTTCGTCCGCATCCGCCGGGACGTCTGCTCCCGGCCCTCTCCGCGTTCCGCCTCATGCCACGCGCCCTTCGCGCGCCTGCGGCTCTGCGCCCTCTCCGCCGGTCTCCGGACCCGCGGCCCAGATGTTTGGCCTCTCCGATGACCAGCGAATTCTTCGACGAAGACGAAGGCGTCACCCGTCCCCGCCCCCTGGGCAATCTGCAGGTGATCGGCTTCATGTGGCGCCACTGGATGGTGGACAAGCCGCGGTTCTTCACCGCCGCCTCCCTGTTCCTGGTGGGCACGGCCTGTGACCTGTCCATCCCCTGGGCGGCCGGCGCCCTGGTGGACGCGGTGTCCTCGCCCGAGCGGCTGACGCAGGCCGCCTGGACCGCCTGGGCGGTGCTGACGGGGCTCTATGTGGTCTATTACGGGGTCCGCACCACGGGCTTCCGCATCCTCAACGGCTTCTACGCCCGGATCATGGAGCGGATCGTGACCCAGGGTTTCGAGCGGGTGCAGTCCTTTTCGTCCGACTGGCACGGCTCCAACTATGCCGGCGCCACGGTGCGCAAGGTCTCGCGGGCCATGTGGGGCTATGACAGCGCCTCTGACGCCCTGCTGCTGATGCTGATGCCGACCCTGATCGTGCTCGCAGGCCTGGCGGTCTCCATGACCGTGCGCTGGCCGCTGGCGGGCCTGTTCACGGCCACGGTGGTGATCATCTTCGCGATCTATAACGTGCTGACCGCCACCTATTACGTCCGGCCGGTCAACCTAGTCTCCAACGCCCTCGACTCCCAGATCGGCGCGTCGCTGGCCGACGCCATCGGCGCCAACCCGACGGTCAAGGCCTTCGGCGCCGAGGCCCGCGAGGGCCAGCGGTTCGCCGGCACGGTGGCGGAGTGGCGGGTGGCGGTGATCCGCACCTGGAACCGGTTCAACCTGGTGGGCCTGGGCCAGAACGTCCTGCTGGTCATCCTGCAGGGCGGACTGACCGGGCTGATCCTGTGGGCCTGGACGCAGGGCCAGGCCACGGCCGGCGACGTGGCCTTCGCCATCACCTCCTTCATGCTGATGGCCGGCTATATGCGGAACTTCAGCGAGATCACCCGCATGCTGCAGAAGGGCCTCGACGACCTGCTGGACGTGGCCGTCTACATGCGCACCGACCCGCAGCTGGCCGACAAGTCCGGGGCGCCGCCCTTTCAGGGCCTGGAGGGCGCGATCACCTTCGACCGGGTGAGCTTCGGCTACGCCAGCCAGGGGGAGCGGCTCTATCAGGACTTCACCCTGGTCATTGCCCCCGGCGAGCGGATCGCGCTCGTTGGTCCCACGGGTTCGGGCAAGTCGACCTTCGTCAAGCTGCTCCAGCGGCTGCACGACCTGGACGGCGGGCGCATCCTGATCGACGGGCAGGACGTGGCCCATGTGACGCAAGGCTCGCTCCGCCGGGCCATCGCCGTGGTGCCCCAGGATCCCTCGCTGTTCCACCGCAGCATCGGCGAGAACATCGCCTATGCGCGGCCGGATGCGACGCCCGACGAGGTGGCCCTGGCCGCCCGTCGCGCCCGGGCGCACGACTTCATCGCGCGCCTGCCGCAAGGCTACGACACCCTGGTGGGGGAGCGCGGCGTCAAGCTGTCGGGCGGCGAGCGCCAGCGGGTGGCCATCGCCCGGGCCTTCCTGGCCGACGCCCCGATCCTGGTTCTGGACGAAGCCACCTCGTCCCTGGACGTGGAGACCGAGCGCCAGGTCCAGGCCGCCACCGAGGAGCTGATGTCCGGCCGCACGACCATCGTCATCGCCCACCGGCTGTCGACGATCCGCAGCGCCGACCGGATCCTGGTCTTCGACCGGGGGCGCATCATCGAGGAGGGCCGCCACGGAGAGCTGCTCGCCCGCGGCGGCGCCTATGCCCGCCTGCACGCCGTCTCCGAAGCCGCCGAATGACCGCCAGATCGAGAACCCCATGACCGAACACTATGACGATACGGACGACCTGACCGAGCGGACCCTGTCCAACCGCCAGGTTCTGGGCTTCATCGGCGCCTTCTGGCTGCGGCGGCCGGTCCTGTTCTGGACCTCCGTGGTGCTCACCCTGGTGGCCATCGGCTTCGACCTCGCCCTGCCCTGGGCGGCGGGGCGGCTGATGGACATCGTGGCCGCTGGCCCCGACCAGGCCGACCTCGCCTGGCGGGCCTGGGCCATCTTCATCGGCGTCTTCCTGGCCTTCACCGTGGTGCGCAACATCGCCTTCCGGTTCTGGAATCCGATGGCCGCGGCCAACATGAAGGACATGACCGACGAAGGCTTCCAGCGGGTGCAGTCCTACTCCTCGGACTGGCACGCCAACACCTTCGCCGGCTCCACCGTGCGGCGGCTCAGCCGCGGCATGTGGGGCTATGACATGGTCTCTGATGCGGTGATCCTGTGGCTGGGGCCGGCCTTGATCGTGCTGGTCGGCCTGTCGGTGATGATGATCGCCCGCTGGCCGATGGTGGGGGCCTTCTCCCTGGCGGTGGTGATCCTCTATCTGGTCTCCAACCTCTGGCTGACCACGGTCTATGTGCGGCCGGCCAACCTGAAGTCGGTGGCCCTGGATTCGCGGATCGGCGGGGCCCTGTCGGACTCCATCGGCTCAAACCCGACCGTGAAGGCCTTCGGCGCCGAAGCGCGGGAAGAGGCCCGGATCGGCGGCGTCACGGCCCTGTGGCGGCGGCTGACGCTCACCACCTGGACCCGGTTCATCAATGTCTGGCTGTGGCACAACCTGATGCTGGTGGGCCTGCAGGCGGGCCTGACGGGCCTGCTCCTGCGGCTGTGGTCGCAAGGGCAGGCCAGCGCCGGGGACGTGGTGTTCGCCATCACCGCCTTCATGCTGATGAGCGGCTATCTGCGCAATCTGGGCGAAAACATCCGGATGATGCAGAAGGGCCTCGACGACGTGGAGGACATCGCCCGCTACGCCGTCACCGCGCCGGAGGTGGCCGACGCCCCCGATGCGGCGGCCTTCCGCGGCGAGCGGGGCGAGATCGCCTTTGATCGGGTGACCTTCGGCTACAAGGCCGCGGCCGGACCCCTCTATGAGAACTTCACCCTGATCGTGGCGCCTGGCGAAAAGGTCGCCCTGGTGGGCGCGACCGGGGCGGGCAAGTCCACCTTCGTCAAGCTGCTCCAGCGGCTCTACGACCTGCAGTCCGGACGCATCCTGATCGACGGCCAGGACATCGCCAAGGTGAGCCAGGCCTCCCTGCGGCGGTCCATCGCCCTGGTGCCGCAGGACCCGGCCCTGTTCCACCGCACCATCGCGGAGAACATCGCCTACGCCCGGCCCGACGCCCGTCCCGAAGAGGTGGCCCTGGCCGCCCGTCGCGCCCGGGCGCACGACTTCATCTTGCGCCTGCCCAAGGGCTACGAAACCCTGGTGGGCGAGCGCGGGGTGAAGCTGTCGGGCGGCGAACGGCAACGGGTGGCCCTGGCGCGGGCCTTCCTGGCCAATGCGCCGATCCTGGTCCTCGATGAGGCCACCTCGTCCCTGGACGTGGAGACCGAGCGGGATGTTCAGTCGGCCATGGAGGATCTGATGGCCGGGCGAACGACCATCGTCATCGCCCACCGGCTGTCCACCATCCGCGGCGCCGACCGCATCCTGGTCTTCGAAGGCGGCCGGGTGGTGGAGGAAGGGCGGCACGCCGAACTGGTGGCCAAGGGCGGCGCCTATGCCCGACTGCACGCCGTCACGGAGGGGGTCGGTTAGGTTGGGCGTGACGCAACGGGCGGAATAGGCGAACCTGTTGTCGGGTGGGGCTCAACAGGAATGGGGCGCCCTTGAGCTATGCCGACAATGTCGTGCGCTGGTTGCGCGAGCGGCTTGACCAGGATCCGCCGCTCGCCCAGCCCCGCGAACTGACCCTGGCCTTGCGCGTCCTGGCCCTGTGGCGCGCCTCGCTGATCGTCGACGCCTTTGTGGCCCACCACGGGCGAAGGGTGCTGCAAGGCCCCTTCGCCGGCATGGCCTATGTGGAGGGCGCCACCGAAGGCGCCCTGGCCCCGCGGTTGCTCGGGACCTATGAGGCCGAGCTCCATCCCTATCTGACGGCCCTGGCCGCCGAGGGGCTCGACCACGTCATCGATGTAGGATCGGCCGAAGGCTATTATGCGGTCGGCATGGCGCTGCTGATCCCCGGCGCCCAGGTGCACGCCTTTGACACCTCGGCCAAGGCCCGCGCGGCCTGCGCCCAGATGGCGGAGATCAACGGCGTCAGCGACCGGGTGACCATCGGCGAGACCGTGAAACCTGAGGATTTCGAGGCCCTCGCAGGGCCGCGGCGCCTGGTCCTGATGGACGTGGAGGGCGCCGAGGAGGAGCTGCTGCGCCCCGACCTCGCGCCGGCCCTGGCCCATACCCACATCATCGTCGAGGCGCATGAGGTCTATCGCCCTGGCGTGGCGGCGCGCCTGACCGAGCGCTTCGCCCCGACCCACCGTGTCACCCAGCTGGCGATGGGGGGGCGGACCCTGCCCCTGCCGGACTGGCTGATGGCCTCGAACCATCTCGATCAACTGCTGGCGGTCTGGGAGTGGCGGCTTGGGCCCACCCCCTGGCTGGTCATGCGCCCGAAGTCGCTCAACACTTGAGGGCGGACTGCAGGGCCGGCGCAAGGTCGCCGCGCGGCTCGGCCTTCACCTTGGCCAATCCCAGCCAGCCGGCCATCAGGCGCAGCTCGGCGGCCAGGCGCTCAGGCGTGTCGGGCGTCGCGCCCGGCTCGGCGTGAGTCGCCATGACCCGCAGGACGCCGGCCTTGCGGTCGGCCTTCAGGTCCACCCGGGCGGTGATCGCCTCGTCCTCGAGGAACGGCAGGACGTAATAGCCGTGGGTGCGCTTTTCGGCCGGGGTGTAGATCTCCAGCCGTACCCGCACCCCGAACAGCCGCTCCGTCCGTTCACGGAACCAGATCAGATTGTCGAAGGGCGACAGGAGGGCCGCCCCGGCGATCCGCCTCGGCCGACGGGCGGCCGGATCGAGATAGGCGCCCTGGCCCCAGCCGCGGACGGTGACAGGAACCAGGTCGCCCGCCTCCACCAGCTCGCCGATGCGCGCCCGGGTCTCAGCTGGCGCCATGCGAAAATAGTCCCGCAGGTCCCGTTCGGTGGCGACGCCCTGGGCTTTGGCGGCGATACGCAGCAGGTCCCGCTGGGCCTCTTCCCGAGACGGCGTCGACGCGCCATGGATATCGGCCGGCAGGACCTTGTGCGGCAGGCCATAGACCCGCTCGAACGTCGCCCGTCGCGTGGCGGTGGTCAGACGCCCGGTCCAGAACAGGCATTCGGCCGCCCGCTTGGCCTCGCTCCAGCCC